>Ga0247758_1000219_pt1 | contig 49422 bp, 56 predicted proteins | sample UWRJL156409C4_FD_180950 | JGI IMG/M metagenome (GOLD analysis project Ga0247758, IMG submission 180950) | Plant litter microbial communities from Arlington Agricultural Research Station in Wisconsin, United States - UWRJ-L156-409C-4 | ecosystem: Environmental > Terrestrial > Plant litter >...
TGTGCAGATCCACGGATGCAGCCGCGGAGCGGCTGCGTGGATCCAGCCACACTGTTCTAACCACACTGGCCGGGTTAGGGTTGTAAAAACCCAACAGTTCCGAAGACGGCTTATTAAGCTAGCACTCCTAAATGGGGGTTTAATGTCACTATAGGTTGTTATCTCTATAATATATAAAGGTAAGTTTATGTTAGGTTTTTACAACCCTAACCCAGCCAGTGTGGTTAGAACAGTGTGGCTGGATCCACGCAGCTGCTCCGCGGCTGCATCCGTGGATCTGCACAGCTAAGAACGCCAGACTCCACTGCCAACCTCGTATTCAGTCAGCCAACCTCGCTTCGCAGAAGCGAGTGTAGCCAATGCACTCCGTGCACTGGCCACCCTCACGGCTATAATAACACGGCTTCCACTCTTGAAGATAGAAAGAATTAATCACCTTCAACACACACTGTTTTCCAATGCCTTGACCCCTTTTTGCATCTCAACAGTTTAAATAGTAGGATATAAATAAATTATTAAATACTAGTATAAGGAACCAGAGTCCCTTACAATAGTTATAAGCACAACCATAACTATCTATACTAACTAACTAAAAGGTACTTTATACCTTACTTAGTCTCTTATACTTAATAGTGCACCACGTAATTAAAGGTAAGCAGTCGACTAAACGGTGCTTAGTGTTATTAGTCCTTATAAGTCACTAAGCACTTTCTTACTGGTCGTAGGGGCTTCGGGTCTTTGCACCCCTGGCCCAGTGCGCAGTACCGTGCGTACTGCCTTCCTGCACTGTTCCTTCTACGAGGGATTCGTCGGGCCGTCCGTCCCGGCCTAAGCGACGGCTTGCAGAGTCGTCACACTTAGATTCTAATAGGTTCTGAACACTCCAGGGGCCCTAGGGGGCCCTGGAGTGGGTTGGAATCCTTTAGAACCTTCTAGGGTTCTGGAAGATTCAACTAGTAGTGATAGGGAGCCTGCAGGGCACTTAGTAGCTAGAAATTAACAAACCTTAATTATTATTCTTTTTCATATTCATTTCACCTTTTTAAATAGATATATTAGCCTCCGGACAGGTCTCTGTCACTTTATTCGCTATACTTATTAAAATAAGCTTAATATTCTATGTTAAAATTGCTAGGAGTGAAAGTGAGAAATGGAGCGCTATATAGCGCAGCAAAGGGCCGTTACGTAATAACAAACAAAGCGACGCTAGTAATTTTACTAATAGTGTAGTAAGTTGTGTTACGTTACGTTACGTTACACGTCTGAGCTTAAGTGTAGTATTTTTACTATTAGTTAAAATATAGAAAGTTAAAGCTAGAAGAAACGAAAGGAAAAGGAGAAAAGGTAAAATCATAAGGAGGGACTGAGAGTAGGAAAGTATTTATTATTAAGAGTTAACTTCACGATTTAATAACTAGTATACAAGGTATTAAAAATAAGAGATAAATTTTAGCCTGTGTGCTGACGTGTATAGTATTTAAGTACTAAATAGAAGGTAAATAGTATTTATTATTTTAAAAAAATTATATAGCACGTATAGTAGCTAATAACTTACAAGGCGTTGTTGGGATTTAGTTAATGCTTATATAAATATATAACTTTTATCGTAATATAAATTAATAAATATAGATTAATTAGCCATTGTTATAAGATAATAATAGGGTATACTGCCCCTTATTAGCAAGCTTATGCCAGCTCAGTTTATATTTCTATGTAATCCCATTTGTTAAACTCTACCCCGTTCCTGTAAGATATATCTAGAAGTAGTGTCTTTAAAACGGTATTAAGAGCTACCGTTTTAGCAATATCCGTTATAGCGACTTAAACCTAACCTAGGGATTAGATAATAATGTTATCTAAGGTCTGTGGGTGGCCGGTCTTTCAGGCGTCAGATGCATCCCATTTTCCGGAACTCATCATCACATTTCCTGGACTCCAGGGCTGCCAAATTCGGCATACTTTGCACCTACGACCAGGACACATAGGAAAATTTGCGATCCCGTCCGCTCTCCCATAGACAAGCCAGTGAGGGCAGACTAGTAGTTGGGTCGGTGACGACCAGCGAATCCCTGGTGTTGTATGTCTTTTTGGTATCCGGCCCCTTTTTGGCCTCCCGTTCTACCTTTTGCCTCCCCCCGCCTGTTCCGCGTCAGACAACAAGCAGATAACCACCACCCGTGCGAACAGGATGCATCCAGCTTATCAAAGCTTGAAAGTAAGAGAAGTTTGCAACTGGCTGTCAACACTAAGCTCCTCGCTCAAGATCGTCCGCTTCAAGTTTGGCCGGAGGTGTCGAAGCACCAACTCAACAATAAGAACTATTGTCAGACAGCAACTCATGCCCGACTGGCGACCAGAGAAGTCGGCTACAGGTAGTCAAAATGCACGATGTGAGATCGAAAAGAATGAGGGTGGATAAATAAAAATAGATGATGGGCTATCCTGGGTAGATACCGTCGGCCCCTTTCTGTGTGCTGCCCCTATGAGGCCCCCTTTCTCTCCACGGCAGTCTACCCAATGATCTAGCTAAGACGGTGATACCCGCTTCCCTGTTCCTCATGCTTATCTCCTCTGGTCAATATCCGTGTTCAGCATCACTGGCAAGCAGAAACATTTACTCGCTTGATATACAGCACCTCATGCCCAAAGCCCCTTCAATGTTATTACAAGTGCTCCTATATCCTAGCCCCTCCAATATGCTCTTGCCCACCTCTGAAATGCTCTTTACCCGTCCATGCCATCGAACCCTCCAACCCGAACTCAAATTCAGAAGCGTTTCAAAAAGAGGTCCAGTAGCGATTGCTGACCTCCATGCTAGGGTATCGAAAGAGGATCCCAGACCAGTCGCCATATATAAATTAATAAAAGAAAACGTCGGATAACTCGCCACACGGCCAGTCATCAAAACGGCACACAGTTGGGTGGATTTTGATATCAGCTCAGCCTCAGCGCAGCTCAGCCTACCAAGTGATTCGCTGAAACGGCGATACTTGGCAGGGAGGGACCGCATCTCCATGGGTCATAGACGCTTATCTCCAAGCCCGGAAGCCCATCAGCCGATAACGACTCTGGCGCCCTCTTTCCCGAGGACTCCCCTTTCTTTAGGCTTCGGGCTGTGGCCACGTCCTTTCTTTCGACTCAAGAAACCAAATACACCACCGGAGCCCTCCGGTTTGCCGTTAGGGTCGTTGTTGGCGCCGCTCGCGTCCGCGGGGAGGGTTGCGTCCTGTCGAGCAAGGTCGCTCCAGCTGCTGCCCCCATCCAGCGTCACCTGTACACCTCCCGTGGGACTGCCAACCATCATTCCGGGCGCGCTGCTGCGACCTGCTCGGGGGGAGTTGCTGTTGGTATAACTCTGGGGATACGGTGGAAGTGGGGGCGGTCGACCTGGAGGGCCCCGCCGTTGATGACCGCTCGAAGGCCGCGGCACTTTGTGCGTGCTCGAGGGACTTGTTCCCGTCTCTTGTGTGGATGAGCCATCGGGAGAGGTGCGGTAGTGAGCTTGACTCGCGCCGTTGGTACTTGACCTGGAAGGAGCGGCGACTGCGCCCTCGGTTGTCAAGGCCTGCGGCTCCGCATTCTCGTCTTCCTCATTTGTCGCCGCTGGCGGCTTTCCTCGAACAACGATCCTGGCGGGTTTGTTAGTACGCAGTTCACTCGGAAGTTATTTGCATTTGATACTCACTTTTGGTACGCGGCCACGGTGTAGTCGAATGGCCGGAAATCCGTCTCAATCATTCGATAGAGCTCGTCTTCTCGAATTTCCTTGTCTGTGGCATCGTCCTTCAACCTGTCTCGCGGCTTCTGCCTCCGGGCGCGAGCCTCAAGTGGGGCCTCTTCGAGCAGCAGTTCCTCCAAATCGTATGTTGCGTCGAAGTTTGTTTTTTCCGAGGACGGAATGAACACCGGCTCGATCTCCTTTCTCTCCAGCGCCTCGAAGTCGATCATTGCAAAAAACTCGTGCTTGGTAAAGCTCTCCCATGTCGCGCCAAGTCGCTTATCCGGATTAAGCTCGAGGGCATCCTTGATTGCATACAAGCAGAGATACGACACCGGAGGATTCGTAACCGGGAACTTTGGCTTGGCAGCTTGGATAACGGTGCTCAGTGAAGATTCCGAGTTACCCTCAAATGGCCTCTATCGTGGCGTTAGCTCTGAGTTATCTGGTTGGTCCGTTATATGGAGCCAACTCCATGACCCACGTGGGACAAGCAGCCGCGACAAGCAGCTGCGGCTTGAATGTTTCACGGCACATATGCGATAGACGGGAGACGGGTCGCCACGTACCTTGTTGTAGATGCACTCATAGAAAAGTACACCGAGAGACCACCAATCGGCTCGAATATCGTAACCTTGCCCTGCGTAGACTTCGGGCGCAAGGTAGGCAAGTGTGCCGGACTTGCTCGTTAGGACCTTGCCTGGGATGACATCGGAAGCAACATTCTGGCAGGACTGTTAGAGACCCGAATTCCGGCGTTTGGGGAGGTAGTAATTCTCACAAAGTCTGTCAGATGCACATGTCCATCGGCATCGAGAAGGACATTGTCGGGCTTCACGTCGCGGTGAATGATACCTTGCCTGTGAACATATCGTAGGGCGCAGCCCAACTCGGCAATCCAAAATCTAACCGCATCCTCCGTGAATGTTTTCCTCGAGATGTGAAATCGCAGATCGCCGCCGCTCATGAGATCGACTACCAGATACCTGTTTCATTGTCAGACAAGCTCTCCATCCGTTTTTGCAGGGGTTGTTCTCATACATGTACTCAATGTCCTGGAAACTGTACCGCAAGTTACAGATGAATGGGTGGTTGACATGTTCGAGCATACGTCGTTCGCGGATGATATTGCGGACACTCTCGGACCGTACGACTGAAATGGGCAAATATGTTAGCCGCCGCCTCTGTGATTTCCAAAGAGGTTGTTGGCGAGTGTTTGCTCCGTAGCTTACCTTCATCTTTGCGAATGTACTTCAAGGCGAATGATAAACCCGTGTCTTTCCTCTCGACAATCCGGACCTTTCCAAAGGCGCCTCGACCGACAACTCGTAACAGGCGAAAGTGGTTAAGGTTCACTGCAGTTCAGATAATGTCAGCCAAACCGCCACCCCATACGATTGCAAAAAGGAGGACGGTCACATGTGGGAGCGCCTTACCTTCTTCACCAAACTCAATGGGCTTTCCTTGGCTGTTTCCCATTGCCGCGGCTTGCTCCCCAGTGTTCTGGACAGCGCAGGCGAATGTAAATCAGGATTCCAAGTGGCGAGCCAGCATTATATTCTCCAAGGAGCTCGGGATATGCTCGAATCGATCGTGGGACTTTTGTTGGGAGGCGAGAGTTCAGAGCTGATCGGCATCCGGGTCTGCTATCGAGAAAAATGTGGGAGAGGCAGGGCAGGTGCGGCAGAGAGCTGCAATCCAACGCTTCGGGCCAGAGCCGTCTCAATAGATAGATCGTGCGAGGGGCGCGCTGAGCACAGGTTTCACCACATCGGTCGTGTACGCAAACTTGCAGCGCCGGGTCGCGGTAGGTCTGGGTTTCTTTCCTTTCGGTGTGCGGTTGTGCAGGGCGGCGTCCGGAGTCGTAAGCGACGGTGGACAACGGCTCCGCTTGGTCGGCTACGGGGGATGATGGAATTAGGTGAGGGGTACCAGAGAGGGAGGGTCACGACGGAGGACAAGCGAAGGAGACAACTCGATTCTCGGCACAAGAAGACAGCTGCAGCGAGGGGGGTAACGATGGCCGATATAGCACCAAGGGGTCGCAGTGTTTTGGGACTGCAGCTACGGGATATTTGCGAGGCTGTTGAAATAAGGGGAAGGGCCCCAAGACAATCGACGAGATGGAGGTGGTCCGTGGTAAAGAGGTGGAGCTGGACGCCGAAGAGGTGTGCTCGGCGCTCAGTGGGATGGCGGCGCCAAGGTGTCGGGTGGGTCATGCAACCTCAGCCATCGACAATTCCATCTCACCAAGGAGGAATTGCGACAGGTCGAAAGAGACTTGTCAATTCGGAGCCACGAAATGTGTCTGACAAGAAGCCATCGGAGAGTTCTAGCCAGGCACAAGCACGCGGCGCTGCGGGCTGAAGGTTCTCCATTGTCTGTTTCTCGGCACGCCGTGGCTTGATGTTTCAAGCCGTCAATCAACATCCATCCATCCCCCCAAACGCAATGCGATGCCACGCCTAACACCGCTACTTGAGGTGTGGAGGTGTGTGAGCGGCAACCTTGAGCTCGTCGATGCCACATGGCCATGCGCTGACTGACGCCTGCAATTCGACCCCTTCCGGCGACTGCAGCGGCATTCGGGTGCCTGATTGATGGACCGCCGCGGCGTTTTGCTGCCGTCGCCCAATATCGGCAGTGGGCTTGCAGCACCACATTTCTGCGGAGCAGGGAGGGAAACCTGGAACACAAAGGCCTCGTGGCAAACACACGAACCCCCGGACCAGCCAGCCCAGCCACAGCACGCCATCAAAGGGAAACTTGCCATGGTTGGCGATCACCGGCAAGCCCACGCTATTCAGAGCTTCGTCAGGGGTTGCAGCGGCACGAATGCCCTCCTCCCGTCTTTGTCCTCTCAATCAGAGTCTCGCCGCAATCTGCCCGCCGCTCGCCCACGGAGCACAAGCTGGACCCTACTGCGGCATCGCAGTGGCTAGTTAATAATGCGCCCCGAGCGATAAGTTAGTGCAGCACATTCCTCACGTCGACAACTGAAGAGGGTGGATCCGTGCGGTGCCTGCCCGCAACATAATCTGCTGCAAGGACTAGCCGAGCTGAGAAGTGAGTCCGCCGATGAAGCCAAAAGCCGGGCGGATCGGACATGTGCTCAGGTTGCTGCTGCTGCCTTTCAAATTCCTGGGCCCGGGACGCAGGGAGGTGATAGGGCAGAAGACTTCAGGTCGTTGTTGTGAACCGCCGGTTGGAGATACCGTTCGTCCTGATAGCGAAGCCGCCATAAAACGGGAACCCACTGCGGCACCCCCCCGCCGGCTACACACGTGTAGGAGGGCATCCCTGCCACACCACGTGTGTCGTGTGGTGCGCGAGATCGCATGCCGTGAGCCTCCATGCATCTTGTTCATTAAGGCCGTCCAACGCTGGGTGCAACAGGATATGCAACCGTCCACTGGTACGGAGCTGATGGATTGGAAACCGGCATCTGCCTTTCTTTGTTGTTGCGAATAGGGGGACGACTGGAGAAAAAAGGAGGAGCAATTTGAGGGGACCGTCGTCTGTCGATCTTCGCCATGATTGCTGCAAAATTACAGCTCCCTGATAACGGCTGCTACAGAGGGGTGGATGCGTCGAATTTCTGCGGCAGGTTCTGAAACAGAAACGTGGAGGGAACAAATTAGCAGTTGCAGGACACGTTTCTTCTGGAAGCCGTCGACACCTGCGTGCGGATCTGTCGTTTCCTGGTCCTGCAGACTGGTCATCGGTACCGTCCGCCGGGCCAACTACCACTGCTCAACCGAGCGCGGAGAATTAGTGACCCAAAGGCCATGCTATCCCCACGGTCTGCACTTGCTCATGTGCCACATTAGCGATGGGCAAATTGCGGGCGTGTTCCAGGGGGCTGGGACGATGCAACCTAGTGACGGAAGCGTGGAAAACCATGAAGGGATCGAAAGTCCCTTGCCTTTGCAATTCTCGGCAGTCCAGAAGCGTCGACAAGTTGGCTAGCTCTTCGGCGGAGAGCCGAGGTTTGCTGCTAGCGTTTGCGGACAGGAATTGCCTCTGGTCATTCATGCCCTGACTTCCCCGGTTCCAGGAGCGGCAGATCGACTTCGTCGGAGCGCAGCACATCTTGCGCTAAACAGCGATCAAGACAAGCCCAGAAACCAGTCCACGTCTACCTGGAGGGCAACAATGGCATCGAAAGGCGGCGCCGGGGGCCATTGCAGTGAAACATGAGACGATACTCATCAGAACCCTGAAATTGATGCGGCAAAACAAGAGCTGGGTGCGAACCTACTTGGGCCACTCTCCTTCGAAGTGCAAGGCATTGGGCCAGCCTCCAAACATCCCAGACTCTCGACAGAAAGCCGTTATGTATATGATCAACTACACCTATCGTCCAGTAAAATCTGTTTTACCTGGGGTTTCCCCTATTATAAGAATAGCACTTTTCTGTTAGAGAACTACGAACATTACATCACATCTCGATCCTGAAGCGACATGGGCCAGGATCCGTTTGTGATTCGTCTGCAAAAGCATTTCATCTGAATGGAGACAGACACGGGGGCTTCACCGCCCACATCACTGAAGTGAAGGTGCTTGCAGCACGGGTAGCCCTTTTCGGAACACCCCTCACGTCAGCAACTTGAGCCTGGCAAGATCAACCTAAGCCGGGAGTGGTTTGCAAAACCTTGGCCCCGCGAATATCCGTCTTCGCGCGGAAAAGTTTCTCGTATTTATTGCGATGTTGATGTGAACATACGGGATGATTGCCCATCCTGCCCATGGCCCCAACTCGGGTTACTGTGTCCGGAGCCCAGGTTGTGAGGAGCAGTTGACTGCCGTTGGAGTCGCGACTCGCTAGACTGCGGGGAGATGTCGCCATGACGTCACAGCTCACCAGGCACAAACTCACCTTCCTCATCATGACGGCTCGACCGCAGGTGTTAAATATCCTAAATCACGGGTATAACTCATTGCTTCGCACTCATTTCATGAAGTATACGAGATATTTTACACCCCTGTTCGCTTTGAATTCAGAGTGACACAATGGCTGCCCGTCAATTGACCCTCAGAGGGCTTCTCAACACACAACCCCGCCAGTCGCACCATGCCCTCAGACAGCCACTTATCTCCCGGACAGCTCCCCTCGCTCGAGCATACCACCCGACCGCGAGACTGTGCATGGCATACACGGATGACCAAGACCGAAACGAGCTGAAGCCTCGGTGGAATGACAGCACCAAGAGCGGATCGGACGACGAGCTCGCGGAGCACTCGGAGGCCGCGTTCAACCCTAAGATAACTTCCCCCGAACAGGCAAGGGAAAGCTGCAGAAAAGAGTCCAACGGGAGCCCGCTCGATGTTAGCGGGGCAAACAGGGATGTCTCGGAAATGGCCGACGAGAATAGCGGCGACAAGTCGGACAAGAAGTTCAAGAGCAGCGAAAGACATGCTAAGAAGTCCGGGAAGGCCACGCCGAGGACGTAGCCATTATTCGCGATCGGACGCTCCGTGAATCACCAGACGGGTTCGGGTGGAGGGGATTGCTTCCTGTAAATACCAAAAGCGGCTGGGTCTGTGTTTTTGCATCCATCATGGCAGCATTGGGACATCATGTGCATAGGCAGGGTATTAAACCACCTCCCCTGTTGAAGTAACAACACCTCGCAGAGGAGCTTGTATGAACCATCCAAAGATCATCAAATCAAATCCATTTCAGTGGGAAATGCAATGGAACCCTCCCAACGCCAACCACCTAGGTATCATGCATACAACCCATCCATATCATCCTCGTCCTCCTCCTCGTCCGCTTTAGCCACCTCTTTCTTCTTCGCCAACTCCTTCCGACACAGCGGACATGTCCCCTTACTCCTCAACCACGGCCCCACACACTCAAGATCAAATCGATGGCTATGATGGCACGGAAGCTCCACCACAAGGCAGTACTTATCATCTAGATATGCCTCCGCGCAGATCGGACACGTATCATCCGCCTTGAGCGTCTTGCGCGCCACCCGGTCCAGCGAGTCCACATACTCTTGCGACACGCCAGGGATCTCCATCGGGGGGTTGGCCACATCGACCTCGAGGGCCTCGACTAGTTCTCGGAGGAGGTCACGGTTCTCGTCGGTTGGGGCCGTGGTCGCAAGGGTGCCCATCTGGTCTTGGAGGAGGCGGTAGAGCGCGGCGACTTCGACGGGGTTGGGCACCGCGTGCGGGTTGTTGTGTTCTTGCTGAGGGGTTGCGCCGGAGGTTTCGGGGACGATTTGGTGGAGTTGAGAGGTAAATGTTGCCATGTCTACTTGGCGCCGGCGTCGGTTGGAGCCGGAGGAGGCCTTGATGTTGTGCTCGACTGGTGGGGGAGGTTAGTAGGTGAAATATACCCCGCGATTTGCCCCTCATTGAGCTTGTTGAGGGTATCTGGGAAAGCGGAGGGGAGCTTACTTTCGTATTGGGTCGCCATGGTGGATGTGCGGATGGCTGATGTTTAAGAGGATGTTCCTATGCCGAGATGGGTGCGGAGAATTGGGTTGGTAGCACCTTTTTGTCGCAAGGGTATCTGGAAGCTGGATAGTAAGGGTTCAAGTTAGGCATTTGCAGGTGACGCGGAGCTTGCATCGTGGCTTCAGGTGGTCAGTGCGCCCTGCGCGTGTCTCAGTTCGTTTCCATCTGGCTTCCTGAAGCCTAGCCCGATATTGAGCGCCTGAGCTACAGGCTTTGGCTCCCACCAACGTCGTGCCATGACAACGGCTTTTGCTAGGTAGTGCTACAACACACAACCTTCGCTTGCAGTGGGGCTGCAGCGCTGAGTTATGAATGCCTGGTAATCCCCACGTAACTACGAGGTGGTATTACTAAGGTACCTGGTACAAGCCCTGGGGTAGTACACTCCGGTGGTTCGCACGTGTGCTACCCTCACTCACTTAAGCCGATCAAATCTAGCAAGACAACAAAGGCAAATTGCCATTTCAACCCGCCTTCCAAGCAGCCTTGGCTTGATCAGCACTCAGCTCCGACCATCAATTAAGTCGCAAGACAACTTCACACTGCCGATTGGCGCGTTGTCAGGGCTGGATTGGTCGCCAGCAACGTCCACGTCGGACCGGCTGTGCTGGCGCGGAATGACATCATTCTCACCCACAGCCAGACAGTGAGTGAAACAGCCGGAACACGCCAAGATCTGACTTTAGATGACAGACTGGCAAAATTTATATACACGGGGCGTCGAAAACATCGACTCTCGGCTTCGATCGCATGAGTTTCTTTCAATAATGCCCTGCTGTTGTTACCCGTGTTAGGAGCGCGCCCGTGTCCGCGGCTCTCCAACTGTTTCGCATCTCATCATGAACACAGCAACAGTTAGTTTGGCGGTAACGCCTACTGTGGTTTCGACTCTTGTCTCTCATGTAAGTGAAGGAGAACGCCTGCTTGCTTTTTAGGGTGGGTTTGACTTGAGAATGAGCCCCTGACTTGATCGCAGTACACCAACCCAAAGCCACGGCGACAGAAGCCCACAGCCTACATCTCATATGACGAAGGCCTTCATCTCATCCGCTCGTTTCTCGAGCATGCCTCCCGTCACACGGTCGAGGAACTGCAGGCCTTCACCAGCCAATGGGTCCCGCACCCACAATGGGTCAAAGTCGACGAGGTTGACATCCCCGAGACGGATCTCTCTAGAGCAGCATCTCTCCTGGCGGAGCAGCTCGGCCCCGACGGCATTCGCCGCGTTGGCGGGAAGGAGTGGTGGCAATGGCGCAAGCCGAAGCATCCCCTCAAAGCTGAATGGATCGAGATGAAGTCCGACTACCAAGAGCGGAAGAAGACTATTGATCCTGGAAACCGCGTCATGATGTATGTGCATGGCGGCGCTTACTTTTTCGGGAGCGTGGATGAGCATCGCTACCAGATCCAACGCCATGCCCGTAAGCTCAAAGCCAGGGCCATCGCCCCAAGATATCGCCTCGCTCCGCAATTCCCCTTCCCCTGTGGTCTGCAGGACTGCTTGGCTACCTATCTGTATCTGCTCTCGCAACAAGAACCGAGCACGATTGTCCTAGCCGGTGACTCTGCAGGGGCGGGCATGATAGTCTCGCTTCTTGTGATATTGAGGGATAGGGGCATTCCCCTCCCGGCTGGAGCGGTTCTAATCAGCCCGTGGGTTGATCTGACCCACTCATTCCCGAGTGTTACCGATGATTGTCCCCTGGACTATATCCCACCGTCTGGCTTCCACCACAAGCCGTCTATGGCCTGGCCGCCTCCATCCGAAGAAGAGCTTGATGAGCTTAAAAAACAGGCTATGCAGCAGAAGAAGGATCTTGTTTCGGAGAAGGGGCCAGCTGGCTTAAGTAGCGATGCCCCGACGATGAAAGACGTTCAGGATACGACGACTCGCCTACGCCTTATGATTGATGGTGAGAATGTGGAGATCAAGGAGCAGATACAGGTACGCTTGCAACATGGCGTATCTATTCTGTTGGCGTACTAACGGGGTTGTAGATCTATACCACCAACGAGATGTTGGCGCATCCCTTGGTTAGCCCTGTGATGCAACCTACACTGGGCGGACTGTGTCCGCTGCTTATCATGGTGGGCGGCGGCGAAATGTTGCGGGATGAACAGATCTATTTGGCTCACAAATGCGCGAACCCTGAGCGCTATCTGCCAGCTGAAACATTAATGGATGAGCAAGCAAGGGCCCAACTCAAGAAATACCCGCCGACTGATGTTCAACTTCAAGTCTGGGATGAGCTGTGCCATGTTGCGCCCACGTTGAGCTTCACTAGCCCCGCGAAGTATATGTACAGAGTACGTTGTGGTATCTTCAGACCTCCTCCGCTCTTGCACTGATGCTGATACTCGATAGAGCGTCGCTCAATTCTCCGCCTGGTGTCTCGCACGAGCTCAGAAGATTTCTATTGACATCCTCGACGATGATAGAATCTCTGTCATCTCAATGTCGAGTGAGGATGGAGAGAAACATCCGGTAAGACCCCATGCATCCTATGGCTCGTCACATTCTAACTTAATTGACAGGGGGCAAAAAACAAGCGCAGAGCGGATGACAACATTTTGCTTGAAAAACCTGTCATCGTCGAGCAATCCATCGGGAAGGCCGGCGACCCCTTACCCCCCTTTGAGAACCACATGATCCGCCAGCGCGTCACCTTCCACGGCGCGGTCTACTCCCTTCCCCCCGCCGAAGATCTTCCAGCCTGCACCATGCACAGCGATCTTGTTGGCGTTATCAAAGTCGGCCCAGTCCGCAAGTGGCTTGACCACAAGCGTCACTGGGAGAAACGCTTTCGCTCGACACGCAGACGCGTCCGTGAACAGCGCCTTCGAGATATGGCCACGGGCTATGAAATCTTCAGCGAAGGGGACGTCCCGCCGTCGACCTCTCTCGCAGGACGGAGGAAGATAGGCGGTCCTGAATTCATAATCAAGAAGAAGGTCAGAGGTTTGGGCTTGGCGCTGTGGTCGCTCTGGGGCTCGAAGCACGACGAGATGACGGTCCAGAGGGAGCGTGATGCGGATACGAGTCCAGACGTCAAGAATGCTACCTCCGCACAAGGCGAGGGCGCAAGGACGTATAGTGATATCCAGAGGCAAGAGAAGACGGGACCGTCGAGTAAGTTCTCGAAGCTGGTTAGTCTCAAGCCACTGCGAAAGAGGAGTGTGATGGATGAGATGCAGGTCGTTGGAGATAGGCTTGAGGCCCCGAGAGACGATAGTACGATGCCGGCTATGCCCACGGGACATCATGCCGAAGAAGACGGGGATTTCCTGTGGCCTGGCCGGGCGACGGGTGAGAGCGGCGCTACGGGGAAGAGGATGTTCATTGAGGGACTGGCGACGCCATTTAGTGTACGGAAGGAGGCGGATACGGCGAGCATGATTACTTTGCAGCCGTCTAGGCCGTCGACACCGGGGCCGAATAGCTTTAGCTTTCCGGCCCAGGGTGGTGCGGGTGAGGGAAGCGGTGGAGATCAAAAAGGGGAAAGGGACGACGATGATGAAGATGATGCGTTGAGTCCCGGGACCGCGGTGACTACGCCGTTCGCTACGCCGATGCCGATGGTGACGCCCGGGTTGATGACACCGGGTGGGAGACCTGAGTTGGAGACGTTTGTTACGGCGCAGGAAGTTCCAAGGGCGAACTCATAGGGATGGGTTGTCTGATGCTTGAGCTGCCTGGTTTGAAAAGTTGAATACCCCAAAGCGCTCGTTTAGTTTCTTTTGTAATAGGATACACATAATGGTCAATATTCGTTGGAAAGGAGAACTGTGAGGGTCTGGTAGACACGCAGAGCGGTTGGGGATGGATTGGAGGGTTGTTTTGTTGTTTTGTACAGATACAGTCCAGATACAATACACTTTGTCCACCTAGATAGTTTACATGCCTTAGAACGCCGGATCCGCCGTTCGGCGTATTTTTTACGCCTTAAGCCGCCTCATAACGGTGTGGCCAGGCCCGTAACCTCTTCCACCCTCGGCGCTGCCATTCATGTCGCAAAAGGGGTGTTTCCATCTTCATCTCCTGACTAGCGTCCGCTCAGTCAAACCCGTTCTCAGACTTCCACCTCTGGAGATACAGGTTGGGGTCCCTTGGGCCGGCCTCGATGCCGTACTGGCCGTGTGTCCTCCTGACTGTTTGGGCAACGAAGGGGGTGAGCTGTTTTTCATCATCCTGGTTAGTCCTTTCCCTGAGATATCGAAATCGGGAAACGAACCTTGAAGCCCTCCAGTTCTGGGACAACGTAGGTCCGCACCTTCTTCCACTCGATAATGTAGCCACCGTGCTTGGTGTGACGACCCATCGAACCAGAGCCGGTACCCTTGTAGAAGCCCTTGTTCATATCCTTGGTCGTAAGCCGCAGCTTGCGGTAGCGCATCCCCTGGAGGATACGAGTCGGCTGCATCGTTGCGGTTTAAGGGGGAGGTCGGGTGGGTGCGATTGGAGGTGGGCGTGTCGTCGTCGTCGCGCAAGAGTCGCGAGAGTTCGGCTTGGCCCAAAAAATTCCAAGGGTTAGGTGATGATGCTCGCTGGCGGCTCAGCCTCTGGTCGACGCCAAGGCCTACCGGGGTGGGTGTTCGTGAAGTGCGATAAGCTAGCGATAACAGACCCCCCGCTGTTTTTCGGTGTTGGACGGCGCCCCACCTTCACCGCCAAAAATAATTCGTTGATTGTGGATTGGCAGAAAAATAGGTTCTGGGATTTGCTGCAAGCCTGCGAATACGGATTGCCGCAAGACACGGCACCCCGTATCGAAGATTCCCTTGCCGTTTGATCAGGCTGTCGAAACAATCCAGAAGCCCGCCATGCCAGGACGCCAAGCCCACGGCAGATCGCTGCTGCCGGCCTCGGGCCCGAAGAAGGAGAGAAAACCCAGCGTCCGCTCGAGGGCGAACAAGGCCCTGGACGCCTTCGCGATCGCCGAGCAGGAGGTCCCGAGAAAACGCCCCAAGGGAGTCCGGATTCGAGATCTTGAGGAGGCGCCGGAGCGCACACAAAAACGGCAACACGATGACGACGACGAGGACGATGAGGATGAAGAGGGCGGGGCTGATGGCGCCGAGGAGCCGCACAAGAAGAAGCCCCGGAAGGGCGGTGACGATGAATTCGACGGCTTCTCTGGCGGCTCGGGCGACGAGGAAGAGTGGCACGTAGGTGTTGGCTCGGGCGACGAAGATTCTGAGATTGATTCCGACGAAGCCTTCGGCGAGAGCGACGAGGAGAAGTTCGAGGGATACGGTTTCCGCAGCGGCAAATTGAAGAAGTCGAAGAAGGGCAAAGAGGGGGAGGAGGAGGAGGAAGACGACGAGGACCTCGAGTCGCTGGGTTCTGATGCCATCGATCTTGCAACAGCTCTGGACCAGTGGTCCGAAGACGAAGATATGGCAGAGGATGCTGGTTCTGGGTCAGACGAGGAGGAGGAGGCTTCAAGCGACAATTCTAGCGACAGTGACGACGATGAAGAGGATCTGGAAAAGTTGAAGGCGCTCAAGAGTGTGATTTCTGGGTTTGCAGGCTCAGACGACGACGAGGAGGAAGACACTGGCCCGAAGCAAAAGGCCAAGATCAGCCTGGCAGACCTTGGCCTTGCTGGTGTCAAGGATGTCCACATCAAGAAGTCGCTGAAGCTCATGAATAAAGAGGAGAAGGCTACCAAGTCTGGGTCGTCCAAGAAGCTCGCTGTCCCTTTGGCCAAACGACAACAAGACCGCCTGGATCGCAGCGCGGCGTATCAGAAGACGACGGAGACCCTGGATAGGTGGATCGATACCGTCAAGCACAACCGACGAGCAGAGCATCTCGTATTTCCTCTTGGCCAGAACGCCCACGATGCCGGCCTTGATAACGGGGAGCTCATGCCCCTGACTGGAAAGACCGCAGGCACGGAGCTCGAGCAGACAATCCTAGCGATTATGGAAGAGAGCGGACTTGGCCCAACTGCCAAGGCTGAGAAGAAGAGTGAGGATACCGACGTGGAGGGCCAAGAAGGGCCAACTATGGCGGAGCAGATAGAGCTTGCAAGGCAGCGCCGAAAAGACAGAGAGTTGCACTCTCGGGAGGCTGTTCGAGCAAAGCGAATCAAGAAGATCAAGAGTAGGGCGTACCGCCGTATCCATCGCAAGGAGCTCCGCCACGAGGAGGAGGCGAACCATCAAGCATTAGCTGAAGCCGGCGAGCTGGACTCCGATGACGAGCGCGACGCACAAGACAGGAGGCGGGCTCTAGAGAGAGTAGGAACGAGACACAGGGAAAGCAAGTGGGCCAAGCTGGGCAAAAAGGCTGGACGCGCTGTCTGGGATGACGACTTCCGTACCGGACTTACCGAAATGGCTCAACAAAAGGACGAGCTGCGGAGGCGCGTAGAAGGTCGTGCGAAGGGGTCAGACGATGGCGAGGACGACGAAGATATGTCTGGTGACTCTGGAGGCTCTGATGATGAAGGCGACCGGCGCCGCCTGTTAAAGCAGCTTGACCAGGCAGCAGCATACGACAACGATGAGCCACGCTCTGGACTGATGGCGATGAAGTTCATGAAGCGCGGTGAGGCTGAGCGCAAGAGGGAGAACGACGATCTTGTGGATGAAATACGCCGTGAACTAGACTCCGATGCTGAAGGGAATGAGCAGGAGGAGATCGATATCGGTCGTCGAGAGTACGGTATGGGTAAGCCTGCGACGCCAGCTGTCAACCCTTTCCTCCCGTCATCGAAGTCAAAGGATAGCGCAATATCCAATTCGGTGACACCCAAGTCAATCGGTGCATCACAAACACTAGCCCTGCCCGAACGGGAGCCATCACCTGCTGCGCCAGGCGCTGCTGGGGCGTGGTCACAGGCTGTGAAGAGTGGCCCTAAGAGCAAGAAGATTCCCAAGGGCAGGGATGACGAGCTTGATCTATCTAATGCCGCCATGCTGGCTACGAAGCCTTCGAAGACCTCGAAGCCCAAGCCTGCTACAAACGGGTCGACCGATGTCCAGACTCAAGAGGAGTCAGAGGACGAAGACACCATTCATCTACCAATGGCGATCCGCGATCAAGAGCTGATTAAGCGCGCTTTTGCGGGAGAGGACGTCGTTGGTGATTTCGAGCGGGAGAAGGCTGAGGTAGAGCAGGAGGATGAAGAAAAGGAGATCGACAACACCCTTCCCGGCTGGGGCGGCTGGGTCGGCGAGGGCGTCAGCAGCCGTGAACTGAAGCGCCACAAGGGCCGATTCATCACCAAGGTGGAAGGTGTGAGGCAGAAGGACAGGAAGGATTTCAAGATGAAGGGTGTAATCATCAGCGAGAGACGGATCAAGAAGGTATGTTCCCCCTTAATTCTTTGGGCATCTTGCCAATTACGACCTGGGGCTAACGTGATGACCTTGTGCAGAATGATAAGTATCTCGCGCCGCAGCTGCCATTCCCATTCGAGAGTCAGCAGCAGTATGAGAGATCGCTACGTCTTCCCGTCGGACCGGAATGGAGCACCAAGGAAACCTTCCAGGACTCAACAAAGCCGAGAATCATCATGAAGCAGGGCATTATTGCTCCTATGTCTAAACCTATGATATAGAGACGAATAGTGGGCGGTAATAATGGTGTTGTTATTTATGGGCATCATAAGGCAGACCGATATGAGGCAGCTCAAGAGCCTCTGATATCCTATACGGATAGCCTGCCTATTGAATGGTTTAGAAAAAAAGCCTGTATATTTTGTTGCAACCTCCTGGGTTTTTTGCCAGTGACTTGTCCCACAATCGTCTCCAACCGCTGTGCAATGGCAGCTAGTCGTACTTGTGTAACTGGAAACAGTCACTCCTGTAAATCGACCATGAGTTTCAATGCCCATTTTTGTATCCCTAGGTATGCAGCGGGTCAAAACCACCCATATACCACATGCGCTCAAGTGCCCGATAAACGTCCTTATTTACACCACGCAGACAACCCCCCGTAAGAAGGAACCTCCCGCTTTTCTCTCTGCCCCATCGACATCTTGCGTTTTGTCTACGCCTCCCCAGCCCGTCGACTCAGTCACCCCAGGGCTGGGCTGGTATATGCACGTGGCAAATATACGGAAAGAAAGAAGAACCAATATAAACCCCCATGTTCAAACCCCTCATGATCCGTTCAGCTGCAGCTTCCCTTCTGTCTTCTCCAGGTACTGCACCATGTCGGCAATGGTGCACACCTTGAGCCCCCACCTGCGCGCAAACTCGATGCACGCCTCGCCCCGCAGCATGTCGGGCTCCTCGCGCACCGCCTGGCCCGGAACCTCGAGTCCGTCTTCCACCAGCTCGCAGATCACAGCCGCAGGCTTCTTGCCGGCAAGGCGGCACAGATCAATACCCGCCTCGGTGTGGCCGCGGCGCTGCCGGACACCGCCGGGCTTGGCGCGCAAGGGGAAGACGTGCCCGGGGCGGCGGAAGCTCGCGGCGGTCGCGGCCTCGTCGGCGAGCTTGCGGCACGTGAGAGCGCGGTCGTGCGCGCTGATGCCGGTCGTGACGGACGGGTCGGAGGCGTCGACCGACAGGGTGTACGCTGTTGTGCGCGAGTCCTCGTTGTTCTCAACCATCTGGGGGAGGGCGAGCTCTTGTGTGCGCGCGGGCAGGATCGGTGCGCAGATCAGGCCGGAGCTGTGGCGCACCATGAAGGCCATCTGCTGGGTTGTCACATCCTCGGCGGCGATGATTAGGTCTGCCTCGTTCTCGCGCGTCGGGTCGTCGAGGACTACGACGAACTGGCTATCTCCTGCGGGGGGGGGCGGTGGTTAGCGGGGTTCGTGGGCGAGAGAGGAGGGGCAAATTCGGGGACGCACGGAAGGCTTGGATTACGTCCGGGATGTTGTCAAAGTGCGACTGATCGATTAGGGAGGCTGTGGAGGCGGGCATGGTTGCGGAATTGTGTATGTTTGGGTGCTGGTCTGCTACAATGTCGAGACACATGCGCGGCTTGTCTTTCGGTTCAATGTGTCGTCAATTGATCAATTGGAAAAAAGTTCGGCTCGAGGGGCGGGAGTGCGCGCAGCGGTTTCGGCAACAAGGTTTCTCGGCTTCTAGCGGCGTCTTTTGGAGGGGTAAGTATCGAGATGGAACAGGCGGCGACTGACGGCGAAACGAAGGCTACGGGGAGTATATCTATATGGGAAACAGACAGAGCCGAGATCAATCGGAGGCCGAGACCCCTGAGCTATCACACATGACCCAATCGACCGGGAACATGAGCAAACCGTCCGGTGGCCGTTTCTGGAGTGGAGATTTCTCTCCGATGTGCCAAAAAGCCGAAAGGTGTCTGGCAAGCAAAGCGCTGACTGTGCGGGTGATCCGAGTCCCCAGATTTACCCTCTACTGGTCCACATTACTGAACAATCGCGGTATTACCAACTGCGCAGGCGGCCTTACGTAACGCGGAGTCATGCTAGTCATTGCTTCCGTAAAGGAGTTCACGATGCGAGGAAGTGCCACCGATACGGCTGACAAACCGTCCGTCCTCCATTTCGCGGTCGACTGGCCTGTGATCGGCCGACCGACCGGGGGACCCACGCTAGAAGCCTTCCAGAACGTCCCGCGCTCAGCGGAGCGGGACAGCGCGTCAGGTGGGCCAGGGGGCCTTGGGGGCTTGCAGGCTGCAGGTGCCCCGGGCTCAGAAAAAACGACCGCCAGCCGGGGTCCGAATTGATCCCCATCAGTCAACCTCGGTCCTCCTCTCCCGCGCGGCAATCCCGGTGGCACACCACCACCAACACCTCAACAATGCGGTCCTCACTCCGACACGCGCAGGCGCTGCTTCGGCACGCCCGGCCCATCCCGCGGATGCAGCCGCAAGCAGCCCTCTCCCTCCGACCCTTCAGCGCATCCGCACCCTCCGCCGCGCCCCCCTCAACCTCCTCCGTGAACGCCTCCGAAGTCTCCCACTTCAACGCCCTCGCCTCCACCTGGTGGGACCCGCACGGCTCCTCGCGCATCCTCCACCTGATGAACCCCCTCCGGCACGACTTCATCAACGCCTGCCTGTCCTCGTCGCCCTCCTCACCCCCCCCTCAACACCAGTATCTCGACGTCGGCTGCGGCGGCGGAATCTTTGCCGAGTCGGCTGCTCGCCTACCCGCCACCGCCTCCGTGATAGGGATCGATCCCACGCCCAACATCCTCGCCGTGGCGCGCCAGCACGCCGCTCGCGATCCGGCCCTCACAAAGGAGAAGCTGCAATACCTCAGCGCGACGATCGAGACACTGCCTGACCAGGAACCGGCAGGGTTCGATATAGTGACGTGCTTCGAGGTCGTCGAGCACGTCGACCACCCCGCGGAATTCCTCGATCGGTGTGGGAGCTTTGTGCGGCCGGACGGGTGGCTTGTGCTGAGCACGATTGCGCGGACGTGGATGAGCTGGGTGACGACGAACTTGGTGGCGGAGGATATTCTGGGGGTGGTGCCAAAGGGGACGCACGACTGGAATAAGTATATCAATGAGAGCGAGCTGAGGGCGCATTTTGGGGGGAAGGTTGGGTGGGGGAGCCCGAGGGTTATGGGGGTGGTGTATGTCCCTGGGCTGGGGTGGAAAGAGGTCCCTGGGAGTGAGAAGATTGGGAATTACTTCTTTGCTGTGCAGAAGGTGGGGGATGTGGTATGAGATAGTGGGAGAGTGGCCTTGGTGGGTGTATTTGTAGATATGTACTATGATATGCGGGTGTATGTACGATGGTGTACGGATACGATGCTAGAATACCCAATAGTGGCGTCGGCTGCGTCTGCGCAGACAACATACCTCCGAACGCTAACCATGTTTGATGCTTATGCTTTTTATGCTTATCCAAGCCGAACTGTCCTCCACATCCTCATACACTCCTGAAGATCCATCGACAACGTCCCCGCCATCGCGCCCGAGGTATCTTTGATAATCGAGAGAAGAACCGATGCCTGTGCGAACGAAAGTTGGTCCTCCTGCAAGGAGCTCAAGTCGGACTTCCTCATGCCTCCGTTCTCTCCCCAAGCCTTCCACAGATCCAGCATTCGGCACAATGTCGAGGCAAACTCTCCGTCTAGCACCATCCGATGCAGAAGCATACCCGCATACTCACGAAGATTCGTCGACTCTGGGAGCTCTTCCCTTGACTTAAGCCACGTAAAGTTATGCCCAGCCACCGTCTTCGTATCCCACTTCGGGCTCTGGAATGCCTCCAGCGTGCGGGCCTCCCGCCGCTGAGTCTCCAGTCGCATCTTGTCGCGCACTAGTTTGGTGTCAACACTGAATCATCCCATACCCTCCAGAAATCAAAGAGATTCGAAAGGGGGGGGGGGACTCACTCTCATCCAACCTTGCCTGATTCTCCCTCATCTGCCTCTCCCTCTGAGCCTGCGCCCTCTGCGCCGGCAACATCTTCGCTTCCGCCGCCACCGCCTCTCTCTGCTCTCTATTCCGCCTCGTAAACGCATCCAAATTGGCTCCATGGTCCTGATGCTTCGTCGCCCACTCGGGCGTCTCGGACTCATCCACCACATTTAACATCACCAGCACACCGCAAGGGACGGTTTCCTTCCGGGCAAACGACAGAATCTCATCAGGGATCTTGTAGTTCCAGAGGATTGTCTGGTTGCTCGTCCCGTAGGCGGTCACGGCGCTGGCGAACCACACGCCGTCGGGTTTCCCGGGGCGGATGCGGATGTGGTCAATGTAGAGGCTGTCAAGGTGGATGGAGCTCTGGAGTTGGATCTCCTGGCAGAGAGCGGTGACGATGCCGTCGCCGGAGATTTGGCACATTACGGGAATTTGGGAGCTCGCCTGCGCTTGGTGGTCGGTAGAGTCTAAAGATTGCTTCTGCACGCTGGAGGCTTCGCCTTCGAAGGGGTTTGGGTCCTCGTCGTTGGCGGATTTGGTGCTTGCGGCCGAGGTTCCTTGCTGGGATTTCCTTCTCTGGGGAGGTGGCGGGAGGCGTACCCAGTAGGGGGGTAGGTGTGAGTAGTCGCGCGTTGTCCACTGGCTAGACCAGTTGACGGCCAGGCTGAGATGTCCATCTGACCCATCCAGCGGCGCAAGAGTGAGGGCCTTTTCCTTCCCGTCGGGGGATGTCATCAGCGCACAGCCCACGGGCGTCCAGAGACCCGTGGAGCGCAGAAGCCGCCAGCCGTGCGCGTCGGGAACGGCGCCGAGGTCTAAGAGGTAGCAGACGAGTTCGTCGAAGGCTACTTCAACCTGGGGTTGTCGGAGTTGATCGGCATATTCGATGCGCTGGCTCTTGAGCCCGATCACGTTGGTCCTCCAATTGAAGGTTGTCCAACTGCCGCCTGGTATGCTGGACGGGTGGCGCGAAAGCGTCCAGTACTCGGCCCTGTCGTTGAAGCGGTCCCAGGGGGTGACGGCATAGCGAGGCAGCTCAATCTCGATCACGCGGTTGACCACATCGCTGCGTATGAGCGCTGTCAACTTGCTGTGCCGCAGCATGCGCTTGATCTTGGACAGGGCAGCGAGAGTAAAAACCGTGTTGTAAAGAATGGGAAGGACACCGAGAACAGCAAGGGGCACGCCGATGTACGTGATGACATCCACGACCGACGGCCCCTCGCCATCATTGCCGGACATAGCGCTTGTTGTCGCGATGCGACTTGGCCCGGAGCGAGGGCTTGGCTGATATCGATGAAACTAAGAGAGCGGAAGTCCACCAAAAAGCCCTTGCGGTTTTAGACAGACACAGACATGGTGCCTAGACTGAGAAGAAGCTATACACAGAACGGTGACTGAGAGGAGAAAAAGAAAAAAAGACGTTGGACAAATCAATCCCCCTCAGCCGCACCGACAGGGCCTGTCGTTACCCCTGCAAGGTGGCGTGCACTCTAACCACTGAGACCTGGGGGGTGCACTTCCAACCCCACGATCATTCGTAGTGGTGATGCTGGAGTATGAAATACCCAGGCCGGAATCTACCGAGTTGGTCCCCTTGGAGGAGACGTATACCCATGATATAGGCGGTAGAGATAGATAAGCTAAGTATGTGTGAAAAAAAAATTGGAGTAAAAATGAGAGGGGTTTGACCGTCGCACTCGCATGTCTGGTCCCGAGAGCGCCTAACGAACAATCTGACGCGGCGAGGGGGACTCGGACTGGACGTCGTAGTCCAAAATTCAGTCAAGCCACCAACAAAAATAATAAGGATAAATCTACAACGTGGGCGCGGATCGAGGAAGATCTAGATGAAACTGAAGATAATTGTTTCGATGCCAATCTCGATGCCCTTTCCCGTCCTATTGTCAGCCGGGGGCGGGACCAGCCACCCCAATCAAGAAGCCGCGATCATCATCTCTGCCGGTGCCGCTGCAGGCCGTCGCATCCCCTGCAAAGCGCCGCCAAATAAGGCGGGACTGCAGCCTGCACTGTTACCCGCATTTCGCACCTGTTTCCTTGCCCTCGGGAATGGCGAGGTGGGTGCACGTCGCTTTTTCCACCCGCCAACTAATTGTCCGAGCCTGCTTTCCAGTTTTGTTGTTTGGGCTCTAGTCATTCGTTTCCCCGTGCTTCACCCAGAGTCTGCGGTTTCTGTGTGCTGTCGGCCTGCCTACAGTCTCGTTCATCTCATGTCTTGAACGCCGTGATGAAGCAGCCTCTCACACCGATACCGCCATGCCTCGCCCGCACATCAGCAGCCGAAGCCTTGCGCTGTCCCTGACGAGCTTGGTTGTCTTGATTCTCTCACTCGCGCCATCTCCAAGCCTGGCGCAGTTTGCGCCGTATCAGGCCGCCAATTTGACGACCATCCTGTCGCCGGTTGACCCACAGGTTAAGATCGCTTACAAGGTGCCGAAGGGGGTGTGCAAGACGGCCTTTGATACCCAGCAGCAGTACACGGGCTGGGTCACCGTTCCGGGCGATTTCCCCACAAACCTCTTCTTTTGGTTCGTGGCCGGCCGGGAACCTACCTCGGCGCTGACCATCTGGCTCAATGGCGGCCCGGGCTCCAGCTCCATGTTCGGCTTCTTCACCGAAACCGGTCCCTGTGAGGTTATTGAAAGGGGGGCGAATAGGCTCGAGACAGCCGCGAGGGAATGGGGATGGGACCGGGCTTCTAACATGCTCTTTATCGACCAGGTATACCCTCGTCCTCTCTCCCCTCCAGCTGTTTCAGTCTGACATTTTTCTCTAGCCGAACCAAGTTGGTTTCTCGTATGATATGCCAACGAACGGATCGACGGACTTGTATACTGGATACACAACCGTCCCTCCTCGGGTTCTTCATGATGAGCCTAGAATACTTGCAACCCAGTTGAATGGGACCTTTTCTTCGTTGAATCCAAAGAACACAGCGAACAGCACTAAGGGAGCCGGCGTGGCCATCTGGCACATGCTGCAGGGCTTCCTCGATACCTTCCCCCAGTACAATCCGCCAGCCAACCACTCTCTTGGTGTCAATCTCTTCGCGGAGAGCTACGGCGGCAAGTATGGGCCCGCATTTGCTGAGACTTGGGAAGAGCAGAATGCCAAGCATCGCAATAGAAGTCTGGCAAACTCGACTCTAGAGATCAACCTGGTTTCGCTTGGCATAGTCAACGGGTGTGTTGATGATGATGTCCAAGATCCATATTACACTGCAATGGCAGTCAACAATACCTATGGTCTACAGCTGATGACTCCGGTACGTGCCAGGATGGTCAACGGATCTTTTTACCAGCGAGGCGGCTGCCATGACCTGGTCTCGCAGTGTCGGAATGCGTCGTCTGCTCTCAACCCCAGCGATTGGTTTGGTGCGGACAACGTGGACACGCTCTGTTCCCGGGCCACAGACGCTTGCAGCAGTCTCATGGATCCCTATCTCGAAACAGGGCGAAGCGTCTATGATCTCGCCCAGTTGTTACCTGCGTCCTTCCCCCCAAGCTTCTACATCGAATACCTCAACTCGCGTGCCATTCAGGAAGCTATCGGCTCGGTCGTAAACTACACTGATCAGAGTACGGCGGTCCGCTCTGCCTTCAGTTCAACGGGAGACTGGGTGCGAGACGCCATGGTACCCAAGCTCGCCACTCTCCTTTCCCGCGGCGTGCGGATCGGCCTCATCTACGGGGACCGCGACTACATCTGCAACTGGCTCGGAGGCGAGGCCGTCTCGCTATCCATTGCCTCCTCCTCCGGTGGCGTCTACGCCTCCTCGTTCCCTACCGCTGGCTATGCGCCCATCATCGTCAACAACACGTACATCGGCGGCGTGGTTCGCCAGGTTGGCAACCTGTCGTTTTCTCGCATATACCAAGCAGGTCACTTCGTACCTGCATACCAGCCCGAGACCTCCTTCCAGGTCTTCGCGCGGATCATCATGGGAACATCGATCAGTACGGGGGAATCCATCGATCTGTCCACCTACAACACATCGGGCTCCGCCGCGGCGTCCTCGTCGCTCAGTCTTCCTTCTAGCCCGAGTCCAACGTGTTTCATTCGTGCTATCATGAGCTCGTGCCCGGAGGATGCAATACGGAGCATATTCAAAGGCGAAGGCGTCATCATCAATGGCGCGTGGTACCCAGGGTCAAGCAACTGGCCAGGCGCCAGTAGAACAGCCTCGAGTGTGGGGACAAGCTCAACCCCGACAACAAGCCCAACATTGACAGGCGTATTTACCGCGACTGCGACGCCGAAGGACGATTCTGCCCAGGGTTTAACAGCCGACACTAGTCGATCGGTCCTCCTGGTCGCATTGTTATGTGTGGTTTGCTTCGTTTTTTAAACCGGCGCGATGGGATTTGGGTAGCATTTGCGAGGGTAATGGCGTCAAAAAGGAAACAGTTCACAGGGAATCAACGAGATGAAGTCATGTAATAAATTGTTTCTATTTTTCTTTGCCTAGATACCCGAAGCAATGGCTTCAAAATAGTACCAGGATTCAACGTCAAGCTACAAGCAAATGGTCACAGGCAGGTCAAGTTATAGCTACCAGACAAATGGAGCTGTGTTTCCGATATGTCAGTACGTACTCACCTAAACGGTTGCGCAAGAGATGGATGGCAGACGCTGTCTGATCTGTCTTTTTTCATGTTAGCCAATGACCATCAAAAGCTGAGAAACATGTGTCAAGGAGGTTGACTTTATCAGATAGTGCCCGGTCAAGGGCAGTCTCATCAATGCATAAAGCTATGGAGACCGTCGTGATAAAATTGGAATCATCATAAAAGCCGGGGAGTGTGTGTTGGGGACGGGAAAAGGGTGATTGATGCTTACCCTGTGAGAAAAGACGGTTGACTTCGAAAACACCGTGTCATTGGTACTGAGTGGAATCTGCCAAAGTCAGAAGGTGACCGTGGAACGAGACAAAATGTATGATGTCAAGGGGACAATTCAGAAATGACTTTGTCATCAACGCGTGAGCTCCGACATATGCTTGTCTTTAATGGTCAAATCATCATCAAGGTGCGGGCAGTGAATGAAAGGGTCAAAAACGAGAGGGCTCGAGACATACCATGCCAGATAACGACGGTGCAAACCCCAGCTGTTTAGATGTGAGAGATTCTGTCCTTTCCACAAAGTTAGCCTGATGCCACGGAAGGTCTTGCAGAGTTTGTGTCCATCGAGAAAGATCAGAGTTGCATGAATGGTATAAAAAGTTTTTATCCTCATTGGGAATCCCAGATAGGACTCGTCATCTAAATAAATCATCATAGAAGGGAGGGTGAAGGGGAAAAAAGGTTTGAGCTTACCATTGAGCTGAGCGTCAACTGTCGGAACATGTTCTCGCTTCGACACTGGACATCTTCCAGAAGGTTAGCAGCTGTTTCGGCAAAGGCAGAAAAGCGACAGATGATGGAATGCTGATCAGTGGACGAGGTTTTCTAGGCCTGTCGCAGATGGCATATCTGCTCATAATAAAAATCGGAGCCCAGTGCCGTTTCATCAGGAAGCATATACGATCAGGAAGTTGAAGTGTGAGATAAACATACCAAAGGGGAAAACATGCGGAGCAATTGCATATCGCGAGAGACTGTGGCAAGATCTGTGAAATCTTAATTGCAAGTTAGCAACGGAAGCCCAAACAATTCTCCATGAGGGGTAAAGTTGGGATGGGAAGGTCAGAAACAGCCATTTGTTATTTTCATTGTAGATCAATCGGTAATTCCAACTTGCCGAAGCAAAGTAAGATCATCAGGATATCCCGGGTGTTGGTATTGGTGTTGGGTGCTGGGTGCGCGTGCTGAAATCACTAACCTTGTACAAGCTTCTCGCTACCCCCTAATGATCGGTCGGCCGACGGGAGGTGAGGGCACCAACCCGTCTTCATACCCCGGAACGTGCCCGCATCTTCTGGTCGCAAGGTGGGTGATTGCTGGAGCGCAGACTCGAGATCTAATTGACATGACTGTTAGCCGGATGTCCAGACAATTGTGATCAAATTGTGATAGCGGCTGGCAGCGTCGATTCGTGTTCAGACTGACGTTACAATTCTAGTTTCATATCGGTAGATCAAAGACTCTAGTTTGCGGTTTATGGTCGTATCATCAGGATAGCTGCATTTGGGGGTGTGCACGGAAGGAGATGTTAGCTTACCATAAGATGCTGCGGCTTGCTAAAGGTGATGGTGAGAGGAGCAAGTTTGGGAACGAAAAAATCGAGCTTTTGAAGCTGTTGGGAGTGGGGCGGCTGCAAAATTCCGCCAAGTTTGTGGATTCCCGCAGTGGGGCCAGTCACGTGCAACCGCCTCGCCCTCGTGTCTGGCAGAATCCTGACCGCCCGGACAGTCAAGTCAGCTTGACGCGCCACCGTTCAAGGATTGCACGCCCAGGTTCAGCAACAGCACAGATCGGTTGTTACTCTTCCTGTTTGTGCGGTCACTCAAAGGGCCAATATGCCTGAGATCGCCGAGAGTAAGTGTTTGCGGGCCTTTCAGCGGGCCGGAGGCGGCTGTTGCGATAGCTGACAGGCGCGGTGTGGTGCTCCAGTCTCGCGAATCGTCCACTTCCTCAGGGCGCACCTTGTGGGGAAGACAGTGAAGAATGCCGCGGCCATTGAGGACGCCAATGTCTTCGGCAAGGTGGGCACTACAGGTGCCGAGGTTGCCAAAGCTTTGAAGGGCAAAAAGGTGGGACTCTGACCCCAAGCCTCAGGATCGAGGGGATGGTACGCTGACAACAGTTAACATGTACAGGTTGTGTCGGCCGGCAACCAGGGCAAGTACTTTTGGGTTGTCTTGGATAAGCCGCCCCATCTGGTCATGCATTTTGGAATGACAGGTATGCATCCTCTCGCTTTCTGCCTAGAATCTAGCATCTCATGCTTCGTGTGTCATAGGCTGGATTCACATCAAGGGGGAGAAAACGGCATACACCAATTACTACAAGAAGATGAAGCCCGAGGAGGCAGACGTATGGCCACCCAAGTTTTGGAAATTCCACTTGGAAACTCAGGACCCAACAGTCTCGGTGGCCTTTACTGATGCTCGTCGCTTTGGTCGTGTCCGCTTGGTGGACTGTCCCGGCGAAAGCATCAGGAAGCATTCTCCCCTGGTCGAAAACGGCCCAGACCCAGTGGTCGATGTCGACGCGTTTACCGTGGACTTTCTGAAGCAAAAGATGCGGAAGCGGCATGTCCCAATCAAAGCGCTCCTCCTTGACCAGACTGTACTCTCCGGCATCGGCAACTGGGTCGGAGACGAGGTCCTCTACCAAGCAAAGATGCATCCAGAGCAATACTGCGATGACTTCGGTGACGAGCAGATTACGACTCTCCACAAAGCGATTCGCTATGTCTGCCAGCTCGCCGTCGATAAGCTTGGAGATTCTGACGAGTTCCCGAAAGACTGGATGTTCCACGTCCGCTGGGGCAAAGGTTCAAAGGGCGCAGTCAGCCATCTACCTAGCGGTGAGAAGCTGGCCTTCCTGACTGTTGGGGGGAGGACGAGCTGCTACGCGCCAGCCATCCAGAAGAAGACCGGAAGGGTGGTGCCGGGTGTGAAGGAGGAACCCCTTGAATATGATGAAGACAAGCCGAAACCGAAAAAAGTGTCGAATGCAAAGACAAAACCTAAGGTTGAGGTAGAGGAAGACGAAAAGCCACGGAAGCGAAAGAACGAGGTTGACGAGGACGAAAAGCCAGCCAAGAAGGGAAAGGTAGCCGTCCCAAAACCAAAGGCTCGAGCAAATGGCGTCAAAGCGAAGGAGAAAGCACAGGCGGAACCAGAGGTCCAGCCAAAGATCGAACCACAAGTCGAGGATGGCCGGCGACGTTCGGGAAGAGTGAAGAAGTCCAGCTAGTCCGGCTGACTTGGGATTTGTCGCATCGCAGCTTTCACTTGTCCAATACCCTAGCATGTCGGTTTACCAAATGTTCACTCCTTATGGAGTTTTGCTATTTATGTTGACATAACTACCTAATGCCACCTAGAACCAGGCGCTCATGGCTCCGACTCCACCTCAGGAGGGAACGTCCCAAACAGGGCCATCAAGTGTTGCGTGTCACTCGGTGTCAGTTGCTTTCCTTCGTCCGTCGCTTTGGCAAGCATTCGAAAGTCTGCCTCGCCAAATCAGCAAGTCAATCCAAAAAAAGAAAGTCAGTTAGATACGGGGTTGCAACTCACAGTCCACATAATGACCTAAAGCAGTAGAAGAAAAGCATGTCAGTAACCGCCCCCGAAGAAATCGGATGGGAGTTGTGCCTACCTGGTGTGGCGGTCATGTAGCACGCACAGTCCTCGGTATCAGACGCATTCTTGAACGTATGGATTGCCCCAGGCGGAACAGTCATGAGATCGCCCGCCTTCGCCTGAAGCTCACCATCTGGGGTCACAAACGTCATGGCCCCTAGCGGACATGTCAGTGGAACCCTGCCTATGCCAGGGAGACGACAGTGTAACCACCTTGGGTAATAAAAAAGAGCTCATCATGGAATCTGTGCCAGTGCATTGGGGGCCCTGATTTCCCCGCCGGGACCTCGAGCAGCACAGCGCTGACCCGGTTCTCAGTCAGAGAGCCATCCTCAAAAACTGTGATGGTCATAGGTCCGACTTGAAGCTTCTCTGATTCCTCCTTCCGGAACAGCTTGACGGGGACAGGGCCACGCAGAGGCATCTTGAGTGCAAATGGGAATGGTCTTTGAGTCCGACGGGGATTGGGCTTAGAGACACGCAGGGGCAGTGTGTGAGTTCGTGGAGTGTAGACCAGAGGCTTATATCAGGATTTCTGCGTGGTGGTATGGTGGACACACCAGCTGATGCCCCTCTTATAAATCGACGCCCAAGCCCAAGCCCCCCGCCAATCGGCCAAAACATCGCGTCTACCTCGCCTCAACTGAATAAGTTAACCCCGGCTTACTGCGAGGTCCAGTATCGCTGAGTATCCCGACCACTCCAACATAGCATCCAACATAGCAGCTCAGCTCCGGAAACCTCGGGGATTTGCAACTGGTGGCCGCAATGGAATCTGGGCAAAAAGACAAAAGAAAGTTGCGATGCGTCAGCCGCGAATCGAACGCGGGGCCCATCGATGGCAACGATGGATTTTACCACTAAACCACTGACGCTGTAACTGAATTGTTGGGAGATCGGAGCGCTATCCCCATAGCTGTTTACTGGATTGGGTTGGTCTACAAATAAGCACACCACCCCCTTTCCCGTTCCCTCTTCATAGGCACCACGAACACGGAATATCTCAGATAGGTATGGAGAAACTTGATATGGTATTTTTATCCCACCAGCACTTATCGGGGCCACCCATCGCAGCAGTAGATAGACCCTGTACGGGGTACAAATTGCGCCACATCAAACAGCTTCATACCCAACATCCCCGACCCGAACTCAGATCGCACGACTATCAACTCGAGACTATCCGCTTTATTTACTGCTACCATCTTACACTTCATACTTTAAGAGCTTTTTTTACACACACGCGCCGCTCAGAAATCTCAAGACTCAGTGCAAGATACACCAAAAACCTTGCGTCATCATGCAAAGCCAAACCCTTGGGCGTTCTCAAGCGCCATCGCCAGCCTCTCCCTGAGCATATCCTTATCCCGGTACTCCGGCAGCAGCAACGTCCCATAACACGTATATGATGTTGGTAGCCGCCCATTTGGCTCATCCTCAGTGCCGTTCTTTTGCAGGATGAACAACATGTTCTTCACCCCACCCACAGGCACGCGGTCACTCGCCGTCACAAATTCAAGCAGTTTGCGCTTCATGCCGTCGTCGTAGCGCTTAACAATGCTCCAGAAGTCCCTGATAGTAGGGTGGTTCGCATCCCAGCCAACGTACCGAGTATACTGCCTCAGCTCGCCAATGTCGATATCTTGCACACCCTCGACCACCGACTGCAGGATATTGGGCGTCAGTAGCAACAAGCTCTTGGGGTGCAAGCACGCGTGAAAGCCACGTGCGAAAGCGTCGAACTGCCGTCGAACTGACACGTCTGTCAGGTAGCGAATGTAGTCAGAAACATAGGCGTTTCGATTCTCGTTGGTCACCATCGGAGCCACGTCCAGGCCCGGGTTCTCAGCCTGGGGGCCGGGCTTCCCAGCTGATTGCCACGCCATGTCAGGAAACTGCGGCCATTCCTCTTCAGTAGATGAGCTGGGGGTCGACGTGGAACTTCTACGACGCGCCGGCTTCATCTCGCGAGTGATGTGTTCACCGAACACCTGAACTGAAAACTCGTAGGTGAGGGTGAACACATCCTCTACCAAGCCGTCTTTCTCGTCCCATTCTAACAGCTTGGTAAGTCCGCTGGCGGTTTGGGGCCAGCCGTCTGCGATGTGGTGAAGTTCGGTAATCGGCCTCCCGAGAAGCTTGCGGTATAACGCTTTCGGAAACGTGACGGGTAGGGTAAGCCCATTATACACCGCCAGAGAAACGAGCAAGCCCACCAGCTCAAACTTCCACTCTGGCTCCATCGATCCAGGGACAAACCAGGTCATGCGCGTCCCTTCGTCGACCTTGAAAGCGCCATAATCGGGATTAAGAGCCTCCGCGATGGCCATCCGGAAGAATTCCTGCTGTACGCCGCCAGAGTCAAAGCCTTCTTCGCCGCTGCGTTCACCAAGGTGAACCTTTAACGGCCTGAGAAGCTCCCTAGCTTCTCTTCTCCACAGTTGGTCGAAGGCGTCCCTAAGAACCCTCTCTCGCTTGATGTCAAGCACCAGGTATTTTGAAGCCGCAGTTCGAAGGCGCTCTGTCAATACGTCTTTGTAGTGAAGAGTCACATCGGACCGCGAGGCTAAGACTTCGACCGTCTCTTGCAAGGAGGTGGACTCTTCAAATGTGCGGCTCATCCTTGCGAAGTTGACTGCCCGGAAGTAAGATACGAGGCTTGACGGGCTAAACATGTAGGGGAAATCTAAGAGATGCGATTTTTGGCGCGTGGAATTATGGGACAGCCACGCGACGGGCATTTGCACCGTATCGAGCCGTTCCGCAAAGTATTCGGATCGAAACTGGGTGCGAGGCAGAGCAAGGTCATGGCGTTTCTTGTCTGTTGCAATCAATTGTCAGCGAGCACACCAAATTTATACGTTTTGTGACAACCTACAGATTGCCTCAATGAGAGCCAAAGCGCCACCAAAAGGCCCATCCCCGGGGACTTTAGGGCTGCCGTCCCAATCATGCAGCATGACAGCCCGAGCCCAGTCCAAAAGTAAGATCGGGACTCGATGTTCATGAACAGCGCGATCGTTAATCGAAAAATTCAGGATATACACGCAATCTATGCTTGGTAAATCTAGTTGTGAGAATAGTGGCGCGAGGACGTCTGCTTCTCTCGCATCGGCATCGGCGTCGGCGTTGGTGGCGTTGTTTTCGTTCATCTCATCATAGTATCGTCTAGTAGTTATTGCTGAAAAGAGGCGCCTCGCTAAGCGAATGGCAAGCTCATCGGTGAAGGCATCTTCGTACTGCAGACAGAGAGCAACGGGTTGCTGTGCTACCGAACCGCCACCGCCCAAGGTCAAGCCGTGAGATCTGATTCTAGACATCTCGGACAGCTGTCGTGGATCTTTCACTAGGGGTGCGGCGGCAACTAATGCATGCAGACATATTGATAGTAGTCGGCCTGCTTCAGCATTGGTGAGTGACCTTTCGCCTTTTGGGAAGAGCTTGGCGGTTGGCGAACGTAAAGACTGGAGGGACTTTGGCGGAGCGAAGAGGCTGGCAGCAGCCACCCAGAGGCTGTGGAATACCAGACTGGGCGCAATTCTCGTCATCCGCAACATACAGTACCATAATGTTTGAGAGTCGTAGAGCTGCCCGTTCGCGCAGAAGGACCTAACCGCAAGATCCGGATCACTCAAGACGTAGAAGAGGGTCTGTTCCACGAACAGCTTCCACTCCAGCTTCAGGTTAGCAGAGGGCGTGCGAACTGCATGTGACTTGCGCTTCAGCGGCTTCCCATGACCCTCACGGTTGTGGAACCTTCTAATCGTTGGCGGCTCCAGCATATGCTGCTCTGCGGTACCATCAGCTTGAATGGCATCGCAAATGAAGTCCACAACGTCGGCATTCAGCCTGGACAATGTTTGTGGGTAGAAACTGTCTTCATCCGATTCAAAGTCCTCGTCAGCTGCCTGAGCAGAGCTGTTACTGCAGGACCGCTCCGAGGCGACGCCCGATGCAACAGCATCGCTCGGGCTGGTAGACCCGATACTTCGTGCGCCGTCTAACTGCGTTCTGCTAATTTTGAGCTTGAAGTCAGCCGTTTTTGGCGGCGGCATCCTCTCAAGTGGAACATCGTCAAAATAACCCGCCGACGACAGCTGCGATATCGGCCGGGATAGGGTCGAGCTTGTTGTCTTGATACCGCGCGTGTTCCTATCTTGGGGGCCATTCGCACGGGGGGATCTCAGCAAACTGGAGAAGTGATCATCTGCCAAGGATTCAGAGGCGAAGGGGTCAACGGAGAGCTGGCGTGTTGGTTTCGGGCCAGATGAGGTTCGGACCTTTGTGTTAGAATTGCGCCGTTGCACTGGGACCGAAGCTGGCTCCCGGTGCTGAGGATCCTGCTTTGTGTCCCTGCACGCCCTCTCTGCACCTTCGCGAACAGCTTTCTCGCTCTGATTAGCGCCGCCTTGCTTCTCTGGTTCGCCGTCGGACTCCGCCGGTAATAGGGAGGATTCTCGTCCAGGTCTCCATCGGGACGGAGATATTTCATTCCCTGGCCTCGTCCTAGGCTCGTCGTGCGCCACGCTTTGGTTGTTGCCCTCTGCGTCGACCCCGTCCGGGCTGCCCTGGAAGAGGCGTGCCTTCTTGGACATTTCTTCTATGGCGGCTGGGGTAAGCCACTCCAGCATCTTGAAAGCAACCGTGCCGAAGACATTGGCCGCGAAGGACCGGTAGTCTTTGCTGGCAGGTTGCTCCGTCACTGTGAACCGAGGCTCCTGGGATTGCTTGCGTTCCTGCTCAGCCCCAGAGACACTCGAGCATCTCGATTCCCCCTTCACAGAACCACTACTACCACCGTTAAGTGTCTCGCTCCGTGCCCTGACTGGGTTAGACTGTAGCCCGTTCCTGGTCTCGCTGCCTTTTGCGGAAACCCCTCGAGTTGCGGCCGCCTGCCCCTTGGGGGAGGCATCTCGCGCCGCCGGGTGAAACAGAAGGGAGCTAACGGCCGCAGGGGGTGTCTTGGGAGTTCTAAGTCCTGCACAGAGCCCGCTCTCGGCATTGTCCTGGGTCGCGAGGTAGAGAGCGAGCGTTCTAGCACTTGTCGTATTGTATCTCCGGATTGGGGCGCGGCCGACGATTCGCTTCCGACAGCTAAAACAGGTCGGCGTTCTGCAATATTCGGCGCCGCAGCCATCGCGAAGCTGGACAATATATCTGGATGGAGATGGTCAGCGGGAAATGGATGCATTCGAGACGGCGCAACCTACTTCTGCACAAGCGACTGGAAGTTGTGGCGCTTGCTTGCCCGATGTATCGCGTAGACCCTCTTCGGGTTGTCGATTTCTTCGACCAAGTCCTTCAGCTCACTGGGCGCGTCCCAGGGCAACCGCGCAAAGCGTGCTTCCTCCCATAGCCCGACGAGTATATCGATTTCGCCGCCACCGCCGTGGCCGTGGTTGTGTCCGTGGCCACCTTCGGCCGGCCGGGGAGTGTCCGGAATCATGTCATGGGTGTGGCGCCGGATGTTGAGCACGCTGCAATTTTCTTGACGAGGTCCGGGTTAAGCAATAGGAATACGGCCCTGAAGACCGAGGGTGTGCAGCGTTGCTTCAATCGAGCAGTGGCTTCCGAAAGCCGCAGCAATTAGATTTGTATTATGATGACAGTCAGCGCTAGAGTGCCGCGCAGATGCGTAGGGTTCGATCTTCCGAGGGGCGCCGGCTCGTAGGTGGGGAAAAATCGTTAGATAGTCTACCCGCGGAGGCGTTGTCGTATGTCGTGAGGTCGTCAACTGAGAGACGGTACTCCCGCTACACCCGCCAGCTGGGGCAGCTCACTTCGTTGGAGCGATCGCACGCCGAGCCTCGCCCAGGACAGTCGTACCCGCTTTTGGGGGCAGAACTAGGGATGATATCCAATCATGGGCCGTGTGTAAGCCGGGGTACTTGCCACACGTTCGAGACCAGTCAGCAGGCGCTTTCTCTTCACCTCGACCGCCCAGACAGTTGCAGGGTACGCACCGCCTTAATCGTTTGCTGGGCTTGCTGGGCAACTTACCAAGCAACCTATCCATTCCACCGGACCAGCAAGAGATGTCGAAAAGGCCAGGCGGTATCCACATAGGTGGATTTGTTTGGCTGCATACTGGATGCGATAGCACGTGCCTGAGTCACCGCAACTGGACGCTTGCATGCACCGGATAATGGCCGATGGACTTCTGGTGATGGCTGTGGTGCACGGTATCTCATCAACGCCTGACTATGAAGGCACGCATCCACTATTAATAATTTTAATCCGTAGTTTGTAGCAGCTCGCGGTGTATAAAAGTGCATATCTCTAAAAGGATTCGTAGCATTCAAATACGTACCCCGAAAATGGGGTGCTGTTCGCAAATCCACATCCGCTGGGATAGCGACTGCGTAGGGCAAGCCTCCCGCATGCCAAGAACAAGGGCCTAAAGTGACGTTTGTGACGCACCTGGGACCCCCACCAAAGACAAGGAGGGCAAGCAGAAACCAGAAACCGCCACCAAAATTTGATTTCACATCCACTCGGTCTGCGCGGGGTCTCCTTTATAACACCGGACCGTCACCCTCCCCAGCATCTCTTCTACTGACCACGGCAATTCTGGCGCAATCTCACTTCCCCCAGCTCCTCACTCGCCTCTTGTCGCCTGTTCTGGTGCGACAACCTCGTTGCGATCCGACGCAATTTTAGTGCCACCCCACCCTCGACTGCCCCTCGCTAGACAACCCCTCATCTCCAAGAGAGCCGGTTCTTCTGCCCGACCAACAACATCACAACAACACATATTACAATCTTGTTCGTCTTTTCATCAGCCATGGCGACTATCTCTAGCAGTCGGAGCGCTCCTTCCAGCGCCGATGCGGCCAAGATCGAAATCGGAGTGTCCCATCCGTACACTTGCAACACATGTCAAGTGGCCTTCCGCAACAGCGATCTGCAAAAGGGGCACATGCGCAGTGACTGGCAGTAAGTCATAACGCATCCTGTGACACCTCGAAGCCAGTCTGGATTGCTTACGTATATTTACAGTCGGTACAATCTGAAGCGCAGAGTTGCGTCCCTGCCGCCTATTTCGTCAGAGGTCTTCTCCGAGAAGGTTCTCCAGGCCCGCGTCGCATCCACTGCGCAGGAGGGCAAAGTTGGGTTCCAAAAGTCCTGCGACCCTTGCCAGAAGACTTTTTACAGCGAAAACTCGCACCGGAACCACATTGGCAGTGCAAAGCATAAGGCCAGACTCGCGGCCGTTGCATCTCGGTCAAAGGGAAAGATCGATGACGAGGCAAGCTCAGTCATGAGCTCAACCCTGTCGCTCGGAGACCCGGCGAAAGCAGACTCGGAGGTGGATTCGGACGCCGAGGAGGAGTTCAATGAAGTCGTGGAAAGCCTCAAGAAGACCGGCATCAACGACTCAGCGTCTCCCGTCAACAGGCCGTCAAACCCCCCGCTATCCGCGGCTGGGCAACACAAGGAGGAGCACCCCGTATCTCTGTCCTCGAGCGAGCAGCCCTCTTCCTCAACAACGCCCTCAACAGCAACGCCGAAGCCATCCGCTGCTGGCCCGAACCTCACAACCTGCCTGTTCTGTAGTTACGAGTCTCCAACAGGGCCACTCAATGTTCTTCATATGGAGCGAATCCACGGCATGTTCATTCCCGAGAAGAACTACCTGGTAGACCCAGAGGGTTTGCTCACTGCCCTGCAAGAACGTGTTTTTGAGCTTCACGAGTGCCTGAACTGCGGCAAGCAGAAGGCGAACACCTTTGCGGTGCAGACGCACATGCGCGACAAGGGCCATTGCCAGATCCCGTATACTACAGAAGCAGAGCAGCTTGAGATCGGCGAGTTTTACGACTTCCGCAGCACGTACACGGATGACTACTCCGATTCAGATGAGGACGAGTCAATGGACGAGGCAGATGACGTCAAGAAGCCGAATGGCGCCAAGCTCGGCGCCAAGCGGTCCGTCAAGAAGGAAGGCGATGAGGAGAGGGGGGAGGACGGATGGGAGACAGACAGTTCCGCTTCCTCGCTCGACTCGGACGATCTCCATGCCGTCCCGGCTGAGAACCATTACCACCAGTATGAGCGCTTGGACAAGCACCCACACCACTCTCGTAACGACCAGCGCGCCCATCACCAACGCGATGGATGGCACGCACACAACCATAAGCGCGCGCACGCTGTCTTCTACGATGAATATGAGATGCATCTTCCGTCTGGAAAGTCCGTTGGTCACCGTTCGCTGAACAAGTACTATCGCCAGAACCTGCACAGTCACCCCAGCCCTGAGGAACGCGCAGAGCGTTTGGCCATTGAGGAGGCTGAGGCGGAAGGCGAGATGGAACTGGACAGCGATGGCGAGGAACGGTTCCCCGGCCGCAGATATGACCCTACTCACGGCCGTGCGCTTGCCAACCGCGAGATTCGCGGCCTCGGTCTCCAGACCGTTACTGATGCCAGCATGGCAAATGTTAAGAGGACTCTTGTTAAGGGCAGGAAGAAGGAGGTTTCCGGACAGAAGGACAAGTACGAGGGAGTCAGCAAGATGTACTTCAAGCAGGTGCACCGCAATCCAGTTTCCTACTTGAGGTGATTGGTGGTTGCTCCTCCCTGTCTTGGTGGTCAGATCATCAGGTGGCGGGATGGCCGATGCATGCGAGGCATATTCTTTCTGTTGGTGTCTCTGAGTTTTTCTCTGCACATGCATTGGGATGGGATAGATAACTGTTATGCACGGCCAGCCTGAGCTGACTCTCTGCTGGTAGTCCTGGTCCGCCCAGCGGATTTGAAGTAAATCTTTGCATCAATAAACACGTACATACTAGCTCCCCGCGCCCCAACTGGTTGGGTTGGTCACCAGACATACACGAAGTAACGTTATGTCTTCACCACACTCTTGGATGATAGTGCTGTGCTAAAACATATTACCCCTGACTGCATCACTCCATGCAAGTAGCGAAATACAACGACTGAAGAACACTGCCATGGCATCTGAACAAACATTACGCTCCGATCCGGCTCAAAGTCAAAACACAGCAAGACCTCCTTCCTATGTGCCGTGTATGTTAGGCCACCTTGTATCAGAAACCTGGTCTGACTCCGCACATCATTCGCTTCATCATTTCAATCTCCTCCCAGTCGACTTGCCTGATTGTCAACACTGAAAAGCTCCAGCCCAGATCTCGCTTCTTTTCCTTTGTCGGCTTGCAAATGCACCGACACAACTTGGCTTTTGGTCCATCGCCACATCCCAGGAACACCAAGCTCTGCTCGTCAATCAAACTGCCAGTTTTCCAGCCGTTCAGCGTCCCGGTTGGGTAAGGGAGATGCTCTTTAAAGAGGTCCATGAACTGAAAGTGCTGGACTCGGGCCATCTTCTCGCGGGAAGAGTAAGTTACTCTTGCATAGAACTCGAAGACGGTTTCTTGGTGGGCCCCGAAGCACTTCTTAGTCTCGTTGAGGAGTTGGCCGATCCGAAAGCAAGTCCGTATTACTGTCGAGCTTGAGAGGCCAGCGATTGGAGATTTGTCCCTCAGTAGCGCTGGGAACGGCGGTCTCACGAAGGGTTTTCGCTCTGGTGTGACTTCCAAGACGTCGGAATTCTGGGGGCGGGGAATCTGTCGAGGGGCAACCTCCTTTGGCGAAACCGATAGGGACGGGTCGTGAGGTCGTGAGGGCAGAAGTTCGATGATTTCATCCCAGTCTACCTCGGAGTCGAGAAGATCCTCTTCGCCGACTTGTGCATCGTCTAGGGTTGGCTTATCGGTGAGTTTCTCTGGTGATGAGCCTGGTAAGTTGGGGTCAAACACCTCGCGAAAAGAACCAGAGTCCATGCTTCGGATGACACTAGAAGGAGGCATTTGCGTAGCTCTGGCGGAAACAGTATCCAGCAGCTTCGCCATGTCCTCTTCATCTGATGTTGCTACACTGTAAGAATCTTCCCCTTCGTGATTCGGAGACCGGATCCCGGGTGCTGCTGCTCCCGTATGGTGAGAAACTGCACCCGAACCGGCCCATTCTTTCAGCAGAGGGCTGATAACTACTTCTCCTGCCGGCAGATCAAATGTTGGCTCCGTAATACACTCAGGATTTCGTCCAGCGGTCGAATTACTACCCGCCGGCGAACGCTGGAAGGATACAGAGGCCGTAGTCTCCAGGTCGTCGCCCTCCGGTGCATAGCCACAGCGGTAATGGGAATCGCCGGACCATGTCAACGACGGAGCAGTGAAGCTGGATGAAGTGGGCGGATATTGAGTAGAGACAACGGTGGACAGGGATGATATCTGGCTTTCAGTGCGGCTCTCCGGCCCCAGTGACTTGGTGACCCTCAACTTCAGGACGGCTTGTTGATTTGCTGTGTTGTAATCAGATGCAACTTTCAGGGTCGAGTGTGAGTCCCGTCGCTGTCTTTTTGGCTCATTGAGCCCACATTGATGAGTGATTCCTCCTCTCTCTGTTCCAGGGGGAAGACCTTCGGGGGTGGTTTCCTCCCAGTAGAAACTCGTCTCTCTGGTAGCTGCATCCAAGGGCTGAGAAACTGCAACCCAAGAGGAATCGAAATAATCAATGCTTTGGCCAACGGTGTTAGTATTCCCGTTCAAAGGCCAGATAAATTACAGCCGAAGAAGGGACGAACTTTTCTTCGCCGGGCGGGAGTCCCCAGTAAGCCCCCGGCTGCTTCGACATCTCGAAGGTGGGCAAGCTACCGAAACTGCACCAGGAATCGGGCGTTTGTAAAGGAAATGAAATCAGCAATCCTCCGGATGGTCCTGAAGAGACAGCTCAAAGTCAAACACAGCAGATTGGAATTCCACAAAAGATGTGGTGGGTAAAACCAAATCGAAGGTGCCCTCTTGCGTGTAAGTCGTTCCTTCCCCTTTCTACCCCTAAATCAATATTTGGCAGGCCGTTGGCAGCCGGCAGGCCGGGGCCAAAGGGTTAGGGGTGGCTGGGAGCTTTGGCGCCATGTTCCAGCGTGCGGGGCAGCTAGCTCCCTCATATCGTGCCTCACCTCCGAAGAAGCCCTGCCCAGAAATAGGACCATTTGTCTTTGTCTTCGTCGCGCAGCAGTTCCAGTGCCTGTTTCACAAAGCAACCTTACAAGATGGAGTGCCTACTCATATGACACAAGACGGCCACTTTGTATCACACCACTGTTCCACGTTCTCGCGGTCAAGTCAGCAGAGCATCTTCAGCAGCTACCCCGCCACTGGGCCACGGTTATCTTATCGCTCAACTCCCCGCCGCCAGCCTTGTCTGTCCCTTGCAGCTTGCGCGTGCTTGAACTTCCGCAGAACGACTTTCCAAGCTCGATCCAGGCATACTTAGATCTTTTGGATGAAATTAAAGAGAGAGACAGCTCGACCAGGACCTCTATAAGTGCTGGGGCGCACATCGCGGTTGCCCTGACCCACGTAGCGTCATCTGCTGCAGTACGGCCGTTGTCGGGTGAACTGATTACCTGGTGAGCTGAGAGCCCGAGAAGCTGCTGCGGTGAGGTTAGTAAGACATATACATCGCCAAAATTTGCGACAAGTCTTTCCCTCGCCGATCGCAAAACCCACGAGTATCCAGCCTCGAAGAGTTGCCGACCCCGGTTGCCCCGCGTGTGATCCCGTTGAGCAGTCGCGTCGCCAAACGGAGATCGTCAACAGCGTTCCAGGATAACGAGGGACGGCATCTGACATCACCATGTTCTCCCAAGTAAGTTCCCACCACCTCTCGGCCATCGGTCTTTACCACATGCTCACAACTGCACAGAAGAAGCCATATTCGGCTGTCACGGTGACGGTTGAGCGGCTCACCAGCGAGGCGAATCCTGAGAATGACCTGAGCGGTATCCCCGACCTCGTCGAGGTTATCAATCTGCAGGACAGCGGCCCCACAGAGGCCGCCCGCGCCATCAGGAAGAAGCTGAAGTATGGCAACCTGCACCGACAGCTCCGCGCCCTGACCCTTCTGGATGGTCTTATCCAGAACGCCGGCCCCCGCTTCCAGCGCTCCTTCGCCGATGAACCGCTGCTTGAGCGGCTACGTTTTTGCGCAACGGCAGCTCTCTCAGACCCCGAAGTGAAGAAGAAGTGTGCAGAGCTCTTTCGTAGTTGGGCCTCGGACTACAAGAATGTCCGTGGGATGGAGCGCGTTGCCAGCTTGTATAAGGTAATCTCCTCAAATCCTAGCAATATCTCTATACGTTTGCTGACCCTATCTAGGAACTGCCCAAGCGCAAGAAGGCTGTTACCCAGGAGAGGTCGAAGGTGATCAAGGAAACCGAGAATCCGTTTGGCGATGATGAGGACGACGAGCCCGCTAGCCCAGCAGGCCCCTCATCACGTAGAACTCCTTCATCTTCAGGACCTTTGCCAACAGGGACAATCCAGTCATTTAGCTACACCAGCAAGGATAAGAAGAAGAAAGACAAGGACAAAAAAGGCAAGAAGAACAAACCCTTCAACCTCGAAGCTGAAAAGGAGCAAATGAAGGCCCATATCGCCGAAGCGTCTCTTGCGGCCACCAATTTGACCAATCACCTTCAAACCATCAACAGAGAGCTAGAGCGTATCTCAGAGAACGCCGTCGCCGTGCAGCGATTCGAGGCTTGCAAGCAGCTCCGAAGGAAGATTCTCCGATACGTAAGTCAGTACTTTCACGTTGAATGAGCTGGGCCACTGACACGCCACAGATCTACCACGTGGAATCGGAGCAGTGGCTTGGAGGGTTGCTTCATGCAAATGACGAGCTTGTCACTGCCTTGATGACATTTGAGCAGCTTGACCGTTCTATTGACGCGGACAGTGACTCCGATGATGAGGTCGCCGAGCAAGCACATCTCTACCGTAGTATGTGTCTCTTTCCATTATTATGAGAAGTCGTTTACAATCGGATGCTAACATGTCCAAGTGGCAACCGAGAAGGCAAAGGGGAAGGAGCCTGGATCACCCGGCAGCCCGGGTGCCCCTACTGCCGCCATGGCCGGGCTGAGATTCAGCCCGAGTCCGCCGCCGCAACCCCTGCGGCCCTCAGCGCCTCCTCGCCCATCGGCATTGTCCAAACCATCACACCTGGCACAGTCTCGTCAGCAAGAACCATCGGATGACGAAGATGACGAAGAAGACGAGGACGATCCGTTCGCCGACCGCAATGCCGTGACCCCTAAGTTGGAGCGCGACGAGTGGAAATAGGTACGGATAGTAGGTAAAGTGCGGAAAGGGGATTGTGGCAACCCTGTCGAAGCGTTGTAGTGCATTTTTGGCTTTGGTTATTACAATTAGGGGGCGTGTTTTTGTCGACCTCGAACTCATCGTCCGGTGCTCGTCTACTGTGTAGATTGTCTTGCACTGGTTCAAGAGGTTGGGAGTGAGCCAGGCTGATTGCGTAGACCGTCATTGGGAAGTTTCACACCGAGAAAACGAATAGATCACCACAAAGGAGTAGCGTTTTCAAGACTGGTCCTGGGACATTGAACATATTTGGTTTGTAGCCACTCACGCTGTATGATAACAGGTAACTTAGAATCATGGCCAGCTCAGCAGCAGCAAGTGTGTCAACACCTCCACCAATGTACACTCAGGACCACATTCTCTTAGTCTTGAGTCTATTGGCTGGTTAGTCAACGTCCTCAATAAGTGTAGAACGAAATATATCTGCTGAGACATGCCCAGAGTCAAAGCGGTGTTTGATTACGTCTTTTATCCAGTGCTCTCATCTTGTGACCTGAAACACTCGAAGCTCTTCAAAGATAGGCTGTCTGTTTGAAAACGCCGTCCTTTTGAATCAGCAGTCACCTGAGATTCAACAAAAAACGTGAGCTTCACCCACTCCATGAACCCGAACTAGCTGGGCACTTTTACGCAGCTTGAAAAGATATTGTAGTATGAAGAGCTTTGCTTCATCTTTCACTGTGGTATTTTAGACGGTAAGCCCCAGGCATCTGGGTGAAATGTCTTTGTTGGGAAAGGGGCATAGTTCAAATTCGGTGTCGGTTCGTTTGAAATGCGAAAGGCTATGTCAAGCTGGCTACCAACAGGCGTAGCTAGAATACAACACACCGTTTATAATCCTTCCATCGCATACCAACTCCGACCTATCGCACTATGATAACGGTCCGCACAGCGTCCCCCGTCCCATGAGTTGATATCACATATATTTCTACAAACCATACATTTTATAAACTTGATGGTTGAATAAATACGCTAGGCTGTAGATAAGGTAGCTGAACCGTCACATGGTCACGACGTGTTGTGATAGGGGTAGAGTGTGGCTGATCCCGGTTCGGAACTCACACCATCCACCCGACAGAAGCAAGGACACCAGACAGAATCCATAACAATTGAAACTCATAGCGCCAGTGGTTTAGTGGTAAAATCCATCGTTGCCATCGATGGGCCCCGCGTTCGATTCGCGGCTGGCGCATACATGCGTTGTTTCACTACTGAGTAGTGATACTTTCCTTTTTGCACCTCTGGTGGACTGTGTGGTGGATCTTTGCCCGGTGGATATGACTCGGGATCTTGGGTTCAGGGGTATGAGCTGGAAATCCCCTTACACGATTCACAATTTTGCCCCAGGGACTACAGTGGTATTCCACGTGGTACCTAGCGGTGAAGCAGACGTCCTTCACCCCCTGAGGAAGACCGAATATTCTCTTCGTGATACGCTCCTCACCTAGGTGACCCCTTTCGGGCTCCGGAGACGGTTCGGGGACGGGATGGGAATATCCCGCTCATCGCCGTGTCCACCGGCGGTAGGACCAACGACCACCGGACGGAGCCCCCACGCCAACACACCTCGAGGGCGTTGCCCAAGTGGAACTCGAGTTAGCGACGATGGGGTGATATGCAACATCCGGCCCACCCAGGCAAGTTGGCAGAACAGGCTTTCGCGCGCATTCTACTATCTGGCTGGCCGGCGGCATGTCGTGGGCCGTGGCACGGCAGGTAAGATTAGTGACGGCGGATCGACTTGATCGAGGCTGGAGGCTGGGCGGAGAGCGGCGGTTGTACAGCGGCGGACAGGCCTGGTCATTGGACTCGATCCTGGCGTGACGGCGTGTTTGACAATGCTGCGGTACCCAGACTGCATCAGACGGGATAGGGATGACAAGTAAAATGACGGTACGTGTGGTGCAACGCCGGATAGCCGGTTCCGGGTGCACGAGCCTCGAGGCCGAGCAGTCCGTTCGGTCCACAGCCGAGCAACTGACGTCCTTCGGGCCGGGTAGCGGACCTCGAAAGGGGTGGTAGGATGGAGACGTCAGCTTTTGCGCGACATGCCACCTGGTGACCAGTAAGTCCCCGTCGTCGTTAGGGGTTTGCTTCCAAGAAATCGCACGGTATATGCAGGCTTGCATATGCAGAGCAGACTGATAAGCCGGCCACTGATCATGTTCCAGCGGTACTTACGCGCGTCCGCAGGAGTAGGTGCCGGCATGTCACGCAGAGCTGATCGCTTGATCAGCGCTGCAGTTGAGCCATCCGCCGGGAATTGAGGGAGCTGGGACAGAACTCGGCGGCCCAGCAGCTCCTTCAGCACGTGAGGGTGTGTCTGTTTAATCCGCTGGGCAGGTGCTGTGGCCTAGGGTTCCACTGGGGACGGCGTTTTGCCGTCACCCATTTACCAAAACACAGGGTCTCGACCCAGTGATTGCACTGCTGGCAGAAGTGAGACATGGGGTCCATCTGATTCACGTTCGGGTGGGAGGCTCGAACGCTAAATGCACACCGCCTCGTTGAGTGGGTGTGTGGTGCAAACCCGGGGAAGAGGAATCGGCGGCTTCTTCTGGAAGCGACGAGGTTGGCGCTGGGACCGGTCAGTCATGGGAGTCGCAACGTTGTAGAGCGACAGTTGCGGTGTACTTGCTGGAGGCGACAAAAAATTAATCGATAAAATCCTCGACAATATTTTATCGCCCAGTTTTGCCGGTTGACGGTTGAGACACGGGGATAAAACGGTGGTTCGGCCCGTGAAGCCCCCTCAGAGGACGTGGCGGCCGCCTCTTGCGCCCCCAAACCTGGAAAGAGTAACCCCTCAAGCCACCCAGAATATTCTTTCACTGTGATGTAAGCAGTGTGGCGCTCTCTTCTGTTTGAAGAAGCTGAAGCTTCAGTCCTTTTGATGAGCACCTTGCAACAATTGGATACCCTGCCTCCGGGCAGCACGAGAAGACTCGACAGCACACTCAACTCCTCCAACCTCCAACAAAGCACGTAACGCATTCTGCCACTGCGCTCCGGGATAACGGATGTACCGCGATACGTACCGCGAGTAGGTACAGGAAACGGACTTGGGGTCTTACGTACAGGTATTGAGGCTCCCAACCGCCCCCTCGTCATGCCACCTATTATTCATCCCTCGATCCGAATTCCAAAGAAGAAAAACCGCGTATCTCAAATATTCACAGTCTTCCCCGCGCTGGTAATCGCCGAGGTTACTAAGAGCCCCGATCCCTCGAGTTAAGATCCATGGACGTCCGTCCTGCGGCGACCCGCAGTCACGTTGTTCATCAGTCGCGTCTCTGTCAGCTTCGCACATGGAGGCCAAGACTTTTCAACGGTGCCAACTTCACTACCACAGTTTGCTACTCCTCGAGCAGAAGTTTGACAGTGGTTCCCTGTAACGGCGCCGGGAGAGAAACGCCTTGTCTAATTGGATTGTTGCCCTCCAGGGAATGGAAAATTAAAATTGGAATAAAAGTCGATAAATCAAGAAGGCGGTTCAAGATAATTCTCCGACAACACATCACATGCCCCCCGCTTGTTTTCCCGCATTTCCTCCCCTCCTCCGTCCCGCCCCTCCTCCAACCCCGCCACCGTTCGTTGTCGCTCGACGTGCGTCGCCGCGTCAAAAATGCTGGTCATCTGCACCGGGCGGCGATTGCCAACTCATCACCCCTTTGCCAGGTGAGTGAGGCCATCTGCAATCGAAATCAAGCGACCCAGCCGACCACCACAGCCGACACCTGCCCTACCATGCCCTACCCTACCTGCGAAACCAGGCTGAGGCAGGCGAGGACCAGCACAACCGCCGGCTCGATTTGATTCCCATCAATCAGTGGCTGGCCTCCCGCTTTCTTGCCCAGCATCGGCATCGAGAATCACCATCTTCATCGCCAGTCACCATTTCGACCGGGCAACCGAGCTGCGTCTCTGGTATCTGCCGGCAAGTGCGGGCGGCCCAGGCAGTCAGTCGACCCAAAGCCAGATGTCGATACGATGTCCGGGGAGTGAGATGTGATACCGTCCGCTGTCACGGTCGACACGCGATACGCTGCTTCCCCTCCCCAGCGCCATTGATGATGGGCTGTTCACCAACACCAAGCCCGACCCCACGAGTTGGGTCATCATGGCTTCACAACTGTCTTCTTGCCCAACCGGCCGCGCAGCTACGGGCCTCCATCACGATCCGTGCCATGCTTCCCCGGAGCATGCAGCGAGCAGCCTCGCCGGGTTCCATTGGTCGACCGCTACCACTTTCATGTCTGCTCCTCCGTCTCGTCCGGCGTTTTTGACGTGGCAGGGCCACCCTTTCACCTCTTCTGTTTGTTGCTCGGCCCCGCACGCGTCTCTAGTCTGGCTGGAAGAGTAATGCTCATGCGCCCGTCTTTGTTATTTCTCAGTATCCCTTGGTTCTATTTGCGTTACGAAGTAGCAAAGTCGCGGTCGCATGCTGCGCCTAGACTATGATTGCTTTTCTCAGAAATGCAGGGTCAGGTAGCCACTATTGTTATTCCTCCGATAGGGCGATTCTGCATTCTGTCAAGAGCAAAAGCTGCTGCCTCACGCCAGAGCATGCAGCTCACTGTACATGCCTTACTTGCTTTAGGTGCCTCCCACCGCAGTCACGGGCAAACAGGGGACCCGATCTTCCGATAATTTGATGCTGGAATGTTGATAAAATGCTTATTTTAGGCCCTGGTCGTTTTGTTCCCCTGATGCCGAATTGTGTTGTTGTCTTTCTCGCCCTGACATTCGTTCGTTGGCCAGCAGGCTGCCCTCGATCGAACAAGGTGAGCCTGAGGTGTAAAGTACCGCAACTTTGGAAGATGTATCTCGACTCCCTGCATTTGTCTCGTCCTTGGGCATCCATACGTGGGTGAGAAGTGTCTCGGTTTTTTCTCCTCTCGTTGTTCGCTGGTCCGGACCCCTAATACGATGTTGAAGCATTTGAGGCTGCATGAGGCTGCAGCTGTGTTATCATATCATTTTGCTCTTCACGTGAGAGTTCCTCTGGCTTGTCTTGAGCACTGTGGACGGAACCATTGAAGGCTTTGGCGGCTCTTTTGTTAGTCGTTATCGATCGACCCAGCGCCTACTGCGCTTGATGTCTCTGCATCTTGATCGAATCGATTTCCCGTTTGGTACTCCTGCATCCCGCGGTAGCTACGAACCCCCATTCCGCACCCGGATTGGGTCTCTCCGCACGACAGAATCAACCAGTCTTCACGGCCGACATAATAACCTCAAGCATTGTTGATGTTTGGTGGTATTCCTTAGTGAGGACACCGTGGGACTTACGTCAAGACGGCTCGTCTCTGCTTTCTAACTCGCTTCATTCTTACTTACATGAGCGCCCCCGCGCTGCCTACCTATCAAGCGATGCTAGGCCTCATCAAAGCCTACCCCTAACGACCCAATGATCGATGATCGGGCCTCTATTCCGCGCAACGCTGTTGGTATCTGGGGTCTGGCCAGCTCGGAAACGGAGCGCTTTATCAACTTCTCCTCGCCTCGCCCGGCAAGTCAAGTGGTAGATGGCGCCAAGGTCACAGCTGGGGAAGGAGATAAAATAGAATAAAAACAAAGGCATTAAAAAAAACATTTAAGACTTACGCGTTCGATCCACCACCGGGTCAACTTGACGTTGGGGCAGCCAACATGAAACTCCCCGTACCCGAACGGACGGACTGTCATGCTCCTCCTCGACGCTGGCTGGCTGCCCATCAGTCCGATGGCGCCCGGTCCCAGGAACGACGCAACGTACATTCCGCGGGGTATTAGGCAAAATTACCCCAGCCCAGGGCGATCGTGGGGATCTGAGGGGGCCGCAGTCAAGAGCCGGCCTGGGGGGGATTCTTTGACTCACTCATTCTCTCTATGATGCCTACCTACCGCTTGCGGGTGGGTTTGGGTTTGAGGGAAGTTGAGTATACACATTCGGTCCGTCTATTTGGGTAGGTACGTAGGTAGGTATGCGCCCGCCCGCGCTGTGTGGGGTGTGTGGATGGTATTTACCCTGGATCTGGGCTTGGATGTATAGTCAGGCAGACAGGTCGACAGGTAGACGGGGAGATGAGAAAATCTCCGAGACTTTGAGACGGCGGGTAGGTGGGTGGGTGTTCGGTCGAGAGGCCCGGCTTACACAGTAGAAGAGAATACTTGCCAGCATGAGATGAGATGAGATGAGGTCGTGAGATTTGCCGGGTATGGGGGAGGTCATGTGGTCATGTGGACGGACGGGCTGGTTTGCAGATCGTCGTGTACGAGAAGATGTGGCTTGGGACTGGTAAGGGGTGAGGGGGGTGGCGTCGTCTAGAAGGCGGATGGATGGGGGTTTATTGCCCTGGGGTTGTTCTGCCCGGGAGTGGTTTCGGCGGTTTTTTGGGGAAGGGAGAGAGTGTGTGTTACGTACATAGGCAGGTAGGAAGGTAGCGAGATGGCGGTTCTGG
>Ga0247758_1000220_pt1 | contig 49345 bp, 53 predicted proteins | sample UWRJL156409C4_FD_180950 | JGI IMG/M metagenome (GOLD analysis project Ga0247758, IMG submission 180950) | Plant litter microbial communities from Arlington Agricultural Research Station in Wisconsin, United States - UWRJ-L156-409C-4 | ecosystem: Environmental > Terrestrial > Plant litter >...
CAACACCACATCGCAATACTTCGTCTTCTGGTCCTCCCAACTCTACATCCCCTCCGACACCGCCCACAAAGGCACCGCCACGCTCAAGCGCATCCGCTACTCCACCACCAAAGACTTCGTCACCTTCAGCCCCCCAAAGGATTACCTCGCCCCCTCGAAGAACGCCATCATCGACCAGGAATTCCTCTCTCTCATAAAACCCGGCCATTTCGCGCGCTTTTACAAGGATGAAACAGCCGGTAGCCATGTCGTCATCGAGACTACTACGGGTGGGCTGTTCGGGAGCTGGAAGACGGTTGGGAATGTGCGGAGCGAAGGGCAGAGGGAGGGCCCGGCGGCATGGGCGGATAATACCACGCCGGGGAAGTATTATGTGTTGTTGGATGACTATACGCAGTATTTGCCGTTTCAGACGACGGACTTGTCGGGTGGGAAGCCGTGGGGGGTGCCGAATTGGCCAAACTTTCCGAAGGGGTTAAAGCATGGGAGTGTGACACCGTTGACGAGGAGGGAGTATGATGCGGTGGCGGGGAGGTTTCCTGCTTGAGAGGTGGAGTGAAAGCCGCTAGATGTATTTTAAACTAAATAATGGATGAGACTGAATCGAAGACGGAACTACCTTAAGCTTGGAAATAATAGACTTACAGGGATACAGAGGATAGAGAAAGTGTGGGGGTTTAAGTTTACCATTTCGCTAGAGTAGAGCGTCGTGGAGGTAGTGGTAGTGACTAGATATCTTACAGTGTGCCCCATTTCTCTTGACTAAACATATTCTAGTTACTGCACAGATTGGCTATGATATCGCTAAACTTTATCAGACTTCAACATGTTAATTACTGTAAGTCCTGGAATAAATTTGAAGTAGAGGCCGCGATATTCAGTTTAATTAGGGTCTTTGAATCCACACCCTGTAGCCCCTCCTTCCACTTGGCTACATTTCTGTCACCGCCACCTGGTCCCTTTTTTAGGCATTTTCTAACCTGTTGTCTGATTACCGGTGTAAAAGACCCACTATTAGCTAACTGGCAGTTTTCGTTAGCTATTAGACACCTTAACTAGCGGTATTTATTAGTTAGGATTCTGGGCGCCACATTATAGCCTCTAAAGTCAGCTTCTCTGCCTTACCAGGGACCTGGATGCAAAATGTCTTAACTTTCCGAAACCCTAATAAATTATACAGTAGGTAGCGTATGGGGCTGGCCATAACTGATATGTCCTGTGGGCTATCCCTAAGAACGAGTTCTATAGCTTACCTATAAAGCTACGGCCCGTGGCTGCGTTGGTGAAAGTTAGGTAAAGTAGTGAGGATCTGGAGGTGGATCTGGTAGTTGCTAAAGTGTGAAAAGTATCTCCTATAGGCCTTAACCTGTTACTTCCAGAACGTGTTAAAATGGTCGTGGTTAGCGTCCCTACGAGCGCTGAATCCCTGCTCATCAACCCATTTCACAGCTGCCAGATGTTAGTCGCTATATACTACGAAGCCGAGGCCGGCAATAGAGTGGGATACTTGCAGTCAGATTCGGTGCTGTGGTCATGGCGATGGCAGCTTGTCAGTTTGGTTTGGCTGTCGGAGCGCAGGCCTTATTGATCATGCTACGCCGTCGGTGAGCTTATCACAATGGATTGCCGTGTGTTTATGATCATGACGGTCTATAGACACTCTAACCATAGAGAATGATGTAACTGAAGAGGCGTATCTCTGTATTTGTCCGATTTCATCTAGTACATGGTCTTTGTGTTCCAGCTGCGCAAAGTGTACAATCATAACCTTCTGCAGTTTTACCATTATTACACTTGTTTCGGCATTCGGGGCCGGGTATTGTGCCGACACCCCCGCATATTGTGCAATCATAGCCCTCAGGCGTTTTGCCACCCTCGCACATGTTTGGGCATTTGGAGTCGGGCATCGTATCAGCTTAAGACCAAAATCAGCTATTTGTCTTGCTGGGGATATCGGAGAAATAATTACATGAGCGTTATGATGGTTTCACTAGCTTGCTTTACGCAGCGGCGTAGTGATGGGCAGGCTTGAGGTAGTGGATGAAAATCCAAGTCACCCCGCAGTGCACAGGTGGATATTAGCCGAAGCTGGGCGGGGCTGATCTGAATTGATTAGGTAACAAATAATCATGTGACTATAAGCATGGGTAGTCGTTGATTGTAGGGTGGCGAAACAGCCATTACACCACCCCAAAATCGACACCTTAGATTTCCCTCTTCTTCGGAGCTGAGCAGTTGCCGCCTTAGCCTGAGCCAGACTGAGCCAGACTGAGCGAGGGGGCTGCAGTTCTGAAGCCTCGGCTACATTATCTCAGCAAGCTCAGCCCCTGCAACCCCTACCTCACTACCCCTTTCCACCAATCAGAGCCCCCCACCATCAAACATTACCGAAGGCAGTTTTGGCCCCATTTATATATCGGCACGGGCCACTTTTTCCATCTCTGGCTTCCAACACTTCCAGCCACAACCCACAGCTCAAAAATAGGGGCTGTGCTTATAGAGATAATAAACGGGGTGATAAAACTTTTGATTAGCACGGACCATTTTTTGTAGGTCGGATGTTTGCGCAAAGTACTCTCGAAAAATAAGAGGTCTGTGCTTGCAGGGCAAAAGTGGGGTGAGGTGAGGCACAAGTTACGTCATTAATCATTCCACCTTTGCTCCTTCACTATCGTTCACTAAAGTGTATAGAAGCATGAGAGTCAGGTCATGTCCAGTATCTGCACTCGAAATCAATATCATGTCATGAGAGAACAGGGAATGCTCAGTGATAAAGTCTAGGTTTCCAGAAGCAATGTTGGATGCTTGATATAATCAGTTCGTTTCTGGTTCGCGCGATTTCGTCTAGCATCCTGCTAACCACATTTCGTTATTTCGTATTAGAAATACACCCACTGTGATTGAGTTGCGGAAAGTACCTCTGTCGTCCGCCTATACTCTCAAGGAGAATTCGTCTTTATCTCGCACATTATGGCATCGCCAAAAGACGTTCAGCGCTTCAAAGAGGCGACGAGTTTGGTATACGGGCCGCTCGAGAACATCACTGAAGAAGGTGCTCGGGTGTGGACACCGCCAAGTCATCCGGGCGCAGGGGGGCATCGGGGCAGGTATCTCTGGACGGATGCTTTTGGAGTGGTCAATTTCATCACCCTAGCGAAAGAGACATCGTCGCCCATGTTCCTCACGCTAGCCAAACAGCTCGTCCGAACGGTTCACAACGTGCTCGGTTGGACGCGAGACGGCACTGCTAGACTACCATTAGCCACGGATAGCGAGCCCCTGAAAGGCGGCCTCAGGATCGGGAAGATGGAGGCCTATGGCAGCGACCGCGACGGCCAGGTACGAGCTACACTCCTCACCATGTTATAGCGGAGACTGAGCTGACCAGTTTAGTATCACCACTACCTCACGCTTTGGATGTTCGCTCTCAACCGGCTGGCGCTTGCAACTGGCGAGAGCGAGTATAACCAGCTCGGAATTCAGCTCGCCAAGGCCATACACCCTCGGTTCGTGAGGCGCGCAGAGGGAGGTGGTCTTGGCATGGTGTGGAAGCTATCCACAGATATGAAGGCGGTCCTAGTATCTTCTGAGGGCCACCTCGACGCGGCAACAGGCTTCGTGGTCTATCGACTTCTCCAGCAGGCGGCTGGAAAGCTCAGCGGCACCTCTGACGAGCTTAGCAGCGAGATAGCCGACTACCGCCAGCTCATGAGCCGCGAAGGGAGGCTCAAAGCCAGCTACGACCCGCTCGATCTGGGGATGGGGCTCTGGATGGCCCACTTCTTCCGGGGCGAAGGCTGGGCCGGAGCCCTTGGCAACCAGAGCCTCGAGGTGACTCGCGCGGTTCTGGACGAGAGTCGTGGACTCCTGGCGCAGAACTTGGCCCGGCGACTGGCGTTCCGGGAGTTCGGCATGTGTTTAGGGCTGAAATGCTGGGGCGTGGATGAGCAGGTGAAGAAGCGCCTCAAGACTGTCATCGAGTTTTGGCAAGAAATTGTCGAGGATCCGACTAGTGAGGACCTTCGGCCCATTACTGTTGCTATGTACGCTGCTGCACTGGTTCCCGGTGCCTTTCGCGACGGTTACCTCCTCTTAGACGAATAGGCGCTTCGTCATTTACCGATTACGTGAACCGGAGGGACAGCACTCTAGAGACCCCTGACTCGTTTCAATTTAATTGATTTTAAAAGCTGGGATACCAAAGGGAGCCCTAGCTGTGCCTAAGAGTCATTAGTGTAGGCTGGGTACACTCCCTTTGTTCCTTTAACCTCTCTGGGTTCTGGCTCCCCCGCTGCTTTTAGGTGTTCGTTTCTACCGTTTTCCTTACTACCACTACTTTCCTAATTTTAAACATCTACCTTGTCGGGCGCGTCTGAAGCAGCGTGTAACCAAGAAAAATCCCGCTCTGGTTGGCCAAGAAGGTCCGTGATTGAGGTAAGCATTGATTTCATAGGCTGCACTCTCCTAGCAAGGGGACCTGCCTACCACTCTCGGAAGACACGAACATAGTCTCCCTCATCGACATATTCAGCTAGTGTGTTAGCAACAAAACTACGACACAAGGCTTCGCCTTGCATGGCATTGGCGAGCGGCGATTCTTTTGACGCGAAGCTAGAAGCCGAATGAACCATACAAACCCGATGGGTTCAGGACGGTATTTTTCCAAAGTGGGGCCAACATCGGTAATGATCGAAACCCTCGCTCCCATCAGCTTCAAGGTGTAATTTCCAATGCGAAACCAATGTTGGAAAAATCAAAGTCCGAGGCATGGAACTGCGTGTTATAAGGGCGGAGGTCTCGTTGAACCGTGTGTAAGGGGCTTGACTAAAACGAGCACTGGGGTGAGGAACCCAGGATGGGCAATGTACCGCTCCTGGGTGCGGCGCTCTCTTACCGAACCGCTCTGCTGAATGGCGGTACCGAAACCATCACTTCTGCTTCGAGTCAAGGTCTACCAAATCTAGAACGTTGATCATCTGTGCCGCATTCTTGGCTTGATGGACAGGCACAATGTAACCCACTGGGAAGATATGAGTCCCAATATTGGGGAAGCGAATGGCATGCGGAACCTGCTTTTCGGGTTGCCCTTGCAGCATGCCGTCTCAGGGAACAATGACCCAATATTTTGACGTGTTGCCACACGCCGATCATCCCCGCATCAAGAATACTGCGCAGCACCCAGGCCAATGCCAGGTTACATCTCGTCCCGTCTTTGATTGACCACTCAAGCCAAGCCCGCAACCTGTGACAAATCCCGTGGTAACAAGGCTTCGACCGCTGAATCTTGAACCGAAACTATTCACACCATATTTCATGCACGGCTCAGGAGGTCGCGTTGCTGCCACCCAACCGTCCAATATTGAATCAAAATCGGCACCGCCGAAGGCCCGGGATGATTGAATTATCAACGCAGCCTTGGTTAGAGCCAGCAGCCGCAACTTCTGATGGGACATGGCTTGGCCATCTACGTCATTGAGGCTGCTTTGGTACAGTCATCTGTTGAACTACGGCTTCTATCCGAGTGAGGTTACGAGATTGCGATGCGCTGAAGATATAAGATGAGATGTCTCAGCCCAACGTTGACATCAAGGGCAACTCTCTCAACTCTCAACTCCCAGCCACAGAGTACACTGCATGCCCACAGAGAGACAACTCTCAAATTCTTCTTGATCAAAACCCCATTATACCTCTGAAAATGCGCTTCCGCCCCAGTATCCCACCCTTCACCCTCCTCTTCACCCTCCTTTCCTTCACAGCTGCAGACACCTGCACCACCCTTCTCACAACCACCTCCATCGAAGTCTCCCTCCCCTTGACACCGACCTATACCCTCGAGCAAGCAGACTACTGGTCAACCTCCTGCGCCGCCCTGCTCCCAACCTGCATCATCTTCCCCAAAACCGCCTCCGAAGTCTCCACCATCCTCTTCCACCTGCACGCCTCCAACGAATCCTTCGCCATCAAATCCGGCGGGCACAACCCCAACAACCTCTGGTCAAGCGTCTCCTCCGGCCCCATCATCTCCACCCAGCGTATGGACGCAGTGATTGTCGACTCCACCACCGGCATCATCACCCTAGGCCCAGGCAACCGTCTCGACGAAGTGGCCGCCAAGCTCGACGGCACAGGCTGGACCTTTGTAGGCGGCCGCATTGGCCACACGGGCGTAGGCGGACTCGCCGTTGGCGGCGGTCTATCCTACCTATCCACCCAGCACGGGTGGGCGGCATCGTCGATCATCGAGTTCGAAGTAGTCCTTGCCAACGGGACCGTCGTCCACGCTTCTGCAACCGAACACAGCGATTTATTCAAAGTGCTGAAGGGCGGTGGGAATAACTTTGGCGTGGTGACGGAGTATGTCGTCCAGGGGTATCGACAGGGTGATGTGGTTGGTGGGAATTTGGTGTTTGTGAGGAGCGAGGAGACGGATAGGAAAATGCTAAAGGCGGTGAGGGATTTTACAGAGTATAGTGAGGATGACAAGGCCGAAGTGATTGTCACGGCCGAAAGAACGAATTTGGATCTGGTGGATTCGTGGATTTTGTTTCTGTTTTATGATGGGCCGGAAGTTCCGAGTGGCACGTTTGACAATTTTACGAATATTGGACCGGTCATTGATACCGTCAGACGAAGGAGCTATGCGGATTTGCTGGCGTGGAGCAATTGGGTTATTATCAGGGGCAGTGTTGTCATGATTGGGACTGAGACGGTGCCACTTCCTAGCGACGGGAGTCATGAAGTGGTAATGGGTGGTTTTCATGAGCATTGGAGGAATGTGTCGGGATCGGTGTTGGATGTGCCGGGGCTTGTGGCGTCGATTGCATATCAGCCGTTTCCGAAGCGGATTGCGCAGGCGGCGACAGAGAAGGGCCCGGATTTGATTGAGGCTGACGATGATGTGGACAGGTTGATTATTGAGATGAACTATAGCTTCATCCCGCAGAGTGAGTATGGCCGGATGGCGGATGCGATGGAGGCAACTTATACTGGGATACGCGACCGGGTGATGGACTGGCAGGCCGGGGGTGTGCTGCCGAGCAGTGTTTATCTTCCCATTCTGATGAGCTACGGCTTCTATCGGCAGGATTATTTTGCGAGATTGAAACCAGAGAATGCGGCACTGGCGAGAGCGGTTGCAAGCAGGGTTGATCCGGATGGCATGTTCAGGGACAGGACTGGAGGATGGAAGCCCTAAACAGATGAGTTCGTAGACTGAAGAGATTATGTGTGCGAGTTTTGGAATCTCCACATAGTTTAGGCTCTGGCCTTGTGTTTGGTAGAAGCGGAACTGAATCTTTATGGCCCCAGAGAAGTATCTATCTGCTCGTTTCTTATGATTACGGCTATTAGGCGAGGTATCTAGTACTAAGTGTAAGAATATGGTAATAGGCGCCTTGTCTTTTATAACCATTTTTAAAAAGCTATTTTAGTTTATTAAATATAGATTACTTATATATTTCTTTTCTCTTATTAAAACATAAACTTATACTTATACTATTGCAAGGTCACGTGGCAATCATGTAATTGTAGAGAGGTTAAAGTGCTTGTTATTATTCTTCGTTCTACCTAAGAGGTGGTGAGAAGGCTTATTATTATACTCAGCCAGTTCAGAGTGATTATTAGGCCAGCTTATTCTTCTGCAACGTAATATTACAGCCTTTGAGATTTCTAGAATCTACTAGAACACACTAGCTATTCAGGCTCCACTTACCGGCTTTACTAGTGAATTAGTGGCTTGGCGTCTCTACACCACTATCACACTGGCTTTCTAGCCAACATATACTAATTAGTTAAATAAACTATTATTTATGTTGCACAGTAGGGTTCCACAGGCCTGTAGTACAAGCCTGTTGCTCAGAGGAAGTCGAGCGGTACTGTTCCAAGCCAACTACAGCGCTAGAAGCGCTGTAGGAAGCAAAAAAAGGCCTGAAGTACAGAGGCAGTGCCTCTGTATATGACTGAATGAGTAGTGTAAATTGCTTGCTTGTAGAAGGCTAGATACAGGAGAGGAGAGGGCCTTTTGTAGGCTGTGGTCGGCTTCTAGAGCTTTCTATCTACTATACAGGATTGGAATAGTGGCCGTAGGCCACGTAAGTGCTTGTACGACTCACTGGGTTCTAGAGGCTTCCACAGCTCCACTGTGGCAACTGGAATCCAGTGGAAACTGGTGGAATTCAGGGGGTTCCAGAGGGTTCGGCGCAGTGCACCGACCTAGTGGACCCACTGGGGCTAGAAACCAACAATTTATATTTCTCTTTAATAATATTTTAAATATTATTATCCTGTCCGGAGGACAATTTGTTGTAAGGGTGGTCTAAAAAAAAATTACTATGGGAAATTCAGTCAAAACTGATAAGGAAATTCAACTCGACCTAGGACTGGTCGGTTCACTATCAAAAATGGGTCTGCTCGGGCCCCAAATCACGTGATATGATATGTTTTCAAATACGTTACGTAACCAGGATCCCAAATCTGAAGTCAGATTCAGGGTTAGGGTTATGGTTTAGGAGTTATTAGCGTTTGAAAATATTAATCAAATGGGTATTCAAAATCAAGAACAGGGACAAATCTAACCGAATGAGGTAGTTTTATATGTCGTTGTTTATGAAGAATTCAGAACTGGAATTGCTTTTACTATAAAGCTTATAATAAGAAAGATATTACTGTTTAAAGTCTAATAATAATAATTATTTAAATAATAGCTGGTTATTTAGTAATATAATAAGTTCTATTACTTACGTTTATTATATGACTTATTACATAGAATCCAGAATTGGAATCAGTTTTACCATACTGCTGAAATTGAGAAAGATATTAATGTTTAAAGTTAAATAATAATAGTTATTATAATAATGACCTGTCAATAAGTAGCATAATAAGAAGTAATGATTACGTTTCCTATACAATATATTATGTAGAATACCGATCAGGAACTCTTTTTACTATACGGCTTATAATGACAAAGATATGACTGTTTGAACCTCAATAATAATAATAACATTAACACAAACTTAAATATCTCTCTGGTTTTAATAGCTATTCCAAATCAGGCTTTAGATTAGGAATTACATTTAAAATCTACGCATAATACTATGTTTTTCTATATTATAAACTAAAATGATAACTGTGAAAGGCATGATCTTTTTACTTTAAACTTGAATATCTCCCGTTACTTAACCCTAACCCTGAAAACAATGTGAAAATCGGTTTCTACATCATGTGATGCATATTGAAACGTATCATTTGATTATGTAAGCCTATAATTAATAATTATTAAATTATTACTCTAATTCACTCAATTAAGTTAAAAAAAACCTTTAGTTTTTCACAGATAGAAATAGAAATAGTATAGTGGTAAATAGCGTAATATAAATTATAGAGGTTCCCAGTTCGAATTGCATTTGTGAAAGTGAAAAAAACACTGTAAATTGTAAATTGTAGAATAAAAACTGTAAACCCTGTAGAATAAAGCCTGTAAACCCTGTAGAGTAAAGCCTCTAAACCCTGTGGAAAAGACCTTATAAGCTTTATAAAATAACGACTCACCCAGGTCTCTATTTAACTGCATTTACTATTAATGTATGTAAATACTCCACACTATGTGAGAGCTTATAGAGAGTCTAACTTAATGAATTATATATAAATGTAGAGGCCAAAATCAGTGTCTATGATTTCGATATTTAAACTTTCTCCACACAGGCCGCTAGGTCCCGGGTTGCGGCTAACACAGTGCGCTGCTGGTACTAAGGACAAGTGGATCTTAAAACTAGGCTACAATTGCGGCTCTTGGATAGTCTGCCTGTGCAAACACACTCAAAAAATCTCTGCAATTTTAGCCCTGCGCGAGAATATAACCGTCGATTGCCGAAAGCGGCTATTACACGTAGATACTCCACACTATAATATGTAAGAGAGAGTTGTTACGGCCTGCTCTAGGGGGACACTGGAAGGTAGACCTGGTAAAGACAGATCATAGTAGCAGACATAAAGTCCAATTGCTACAAGGTAAGGGGAGGGCAAGATGACTGAATAAGGGCTAGCACAACTCTTAACGTGGTACACTATCAAGCAGGACGTAGATCTAGAGGTCCTAGACGAATAGATCCCAAGTTGAACAATGTAGTAGACTTAAACAGTGTATTGCTAGCGTGAGGAACTAAGTGGTCCCTCAGTAGTGTCGTTATTGTTCTATGTCGACAAGAGACGCAAACTACAAGTGGTTTGCCTAAAGAGCCCTGAGGAACGAAGCTGTAAGGAAATACCCCTGACATACTACATACCACACCACTTACCCCTGAGCCCTACACAACCCCTGACACACCAAACACCACTGCCCAGTATTTAGACCACGGCCCTCGCACACCTCTTAGCTCAAACCAGGTTGAAATCTTACCCCTTTGCTAATTCTTGCTCGCCGCCATTGTGACTACCTTGATCAGGCGTACCTGCCTTTCATCACAGAACCTAGATGGTACAGCAACCTTTAACTCGTTTCTCAGATATTCACTTATCAAATATCTGTGAATCTACTTCTTGGTAGCTTACACTAGTTGTGCTTTAGGAATGCCAGAGCTAGGGTCCCTGGTGATATATGCTACACCATGTTCTTCAACCAGGATCGTTAACTTTAAATTAACTACTTTCTAGTTTTATCACTATCTTAACTCAAACGAAGTATCTTTCTACTTGGACTTATGCCAACCTGTCTAGTTTTCTTCAAATCTCACTCCAACGAGATGCGTCTGCGAGATGTAAGCTTGGGATGTTGTGGGGAAGATCATTAAGGTATAAGGGTAAGTTGCATGTCTAAGGTGAATAGAATAAGGCTAAGGATTTACAGACAAACAACTAAGGCCAGTAAGCGCTGAGTAGCAGGGTAGGTGCACCTGTAGCTGGTATATAATGGCTCTGCTGATCTAATGGCGAGCGGCAGCAAAGTACTTCTCTAATTGCGAGGGAGGCACAGAGTCACCACCAATCTGTACCCACCACCCAAGCACAGCCCTGTTCGTGCTTTATAATTTGAAACAGCAGTTGTGAAATCTTTGATCTCACTTTGCTTCTTACAAGGCTCGTGTCTTCTTACCTAGTAAGTTAGTGCCGTTTGGGTCAGGTTGACTCAGGGGCTTACTTATACCGGAATTGGTGCTTATCAACGTCTCTACCATGATTAGCAAACCCCTTCTCCTCCAAGTAATAGAACAGATTCTCTGCTGCGCCTTGATTCAGGATATATTCAGCATCTATAAACGTTTAAGGCCTCACCGTTGGTGTGAGCTCCCCAACGTGTGTGGATACAACTAGCGGCCACGCCATGGGCTTAACCTTAATGAGATGTTCTCTGGGTTGCCTCTTAGCAACACAAAAGTCGCAGTCCCAACCAACCCAGTCCCGAGCCGTGACGCTTCTAGCGTGGATTTAGCGGTTTATATAGAGGGTATTTAGATTATTTGCTGGGTCCTGAATGTGCATGGCGTCCTTGATGACCTTATCCGTTGGACTCATCGCGTGATGCATAGCCACCGGGATGACATCGTTGAATAAGCTGTCCTGGCAACTAGGGCACATTGTTGGCGGGTATGCCGGAGTAGGGCACTCCGGTCCTTGGTGCCAATCTCCCTCCTTACATCCCCGTTGTTCGCCGAAGACGAAGGAATTGGTGCCGGGCTGATAACACACTTGCACTCGGTAAAGCGCAAAATGGACTTACAAGCCTCGCAGTAAATCTCACCTCCAATCTTCGTCGACTCCTTTATGAACGCAAAAGAGTGTGTCCAGCAATGGGCGCAAAACATGTGACTGCAAGGTGAGAGCACCGCCTCTATAGCCTCGGGGGCTTTGGGAATCCCGAGGATGTCAAGGGGTGTCTTCTTGCAGATGTGACAGACCACTGGCTTAGGAGGTGTAGTGGATGGTGCACCTGGTGTGAGACTGAGGATATGGGGTCTTTAGCTCATGCCAGAAAGCAAAGGGCTCAGGTTGGTTTTGGACCTGCTGAGCCTGAGAGGCGGGAGCGTCATTGATGTATTGCTCTGCGAGGCTGTCTTGCGAAGAGGGCTTCCGCCGGAGCGGAGGGGACTCTTTGCGCGGCGGCCCGGGAAGAATGGTGACTGTCATTTGCGCGGGGACTACGCTTTGCTGTGTTAGTGGGGCTGGGTTTCTGGGCTTGGTGTGGATGGGGAGATCGAAGTTTCCCGAGGGAAAGGTCGGCTTCCTGGGGGGTTGATCAGACATACTTCTTTTTGGATGGTCTCTATAAGGTATGTTTGGTGGCTTTTGAGAAGGTGTTTCGGATTTTGTGAGACAGTCTCAATCGTAGCATGTACTGACAGTGATGAGGTTGAAAAGAAAGAAATTTGTCTACCTGCTGGACAAGCGGCCTTTATATCGTTGGATAATGAATTGACCTACTTTTCATGTAGTTCTACACGAAGTAACTGCTCGGACGGAGATTTTAGAGGTGTGGCTCATTTTATTCGCTTCCAGGGGCCAAACAGCACCTGCCCCGACACCCAGGGGTATTCCTTCAAATAGAGATAGAAATGGTAAGCAAAAGCGGCTTCTTGAGAACTACGAGAGGTTTTCCGGAATAGTCCACCAGAAGCTTAACCCAGTTCCTTCTTCACGGTAAATACTCACTTTCCATAAATGTGGTATATTTGGTGTCACTCGACTACCTATCTTAGTGATAAGGCACTTCGGGTACTTACCATCATGTAATCTTATAGCTCGATCAAATCCTAAGAGATGTTTTTATTGTGAGCGAGGACGTCACTGTGAACTTGCCAGTCGAGTTAAAGTCCTTAAGAGATAAGATGTAAGTTTAACAAACTCGAAAAATCACTACCTCGTACTTTGTAGTTGACGGCATGTATTTATAGCGAACACAGTGTGTCTGATTATATCCAAGAGCTCTCTGACATACCACTGGTCCGACGCTCATCACGGGCCTTGGTCCTGGTAAATAGGGAACATAACCTTTCGATACAACCCCAAAGGAAGAGACCAAGAGACTTCCCGTCCTCCAGGGCTGGTCTATCAGGGGCAATAACAGACATCAAGCTTTGGGAGGCGGCTTCAGAACTTCCAGAAACAATATGTGCTTTCGTACTCGATGAGCCTTTTTTACTCGACTTGGCTTTCGTCCTCGATGAGGGTCCATTATTTCCAGAGCGTTCATGTGATGACCTCTTTTCAGTCGAGACCATTCCTAGCGTTTTCGCAATCCTCTTCTGCTGCAAACCAATATAAGTGACGCTGTTCATCGACACACCCTGTATCTGGAACGGAGACGGCGTCATTCTTCGTGGTCTGTCGGACACGTAGAAATCCGACTGGCCTGGATCACGAAAACGACGCGACATAGGCCGCTCAGAATAGAGGAGATAGTTTGTGCAACTGGCATCTAAGCACCAAAGCGTACCCTTGGTGTCCTGATCTGCCCGAAGTTGGTAAGAATCGGGGTCCAGCGCCTCGAACCACGACGAAATTGGTGTGCGCCAGGTGGGAAAATCGTAACCAGTACAGGAAACTCTGCGGCTGTATTTGAAGCCGAGGCAACACTGCCCGTCGTTACAATTCTCCACTTCCACCTTCCAACCATTTCTTGCGCCGAATGCCTCTCCCAGTACCGTCTTGGTGGAATGTAGACGACGGCCACCACCTGCCCCATGACTCGGAGGAATTAAGCGTAGACTCGGGGCGACTCGGCAGCAAGTATTTGTGTCGCTGTCCCCCGCTGACTGCCGAGACGGGTGGAGAGACCACCAAGCGTTTGGGGGATATTTATCCCCAAAATCGAGACAAGAGCAGTTATTCGGGTCGAAGCACCTCATCTCCGGAAGGGGGCCCGGGTGCGCTTGTGGAACTAGAAACTCGGCTGCTCCACCACGAAGCTCATGGAGGTGAGAGGCCATCTCCTCCGCGGAAACTCCTTTGTCTGTGCCGTGACAACTGGGCAGGTTGAGATGGCCTATCCACGTCATGTCGAGAACAACACATCTTGCTACCAGCTTAAGCAGAGCTATCGGATGGTGGTTCAGCTTGTCGGGCAAGCTATGATGACCAGGCAAATGACCAGGATGTCGACATTCGCCCAGCATGACGGTTGGTTCCGTCCCGTCTGGCCTCTTGTACTCGGACAGCATACGTTTTGCAGCAGACACCATTTTCCAGGTGATAACTTTATGCTGACAGAGTCTAACGTAGCCCTTGTGTCCAATACAAGTCCGTCCCTTCTGGCTGGGAGCCTGGTTTTCTCTTTGTGACGGCGAAAAAAGCGCAACTGGATGGTCGACTAAACAGGCCCGGCAAAAGAGATACTCGCTCACCAAGTTCAGACCTTTCCTTAGGCTCTCGGCCTGCGTGATCCGACATGACATGCACTGTTTTTGCTTTTTGTCTTCTTGGAGAAGGTAGCGGAACAACTTATCATATGCGAGCTTCTCAAATTCGGGATTTCCCCGAAGCCAAGGAAACCGAGGCGCGGTCGGCGGCAAACCTGTCGGGTCGTAATGCCAGTGACGAAAGGTTCGATCTGAGAACAGCCGCAAGAAGATCCGGGAGGTTCTTCGTAGACACTGAAGACTCGTGGGATCCATCTGCTTCATGATGGGGAGGAGGATCTCCTCTGGGAGATCGAGAAGTTGGTGTGTCATGGTTATGGAAGGGGAAAGTAATGCGGGTTGCATGAGGGAGTGCATGCGACTCAAGACAGAACGAGAGGAAGAAAGAAATGGGAGCCGAGCGGTTTGCTTGCTCTAGTTATAGTCGCAAAGGCGTTGCAATCCTTGATTCGATCCATACTTTCGAAAATGACCGAAGGGATAAACTTTCGGATTGAAACAAAGTTCACAACGCCTTGGTGGTTCCGAAGCCGCCTCGCAAACCTTGACGCCACCATCATGATAAGGATTAACCTTGTCGGCCGCAACAGGCATTCGGCAACAAGCCTTCTCGGCCGTAACAGTCATTCGGCAACGTTCCAGCGGAGCCGAACCCTCTGGTCCTGCGCACAAAAAGAGCGACACAAACGCCTTCAATCTGAGTTCACTGGTGGCGGCTGAAACGGCGTGCTCAGAGCTTCTCGAAGTGGATAATTCTATCACGGTGCTGTGTGACCGTTGTCGCCGAGAAAATTCATTCTCATCATCACCATCACGCCGACACCCGACGACAACAACAACAACCACAACGCAGTCCCTCTCCTGACCGGAACGCTCAACCTCAGACATTCAGCCGTACGGCAAATTGGCCAGAAAGTAATGCACAGCTCCACCGTTGCGGGAGCGCGCGAGACTCACCGTGCGAGGCAATTGACGAAGTCCGATTGCGCGCGGCAGCATCACCGCCATTGGAACGCAATCGGCCAACACACACGGCCCACGCACGTGGCCAAACACACTTGGCTCACACCGGCCCAAGTACGTTCAATACCTGACATTCGAATCCTATTGACAATTGACCCTCTTTGACGTAGAACTCCGAAGTCCCTGGGAAACCGAGCGACCGACAATGCGCACGAATGAACACTTGTGACACCCAATGGTGGCGGTGGTGGGAAGGAGGCCAGAGGTCGTGGTGGCACAGTGTAGAAAACAGTGTAGCTAGTCAAATCTACTGCCCCCTGAATTTCCAACCAATGTCCCGCCAACGGGTAAGCCTCACCAACGCTTCCTCCGGAACTGTTAGCCGGAGGGAACAGTTGTTACCTACCCGCGTAGGTTTACAATGCAGGTATGGGGGATAATGAAAAGCGGCTGGGGGGGAGGTTTTGCATCTTGTTAGACCCGAACCCGTCGGGATCCACCTTTCCCAATTGCCTGCGAGACAGCCTCACAGCACCTACACCCCATCCCTCCTTCCGTTTCCCAACCGTCGGTGCAAATTCTTTCCCGGGCCGACATGCAACTTCTAGGGCTGCGAACACGGAACCATGACGTGGAATAGGCCCCACCACGTCAGTTTTGCTAAGTTGTGGTCCTGGGACATGGGCAACATCCTCGAGCACTTCCGCCATTGTAGGTTTCCTTCCTTAGGTGGGCGAATGACCCACAGCCCATTTTTCTCGAGAACGGATTCGTCACCGAGCGCATCAGAAACGAAACTGACGGCGCTTAATACGCCGGGGAGGTATAGTGTTTGAAGACAAAGCTTTTCCACATGGGCATGTATTCTTCATTACAACGCTCACAATACTTCTTCAACAGCTGTAAGGGCAGGACTGTCCTTCTATTTACATCACACTATCTTTATCCCCTCCCCCAAAATCCCTATCCGAGCCAAACTCGTTTGGCCGTGGCTCAGATTGATCGTCAACAAGGCTATTGAATGCATGGTTGTCCGCGGTCGAGAGCTTCGCGACCCTGTCAAAGGTGCATAGTCGGCTGGTTCAGTAGCCCAGCGCATTTAATTGCGATGCAGGCTTCGAAAGCCTTCTGCGGCTTGGATCTGATTTGGGTGACGGCTCCGAGTATGAGGTTTTTCAGGGCGATGCACTCGGGCTATCTCAGAGCCAGAAATGGGTGTTGGGTTGATTTGAAGGATGGGGGAAGGTGCACTCTGGGCACCATGCAGTGCTCTGTGGAACCCACCGTGACCCTTCCCCGTCCGTATTCAACTCTCTGCACAGATAAGCCCGAAAGACGGCCTCAGGGCCACTCCCCAGTCTTCTTCAATGCAGGTCATTGTTTGAGGCATTCGGAGCAGTGCAGCCACTGCTACCGGGGGCAGTGTGTTGCCAGTTATGCCAGTGTTGCCAGTTGCCGTCCAGCGTGGCTGCCCGCCCGGGTTTTCCAAGGGTCCCGACGGGATCCGGCCGCTCCAGTGTCCGCGGGCCACAGAAAGCAATTCATTCTTTCCAACCCACTGGATTCCATTGCTCCGGCTCGCTCCGGCTCTCCAACTCAGAGGCTCCATGGCCACTGAAAGCAGTGCACCAGTTCCAGCCCGCTGGATTCCCCTTTGAAAGAGATGACGGACTCAATGGTCGAAATATGGCCTACGAATGGCACCTTCCGCAACTGAAGGGTTTCTGTGGTTAGAGAGGGATCCGCGCTTTCCCCAGTAATTAACTCAGCTAGGGTCGCTGCGGAAAGCAGTCGCTGCGTTTGGAGTTGACTCGGGAGGGGTAAATTTGCCGGAGAGTAGCAGACAGAGCTTCGAGTTATATGAATTCTCGCGGGCTCCAATCTGAATGTGTTTCCTTTCCCAAGCAACAACAGAGACACGATTCCGTCTCTTGCTTTTTTCGTGACCGAACCATCAGACCATCGAAGGCACCGCCTCGCCGCCTCCACCAAGCCACCAAATCGCGAAGATGCGCTTTCTTTTGCCGCTCCTGCTGCTGTTCGCCGCCCTTAGTGCCTCCCATGCGCTCTGGGAGTCTTGTCCGTTCCCGGCGTCGATATGTACGTCAATTAGAGCAGTCTCCCTTCCTCCAGCCCGCATTGAGCGGCACTCCCATGTCATGTATACCTGCTTTTGTAGAGCATCTGTACAACCCAGTCATTTACTAACATGTATCTCGTCTCTCAGGCGTCCCGAACCCTAACGCTGGTACTTTGACCAGCGCCGCGCCTCTCCCCCCGGCCGAACCCACCAGTGCCGCCCCTCTCTCCCCGGCCCAACCAACAACCGCCGAGACTCCCTGGCTTGGTGAACCAACCAGCGCCGCCCCGACTCTCCCAGCCCAACCTTCGTCATGCTCGGAAGTTTTGGTCACCGTGACCACCATATTGTTGGTAGTTCCGTTGCTGCCGACGCTAACCTCCGAACTTTCGTCTGCTCCGCCAACCCCCACCACTACAACAGGCACATGCTCCGGTTGGTGGTGCGACCCGTTTTGGCGCGCTTTGGGAGAGAAGTGGGGTGCTTCGCTGGATATGGGATTCAAGGACTGGGCAAGGCTGGTCATCGATTTCTTGGGGGTTTTGGCGCTCGGGAGCCTCTTGAAGAAAGGCTGGCGGTCTTCCCGCAATGCGTACGCATGAACTGCCCCCTTGCACTACAAGACGTTAACTAACATGGAGGGGCCACAGGAGAGAACAATGGGGTGGCCGTATTGCCGGCTGGGGTGATACCGTTGCCGGCTGGGCTCCTGTTGTTGCCGGCTGGTGCCGTGCTGCTGCTGTCTGGGGTCGTGGTGTCGCCGTCTGGGGTCCTGTTGTTGGCGGCCTGGGGCCTGCTCTTGTCGGCCTATTTGCGCCCCCCAACGCCCAAGACGACGGGGACGAGATGGATGACTTGGTGCCTGAGGAGGAAGAGGAGGAAGAGGACGATTTGGGCGACTTGGTGTCGTCAGATGGGGATGACGACGTGATTCCACCGCCGATCAACCAACAAGTCCCTCCCGAGCCGCCTCAGCCCCGCCCTAGCAGGATTCCTCGCCCAGTCCGCGACATGGCTTAATTAAATATTCATAGTACTTGGTGATATTTGCCTAAAGAGGGTTATGAAGCTCCTACAAATATAATACATATATTTAAATTTACAAAAAGGAGTAATATTATAAGTGATATTAAAGTTAACTAAAAATGTAAAGCAATTAAAATAATAAATATGTATTTACTCTTTTTATAGAAAATAATACACTTATATTAAAGTATAAAAATATGTATACTCTTTTATCTTAACTAGATAATTATCCTATTGATATTTAATTAATTAAAATATTAATTATATTCTAGTGGTCAACAATACGCTAATATCGGCCGTATAGTAGACCGCACTGAGAAATTGCTCCTCGGGCAGGCGAGGTTGCTGTTGAACCCGTTCTTGAAAGAAGGTTGTTAACGCCGGTCGGTGTTCCTCCTTGTAGGACCGGTCGTGGAGCAAGCGGCCTAAGTCGGCACCGACGGCTGCTGCGTATTTTTGAGTGTGCAAGATCTGCCTTTTACTGTGAAGCTAGGAACTTCCACCGTTTGACCGGTTATCTTGCAGCCTTCCTGTACCTGGTCCTGTCACACGTCAAACTGTCAGTTTCGATCCACTTTCAGTACCCAACAACTATTGACTCAAAGATTGTGGCCGGCAGCACCGACAACTATCGTCAAGACGAATCCAATCTCTGTCCTCTCTCTCTTTTCCTTTCTTCCACCCACTTGCCGAGGAGTCATACTTCCAGTTCTAGACCTGAATAACGCGATGCCGACTGCTGGGTTGATGCGTTTCCAGTTTCGGAATATTGCAGGGGGCATGCACCTCTCACAGAGCTTGCCTGCCCTCCACGCCGGCTTCAACCTAGCGGCTCGGGAGTGGGGTGACAGCGCCACTGGGCCGATTGTCATGACATGGGACAAGATTGGTCAATCGGGTACTTGTACAACCAACACCATCACCGGGGGAAAAGGTGATGTCACGCATTAGCGGCACGGATCGCGCAGATCATCTCCATCACCATGGGGCCGGTCGGCCGTCATGTATTGAATATTTAGCCATGATGCATATGCCCTGCAGCTCTGCAACACGAAACCTGAGCCATGTGGATTCACTGCGATTTCCACCAAGATGTCTGCCACAACACCATCCACAGACTTAACCCACGAGCCCGTCGTAGGACTGATGATTCCCGAAAGCCCCTCAAGGTAAGTTGCCCTTGCTTCAGTTGCCAGGTAGCATGTTGGATAGAACCTAAGCTCACTCTCTTGGCTCAACATCATTCCCCAGCAAGACTTTGAGTGGCTTGACACAATCGAGAATGGTAAGGTCAAATCTTTATAGCCTTTGCGGACGTCAAAGTAACATTCGACGCAGACGATTGTTACCTGAGCCTCGACATCAAGCGCTGCGCGGACAAATCCCGAGACTTTGGCCTCGACGGCTTCACAGGCTCCGTGTCCGCATGGCACGAACTGCTCCAGATCACAGCCCCTCATCAGAAATGCGGTCTCTGTTTTGTCCGCGGCCATTTCCCCGACGTCACCGAGCCTATTCTTGCCCGCGCTCAGCGCCGCAATCAGAGCGGAACCTTTGGGCTGGGCATCGTGATACCCGAAGACGCCGAATACGTCCTGGAGATTGCTACCCAGGGCTTGATCAATCTTCGGTGGCCGTGCACCAAGTTCAATTTTGTCCGAAAGGACAGTCTCCACGGAGCTATCGTCTTCGCAACATACACCATTTGTTCCTTTGTCAAGGATGGAAAAGTGTATCAGATCTCTCGCATCACACCCAATCACATTCAGACCGCATCCCCCATCACCCAGAAAGGGGAAATTCCGCTCGGCCACAGCGCCAAGTACTTCGACTTGGATGTCGGAGGACTCGTCCGTTTCGGTTGCCCTAGCTCGGCCGCAGAGATGCCCGTACGAATAGGAGAGGATGGCCATCGTCTCCCATTTTATGACAGCTACCACGTTGTCTCTCCCGCGAAACCAGGCGACACAACACCAGTAATTGCTTGCCGAAGCACCTGCCACGAGAAGCGCCTCGAGATCAGAACGTGGGTGAATCGCGACCAGCAAATTTTCCAGCTTTGCAAACATGAGCTTGCCGACTTCGGCATCGATCATGTTCCGGAGCTGGTCGATGAGGATCTGGCACCTGGACTTAGCGAAACTATTGCGCTACACTCGGTCCAGAAGAAGCAGAAGCTGGGCGAAGATCAGCCGATGACGTTTGTTTCCGTCTTCGCGCTCGTCGACGCGAACGGTGTGATCCAGACCATGAAAACACCACCAATCGGATCCATCGACGCTATGAAGTATCTCGGAATCGAGGACCGGGACTGCACGTCCTTCAGTCCCTACCGCCTCTAGTCATCTGCGCTGGAGTCTCCATACGGGCCGAGAGCGCTGGATCTCAATGTCATCGGTCGCACCGTCGAGGCTGTCATGGGCGTTCACAGCGTCCCGTCTGGAGACAACTCGTGCAGCACCGCCATGCTCCGGAATCCGGTGTGCCCTCAGACGGTAGAATTGGACAGCACCTTGTCAGTTGACGCATGCCACTGTCTCGGGCACTGCTATACGTTTCGGCTGCTAATTTTGATTCATCTCTACTTGTAGTTGGCAGACACGACTCCTCGTCAAGGCTGTGAAAATCCTTCGAAACAGGCCGAAAGAGAGTTCCTCGTCAGAGGGCCTCGGAGACGCTTCAGATCGATCCATGATTAAGGAGTACACCGAAACAATCGTCAAGCACGTGCGTTCCATCTGCCTGTGGACATTGCAAACCATGGATGTGAGGAACACGCCGGAGGAGCCACTCGGGTGCATGATTCGCTGGTAACACTATCACTCGCTGCTCAAAATCCATCAGAGACTGGATCACCACCCCGATGGCTGGGATGAGCTGGGGGGGATGTCGCGGGAGTGGCAGGGGAGAGCAGAAAAGGCGATGCGACAGTTTTGCCAGGGGCAGCTGTGGAATATGAAATGGTTTAATTTACATACTAAGTTTATTATATTATATATTACGTAATATAAGAGTTAAAATTAAATTAAAATTTGATTTGCATACTTTTCTACTTAAATAGCGTATCATTATTTTTTATCAATAACATCCTTAAAGCTCATATAATAATAATAGTTTAAACTTTAAATCTTTTTTCACAGCAATAACCCTTAGGGTTTTAGCTGCACTAACAGTAGAATTTTAAAACTTCAATTAGTTTTCGATTTATTTTCTTCTTGCTTTATAATTAATAATATAAGTTCTATACATTTTTAATATAAAGTACAGTTCTTATTAGACTTATATATATGAAAGTAAAATTATAATAAAATAATATAGTTACTATATAATCTATGTATATAAAATTTATAAGATCAGTAAATTATGAATAATTTTACTTCACTTCTATAAAGTTTCCTACTTATTAAAGGTAGTATTATAAGTATATAGATGAATTTTCATTGGTCTTGGCTTAGTAATGGTATAGTTCTAGTGTGTTGAAAATCAGGGTTATGTATGTGACAGGGTGGGCGGAAACAGGGGTGGGCGGAAACTAGGCGCCTTGACTTACACCTTCATGCCCTCCTGGGATACGAGCAGCCCTGCACCTCCAGGTGATTGGTGGGACTTGATGACAACATGCATCATTGCCGCAAAGATGATGGACGACCACCCGCTAATGCCAAAATCCGAGCAGGTGGAGCTTCCGTCTTCTTATAGCGAAGACAAGGACGCCGCCCGCCTCTGGCTCTACGGGGGCCGTCTCGCCCCTGGAAGCTGGCGCAGCCAAAAATCCTCCGTGCTAAAAGGAGAAAGAGATACCACATCGAATCAGCCGCATCCTGGAGCCAGAAGAACTAGTGCCCCGACAATGGCTCGGCATGAGACCTGGGAACAACGAGACGCTCGATACCTGGAGGAGATCAGGAAACTTGTCGATGACGCCATCAAGCTGAGCAAGGCGTCTGAGAAGGACAAGATCAAGTCGTTTGAGTGGTTCAAGCGCAAGCCGCCACGCATCTACCATGCCGAGTCTGTCGTTCAATCCCTCGAGGATACCCCGCATCCCTCCAAACTCGTCCGGCAAAAGAATCTGGAGGTTCGACAGAACATCAAGAAGCATCTTGGCACAAAGGAGCTTGACTGGTCTGTTGTGAGTATCAGAGACAAAATTCAACGAACGGAGCTGCTGCACGTCAGCGCCTTTGACCTCGCTCTCAAGACCGACAGCATGGATGTGCCGTAGATCAGCGCACCCATCCCCAGAGGAAGGGCTCGGTGGCTGCTGATTTTATCCAACTTCTTGAAGGGTCATAAAATTTATGACGTCGACATCGAGGGCCCAATAGCCTCCAATATTAAGACGGAAACCTGGGATCTTGTGCTTCTCGACAAACAAGAACAAGTCAAGAATCAACCTGACGAAAAATACCAAATGCTGCCACAGGATATACGAGACTTATTCACGCGCGTCTGTACCAGGGATGCGCTCTTGGCGCAGGTTCGAGACTCTTTGTTCACGGCTTTGAACGCCAGTGTAAGTTGTTTGTGTCTCGCTGCTCCTAACCATTGGATGTCGCAGCAAGCTAATCGCATCATGTTCACAGATGGTAGATTTTGGTACCAAGTACAGGATCATGTAAGTCCACTCCTCTCATTGACGACCTGTGTTGACTCAGCTCTGAATTCCTCAGCTTTCTTACCAACCCTTCTCGCAATGTGCTCCGCGCCATGGTCGATATATGGCACCCGGATGCCATTGACGCCATCGACGACTACTTGGGCGATCTCTCCCGGTTCTCCGATGTCACGACACATTATCTCAGCGGCCAGGACACGTGGATCACCTCCATGACCATATCTCACTGGCACCTTGAAACTCAGGCGCAGGAGCTCATTCGAAATCCAGAGAAAAACCAGGCCGAGGCTACCAAGCCGCTACACAGAAGCCGCTTTGCGAAGCTTTGGGAGGCTCTTGTGCGGAAATTCAGCAAAACAGCAGAACTCCCCAGGGTGAAGGTCCACACGTCTCGCAGTGACCCCCGCGTATCCATGCTGGTGGCCGATTTTCCACCCATGAGCGTCGGCATGGGCCGTCTCGCCACCATCCGCACTCTGTCTCTCACAGTCACCATCACGGGAGATCTCAACGGGCTGAACTGGATCTGCACCATCATCTCTGACCTATTCGATGAGGGGGCTGTGTTCGGCTATGCCAACGAAGCTGCACAGATCCTTCAAATGTTTATTCACCAGCAGTTCACCGGCCGTACGCTCGTCTTCGCCTGGTGCTGGGTTACTTGTGCGAGAGTTTGGCTGTGGAATGCGAACGGTTCTGCGAAGAGGTGGATCACATCACGGATATGGATGTGAGTTTCTAGTTTTTTTTCCTTCTTCTCTGTCGGTTCCATCTTCTTCCCGCCTTACCGGGTGGGATGATCCTGCGACTGGCGATTGACATCGAGTTAAATCACAGCCCATCTTCATTCTCCGAGGAGTCCCCTAGCACCGCTCTTATATCGTGCTGCAGAAGCTGAAGCGGATACTCTGGGGGTTCGAGGCACTCGCAGTCTTTGACGACAAGCTCAAAAAAAGCGCTCGAAGAGATCAACAAGGCCCGGGAGAGGATTCGCACCCAGCTCATCCGCGGCGAAAATAGTCGGCACCCAGACATGGTGCGCAGCGTCGAGATGGTGACGGACGACCTCAGCAAGCGCCTCAACAGGCTCGAGAGCGCGCACAGCTTGATCCAGCAGCGCATCGACCAGGGGAGCAAGCTGCGCGAGGGCATCACGTCGGTCCTAGGCGTCGAGCAAAACGAAAACATCAGCATGCTGACGTGGCTCACAATTCTCTATTTGCCGCCTGCCTTCCTCGCTGCCATCTTCAACAGGACCATCATCCCGTTGGACTGGCACTGGCAATGGTTCGTCTATCTGCTGGTCGTTATGTTGGTCTCCACGCTCGTGTTTTCGCTTTTGCTGCAGAGGATCATTGACCAAATTCGTGCGACTTGGGAGTGGTTCATGGAAAGGGTGTCTTATGGGCACGAGAAGAAGGAGAAGCAAAGAGCGCAAGAGAAGAGCCGTGAGAGGGACCCGGCGGATGCCTACGAGTGAAGGACAGTCGTTTTAAGGGCGGTCGAGGTGAATTCCCTAGATACTATGAAAACATGCCAGTGATGCCTTCGTTCTCCACACTTCCTGTTGGAAGCAAATTACGAGTAAAGAGCAAAGCTGTCAAAAAGGCGTTGCAAGTCTACAAGACAAAGCGCGTGGAAGAGACCAACACCCCTGAAGCCAGGACATTCCGTCAGAACAGTGATCAAGACGAACACTGGTACCGGGGTGCGTGGAACTATCTCAAGCGGCACAAGTATGCCCAACTACGAAGGCTCGCCCTCATCAGCGTCCTCTGGGGGATCATGGACGTGGGATTCTGCGGTAATGCCTTGGACAACCCTAACGCGCTCGCAACACTATGGCATGGCCCCCAAATCGTCACAACATGGGATGCATATCTCCCAATTCTTATGCTCAGACAGATCAACCCTGAGGCCTCGCGCACCGGCGACACCAGCTGGTGGGCGGACTCGGAGCCAGCAATCACCACCATCTACCAGATGCTCGAGTACAATTCGATCCGGTCCATCCTCGCCGTGTGCATCCCATCTCTGCTCGGCAGCACCGGCGCCATCCTGATTGTCAACCGCTTTGGCAGAAAGATGATCCTCGTTACCACCTTTCTGCTAATAGCACTCTTCCTCACTATTACAGGAGGATCTTTGATCACCGCATACCACGCCGGACAGAGCCACACGGCGCCGCTGGTGTTCTATGCCGTCATCCAGTTTGTATACAACCTCGGAGCTAACACTATCATCGTTATCTTGGCCGCTGAGATCTTTCCTACCGTGTACCGCGGGACCTTCTACGGCATCGCCGCGGCAGGCGGGAAAGTTGGTGCGAGTATTAGCCGTGCAATTATTGGCAAGACTGGGAATCAGGAGATGGCGTTGGGGATTCGGTCTTGATCTTCATTCCGCTTATGCTCTTTGCAGAGTTCTTGTCGTAGTATCTCCCTGATGTTCAATATCCCGCCGACGGTTCTGTGCCCCCGGCTGTGGATGAGGGGGTCGGGGGTGTCGTCTTTCCAAATGTCAAGCCTCGCACGGGGCAACAAAATGAATCCGGCGACACAGCATCAGGCAGCACTTCGTCGCACAGCCTCGAATGAGTCGGGCTAACGTGGCTAGTGGGTTCTTTGCAGGATTGAAGAATATGACGCTCGAGGAAATTGCGCCGAACCCGAGCTTGCTGGACAGGAGAAAGGTTGCGTCAGCTCCCCAATCGCCGACTAACGGGACCTTGCAGGTGGATGAGCTCAGCTCTGGGGCACTCAAGGCGCAATAGGCCACACCAACAAGTTGGATAGTAGGAATCCGAGGTATGTTAGAGGATAATCATCAGAAAATAATGCCTTGGAGTAATGCAAAAAATGAGTGTGGAAATTCTCGGTCCGGCCCATGCTTTTCAATGATAGAAATATCCTCCCCCCAGACGTTCTCTCTTCCGGGTCCAACTGCAAGAGGCCCAACATCACAGGGAGTGAGCAGGTGAGTGCTTCTCCGTCAGGTTCAATTGTGCCTCTCTTATTCGAACCCTCTTCATCGTCTCCATCGTCATCATTGCTTATACGAGACTCGAACTCCTCAAAAGCAGTAAGGATAACTAGGCGGCGTGGTTCAACCACCTCAAGGATCAACCCAACCGACGATGCACTCGGGTTTCCTGTCCACACACATCAGCACAGACCAAACGGCCGATTGTCAAGAATCACACACTCTCTTTCCCCTCCTCCTCAACAATCGTCTCCCATACCAACGGCCCCAACCCCCCAACCATTTTCTCCAAACCCTCGACCCTCCCGTCTCCCCACGACCTTGGAAACGGCCTTTTTCTCAAAAGATTACGCATAAATCACACACCCAACCCTCGACAAATCCTGCCGCCAAACAGCCAGCCCCTCAGCCAACTTCTGGGGAGCTTGCATCTCCCTATGCTCAGAGTCACAGTGCTCTTTATAACTTTACAACGCTATAGCAAGCTACTATATCCAACGTAACCTTCTTTGCTGGGAAGGTTACATCTAGCGATTCCTTACCTACAGGTCTCCTTTCCAAGGAAGTTTTGGGAATGGGGGTTTATGAAAGGGACATGGGAAAAAAAGGAATCTAGGTTGCCTCTAGTAAAGGTAGTGAGGTTAGCTTAGAGGTAGATGAAGAAGCAGACAGGAAGGATGGATGTTAATCTTGTATGATGATGGGAATCGAGAACGGCGAGGGGAGGGTTTGGTATGCAAACGACAAGGTTAAGGTGTAGGGCTTCTTTTGTATAGTCTAACTTTTTGTTTTGTTTTCTTTTGTCTTTCTTTTCCTCGTCCTTCCTTTTATGATGGTCAAGGATTGTTCTTAATTTTCGAGCCTTTCATTCTATGTGTACTTCAAACCTATCCTAATTTGTATTCATTTTCATTTTCATATGAGTCGACTAAGAAACGAGTAAATGCCAGGTAGTTTCAGTGCTCCGCTGAGGCTGAATTTCCGTCCTTGGATTGGCTAAGGCAACCTGAGAGGAGGTTGTCAGAACGGCCGAATCCACGACCCGAATTTTGCCCAGCATCATGTCGGGCATAATATAGAGCCCGACAACCCGAGAGCTGTGGTAGATTTAATGTCCACCAACTGCCATCTGCATCTAGTATAAAATTAAAAAATTACCTCCACCTGCTTTGCCTTTTGCATGGTACTTCATCTGCTTCAGTATTTCAAAGATTGCGGCCTTGAAGCTCGAAATGCCCGAATCTATCGGAACACTCACCGCTGGCTGCCACTGCGGCGCCATCCGCTTCTCCGTCGCCATTGACACCTCCAATCCCAAGGCGTCCAAGTGCAACTGCTCCATCTGCCTCAAATCAGGCCGCGTGTCAATCTCGGCCGACAAGGACAGGGACTTTGTGCTTCTGTCGCCCTCTAGCCTGGATGAGGTACCGAAGTACCACTTCGGCGCACGACGACAGTCCCACTGCTTCTGTCAGACCTGCGGCGTCCATTGCTTTGTCTACGGGAGCTTCCAATGGGAGGGCCAGCTCGTGCGCCTCTTTAGCTTCAACGTCCTCACTCTTGATCCGGATCAGAGCCTTGACTTGCGCGAATTGAAGCTCTCGTACTGGGATGGGAAGGGGGACAAGTACGCTGAGGGGCCTTCGGAGAAGCCCCCTGCTGGTGGCATATTTTGAGGCTCTACTGGGAGAGTAGTTAGGAAGAAAGCTCGGGGAGTTAGCGCGGGGAGGTGATCATCGTTCAAGGATCTGGTCGTCTAGACTCCGGCACAGAAAATATTGTTCCTCGACCTCATTAGATACAAGGCCAAACATCAAGTTATTCGCTGACCACACCGAAAATTACCCTCCTTGCCCTCTCCGCGCTATTGACATCCATTCCCCCCTTCCACATCCGTTCACCCCCACAACCACCAAAAAATCCCCCCAACTAGCCCCAGCCCAAACCCCAGCACCAACATCCGCCGGCGTGCCACACGCTGCTTCTCCATAGCCGCCTTATGAACCTGACGCGCCAGCACGGCAAGCTCCTCAACCCTATCGTGCAAATCATTGGGTTCCCCACGTTCACACACGGCATCAATCCTGCGTCGCATTTCCGCTGTCATTCGCTCGATGGCTTCACTTTCGGTCTTCAACCATGCGCCGTGGCGTTTTTCATCTTCGAGTGCGATTTCGAGTTCTTGGAGGGTGACTTTTTCGAAGTTTTTTATCGGCATTTTGGGTCGGGTTGGGATTTGGTTTGGTGAGGAAGCGTGTGATCGGCTGGCTGATGGCCTCGAGGGTAAAGAGGAGAGGGGGGAGCAGGGGCTCAGGTTGTTGCCGATAGCTGGGTCTTGTTTTGACGCCAATAAAAAAAGTGATTAGAAGAGCTCGCGATGGTGAATTAGTAGAAAATGCAGCATTTATCACGACTCGAATCTGTTCCACTAAGGGTGGCGGTGAGGTTTCACAACCCTAAAATCGAGGAACACCCCTACCTATAGTCACGTGACCCTTCGTCACGTTTAATCAGTCCAGATCAGCCCCGGCTCAGCTTCGGCTAATATTTGCCCATTAAACAGCACAGCTTTCTAAAAAGGTGCAGTTTTAACTAAAGGGCCTAAAAATGGTCTTGTATAAGGAAAGGGCCAAGAATTAGGGTATTTACACCCGTAATAGCCACCACTCAGGACTTTACGGACAATTTATCCAGGCCTTCCGTTTAGTAATACTTATATCTATTACTAGTTATTAATACTAGGTATATTTAGGAGATACTCGATATGGCTGATATGTTAATCAGCAGCCACAATATATAGCGGGGCTATTACACTCGTGTGCTACTCCGATCCTGAACCGATTTCTAGCATAAGACTATGCAGAAGAAACGTTACAGGTAATGCTGCACTTGCTCCATGCTCCAATCCCAAAACTTCTCAGCCAGCCCTTTGCCGCCCTCTGATTTGGGTTTGCCCGCGACGCTAATGTCCTTGCGGATGGTGAAGAACCGACCCCAAGGCCCAACTATTTGTTGCACATCAGCCACCAAGCAACAAGAATGGCGACATAAAAGGATGAAAGTGTGACTTACTCCACGCGCCCGTTTGGTCCAAGGTTACCTCGTCGGACAGCCCGGCAAACAGCTCCGTGTAAGCGCCGTTGATGACGGGGTGCAGCATGAACTTTGTAAACGCCTGGAGGCCGAGTCTCTGGAATCCGCTCTGGTCATTGACAGAGCGGTATAGCTCAGAGTCGAGATTGCCGGGGTTGATTGCCTGGCCGTGTCAGCAGTTGACTGTATCACCACCTTCACAACGCTTAGTTTTGTGGGCACTCACAACACTGATGATGCCGTCCTGCTTTTGTCGACGGGCGTACTCAACGCTGTGCAGGTAGTTTCCCGCCTTGCTGATGCCGTACTTCTCCACTGCTCCCGGTTCCTTGATGTATCCTTTGCCTTCCAGATTGCTCATGTCGACGCCGTCCTTGACAGAGTACAGCTCGGCGGCCATGGAGGAGACCCACACGACTCGTACCACCCCGGCGGCCTCCGCCTTTGCCGTCCTTGCTAGCGTCGGCGTCAGGAGGTGTGTGAGCAAAAAAGGGCCCAGGCAGTTTGTCCCGAGCTGCAAATCGTACCCCTGAGCCGTCTTCTGGCCCTCGGGCGGGACCATGATACCAGCGTTGTTAAAAAGCACGTGTAGCTTGTCTTGCCCGGCAAGGAACGCTTCAGCGGCAGGCTTGATGGTGCGCAGGTCGCTGAGGTCGAGGTGGAGGAATTCGAGACGCCCCGTAGAGCTAGGAGCTGTAGCCTTGATCTCCTGCATAGTGCTGCGGGCTTTGCTTTCGGTCCGGCAGGCCATGTACACGGTCGCGTTGGCGGAATAGAGGATCGTGGCGAGCTCTTTGCCGATGCCGGTATTAGATCCCGTAATGAGGTAGACCTAGGTGATAGGGAGAGTCTATTAGTCTCGAGAAGCGCCCCGAGCGGGAGTTGGGGGTCGGGGGCTGGCACCTTGCCAGTTAGGTCAGAAATATTTTTTTCCGTGAATGTCGGCGCGCCGGGAAAGTTCTGCCGAAGCATGGATGGCCGGAAGAAACCCGGGGACGCCATTCTACCCAAATGTGCAAGATGCTGGGAGGAGTGGGTAAGTCTATCGTGCTTGCCTCGAAATCGGCTTTTGGAGATAGCGCTCTAGAGATGGGGGGCTGGGGTGAAGACAGTCGGGGAGGTGGCTTGCACCGCTGGATGAGAGAGAGCTCCCACTTTATATTGGAACCAGAGTCTCCATCATTGCCTGGGTCTCTTTCATTGCAAGCTGTGTTGTGTCATCCGGTGCGCTGTGTGCAGTGTGCACTGTGCTCAATAGCTTTTTGACCATGGTTGGTCACCTCGCACTCGTGGCATCAAATATGCGACTTTATGCGGTCTAGCTGCAGCCTGAGGGAATCTGATCAACAATGGTCCGCTGTTGGGCGTTATCTCTGCCCTGACCTGCCCAGCTGCGGATTCGACTCATTGCCCCACTTTCGCTGGTTGATGAAGATCGAGCCCCACATATGTGCCGATGTTGATTGGCTTCTTCGCACTATCCCCACAATTTTACGGCAGCGGCATCCTTTGACTGGTTCTAAGCAGTAATTCGATGACTGGGGCTAGCTGCTCTGGCGGAAGCGGCCTTGCTTTCGAAACTTCAGACTTCTCCCTTCCCACACTTCGAACCCCATCGCAGGCAACAATCACGCGTCTTGAATCTGGACCCGCCGTCATGCCCCGCAGAGGCTCGCCCAAGGTGAGAACAGGGTGCATCACATGCAAGTACGCACGAGCGCACGGCTCACCATCTCTAACTTCGGTCTGCTTACGGGTGCGTCAGGATACGGAGGGTCAAATGCGATGAAGCCAAGCCGTCCTGCCAGAAATGCACCACCACGGGTCGCAGGTGCGACGGCTATGCCAGCCAACCCTACGCGACCCCATTGAGCTCGGGTCTCAGGCTGCACGTGAGCGAACCCGAATTCAGGGCACTGGACTTCTTCCATCGCAATGTCGCCCCGGCTATCACAGGCAACCTCGATTCTGGGCTGTTCTGGACCCACACGGTGCAGCAGATAAGCCAACGCGAGCCGGCGGTGCGGCACGCCGTCACAGCCAGTATTTTATTTCCTCCCTGTGTCTTCGCTGTCACATCAGATGGAAGGGATGCTAACCCCGTATGTCTGCTCCGTCCTAGTCAGCTCGCTGTACGAGTGCCTCGGAACTACCCGCACGCCACAGAGGAACACGTTCGCCTTGCAGCAGTACAACCGCGCCATCGCTGAGCTTCTCACAACCACTCCAGAGGAGACCATCATACTGTTTGTATGTGTTCTGATGATCTGCGTCGAGTTCCTGCTGGGCGACATTAAAGCGGCCATCAACCACTGCCGACACGGCGTGGTCATCCTGAACAAATCTTCCGTGCTGCAGTCAACGCGAGATCAACTGCTGCCAATCTTCTGCCGCCTCAGCATATCTCCCTATTTCTTCGGGTCTTCATTACGCACCTTCTCCCTCTTGGCGGGCCTAGAACTACCAGACCATGGCTTTGGAAGGCACTCCCATCTAGATGCGTCCCAGCTACGGTCCGCCCTCGAGGTCTTGACATATCGAGGAGCACGCCTCATGCGCATAGGGGTTGAATGCCGGCGATCCGACGCTCCAATACAACCAGACCACCTAAACGAGCAACACCTGCTCAGAGCCTCACTTCAGTACTGGTCAGTTGCCTTCCAACACTTCAAAGACAATACGTCTTTCTCAACCGCTGAGGTGATGGCCCAAACTTGTAACCTGCTAGAAGTGAAACGGCTTATCGTTACTGTCTGGATCGACTGCGCCCTCGACCCTAACGAGTCGGGTTACGATCGCCACATCGAGGCCTTTCGGACGGTGGTAAGCCTCTCCGCGTTGGTTTTGGAATCTGCATCCCCGACGCCTGGACAGCCACGGTCAAAGTTCACCTTTGAGATGGGCTTCCTCCCCCTGCTGTATTTTGTAGCTGTCAAGTGCCGCTGTCTACGCACACGGGTGGCGGCGCTGCGTCTCCTAAGGCCTCTCTCGGCGTCTCGCGAGAATATCTGGGACGGGGATACCTCGTTCCGCATGGGAAAGCGTATTGTCCTTCTGGAGAACGGCGTGGACTTTGATGAGCTTGATCTAGATGTTCCATGGGACGATGTGACGGGCATGCTGTGGCAGATTCCAGAGGAAAGGAGAATGTTAGATGTGGTGATGGAACCGGGATTGGAGGTAGATGCAGACGGGGTAGGGTGGACAGTTGCGTCGTGCTTGAACCGAGGGAATGGGACCAAGTTGACGCTGTTGCGAGAGAAGGTCCCGCTGATATCTAATGGCGGCGCCTATTAGGTACCAACGTTCTTGTTTGTATAGATTTACGTTTGCTGTAATGCCGATCTCCTCAATACATTCGACACAATCAGGAAGACAGCTCCAAAATCTACAAATTCTTCGGCTTCACGCCGGACCGAGCCCCTCCCTTAAGCAGAATCTACGGAAGTCTCAATAGCAACGCCAATGGACACACCGCTGCCTTCACTGGCACCCATTCCGCCACCGCAAACGGCCACATCCGCAGCCCCTTTCGCGCCCTCATCCAAGACTTTGGTGCCATCTGGTTCGCACCTCCATCTTTCCTCTCCTTTCTCCATCCGAACGCTAACCCCTCCTCCATCAGGTTCACCTCCCTCTTAACCCGGGAATCCTCGCCCTCCTCCTTCGCCTCCTCCCGGCCCAATCCACTTCCCCGGCCTTACCACCATCTCCATCATCCTCATCACTCTCACCCTCGTCCTCTTCGCCCTCACCACCCTCCTCTTCCTCCTCCGCCTCTTTTGGTTCCGCCGCACCGCCTACGACGAAATTTCCTCTTCCCCTGGGGACGATGCCCTTGCACTCACAGTGGGAGACCCCCCCGCAAGCTATGATGTACGGCACGTCAGGAAGTCAGAGGTCTGTAACACAGAACAATGTGGGTTGATTGCAATGTGTTGCGTCAAATTGTTGCTACATCAGAGAGGAGAAGCCTCAGGGAAAATCTCTACCAAAAGGTGGTGGGCTGAACCCGCCAAGAGCCCCACACTCGTGTGAGTGAATAGGGGCCTCACAGGAAGCGGATTTATGTTTCTCCCGTGCTGGCCGACGGCGTGGTTGGTGATTGTGGCGTTTGCCGTGCTGCATGGGGCCGAGGCGGACATGGGGAAGAGACAGAGCGGGGGACTCGCTAGTTTTGCGTACGTAGCGTGGTGGGTTGGAGCTGTCTGGACGGCGCTGGTTCCGTTTTGCGTGCTGTGGTGGTTGTTTTCGGGCCCGAGAATGGGGAGGCGGACGCCAGGAGGGAGACTTGTGAGGCCGTTAGCGCTAGTGGTGGCGACGAGCTCGGTGGTGACGGTGGGGTGGGCTGGGGGGCTGTTGGGGCTGGAGCTGGGGAGGGGGGATGTTGTGAGTGTGTTATCGTTGAGGCCGGTGGTGGTGTTTTCGTTTTGCGCGGTCGGCGCTGCCGTGTTGATGGCGGTGTTTGCCATTTCGGGTACGGGGCATTGTTGATGCTTGTCACCGGGTGGCCCCCGCCGGAGCAGACGCCGACCATGGCGTTCTTCGTTGGGCCGCTGACGATCAGTGCCGCCGCGTTGTTGTTCTTGGGTGAGGCGGTGGAGAACAATGTTGATGTTGCTAGGGCTGGGGATAAGGGCTCGCTTCCTACCCCTGAGGCGGCACAGGCGATACGCGTCACTTGCATTTTGTTTGGTCTTGTACTCGTGGGTATGGACGTCATTTCGTTGTTTGTCGCATTCATGGCTGTTGTGTTTTGGCTATCTCGAGAGGAGCTCCAGTGGAATCCGACATGGAACGGCGTTGTTTTTCCCGTTGCAACGCTTGCTATCACTACTGCGCAGTTTAGCGACTTGTTCCATTCTCGTTTCCTGGGTGGTTTTACCTGTATTCTGGCGACTCTCTCTTCGGTGCTTCTCGTTGTTCATTTTCTCTTCACCATTGTGTATGTGTCCAGGGGGAAGCTGTTGGTGGTGAGAGAAGATCGACGTCTGTCTGCGCGTTTTGGTCAATCCTTGAAATCTCACTGACGCGGGCCAGAGTGTGATCCTACCCGTTTCATCAGAACTCCTGAATATTCTCTACGTTTCGTACGTGCGACGCAATCTCTTGTTGTAGTAGATCTTGCAGCTTTGAGAAAAGCTCTGCCACAATTCATACGTCAGGGGCTGTGGACCCTCATCCTCGGGGTCGGCCATGTCGTCTTCCCCCTCCTCAGTGTCAGCATTCTCGTCGTCCCCAGTCTTGGTCTCCTCCACTTCAACCTCCTCCCCATCAACCTCTGTCTTATTGTGCCCGCTACTCGCCGAAACCGCCTCCCCGCTCCCATCACGGGTGGTACTCGATGAGCTCTCCACATCCTCAGACCAGTCGAACCTAACCCCGTCAAAAAACGCCATGACCTCCTCCCTCCCTCTCCTCTCAAACGGATCCCCCTGTACCTTACCCCTAATCCAATCCAGAATCCCCTCCTCCAACTCGAACCCCCTCCTCGCAAGCTCCTCCATCACCTCCAGCACCCACCGCTGCGCAAACTGTGGACTCACCACAACACCTACCACGTCCTCAAACACGTCCCGCTTTTCCCCGGGAATCGTCCCCACGAGCCACTGCTCATCGAGACTATCATGCTCGTTGTCGTCCCTTGGCGTCACACGTAGCGACAAGGGTTCTCCTCTTTTGCCCCCCCGTGATCTGGTACCATTAGGCTCGGCACTGGTGGTGGTGGGAGAGTCTGGATCTGGCATGAACAGGAGGACCCAGTGGCAGGTGCCGGGGACGCCGGGTTCCCAGCGGAAGGTGGGTTCGGGGCAGATGCCGACATGAAGGTGGAGGGACATGGGTGCGGACGTGGGGAGTTTGGGCTGCGGAGGCGGAGGTCGGAGGGAGGGGAATGTCGTAAACCGCGGTGCGACTTTGTTGGTACCCGGCACTAGTAGCTCGGAGTTTGGTATGTTTGGTTTGAGAGGATATTTGAGGCATGCTGAGTTGTGAAGGGGAGGGAAGATAGTGGTATTTCTAAGGCTTCGGTGGAAGAAAGAAGGGCTTTGTGGGAGGGAAAAACAAGAAAGGCTTGAACAATGCCTAGGCAGGTAGGTAAAAAGAAACCCATAATGGCATAGTTCTAAGTAGAAAGTTTACGCCAGAGCAGAAGGTTTGTGTGGCAGCAGAGTTCCAGATCACGGCTGTGACGCTTACTCGCTTCGGCTCGGAATCCAAGATCCCAGTACGTGGAAATAATATGCATATTATTTGACTTTAACGGGTTGGCTTGGTGGCACCGCATAACAGAGACAAAGTGTGTCGGGGCGGCTGTTAGGACCTGAAGGCCGAAATGCTTTGGCTTTCGGATAGAAGTGACGTGCAGGTGGAGGAAAGGTATATTGAAGGGAGTAGAGGAAGGAGCCCCCAGGAATACCGTCCCACATTGTGCTTTCAAGTTGGTTTGCAGCCTGCTTCCAGTTTGCGGAGCTTATAAAAACGACGGGAGCATCGAGACCACACCTGGAACGAGAACCCCAAGCCCGACCGCATGTTGAGTCACAGGGCAAGAATCCACATGGCTAAAGCAATTCTGCTCCCAAGTCAAAACTCTATGACGTAAAGTTGTACTCGAACGTCACACCCTATGTTGCGAAAATGCAGCCGAGATCAAAAGAGATGCGTCACGTCGGTTCCCTTTGCTCCCAGACTCCCAGTCTTGCGCCGCACACACAACCCATCCTGGATAAATCGTCCCAACAGTCGCGGCGTGGAAACTGCCGCTGCGAATCCAAAAGCAGGGGTAAGCATCATGGAGACCTTGCTTCGCGAACGTGGGGAGATTCGCATTACTGAGAGATTCCTTCTAGTAGCGGCGAAAAACCTGCGCTGTGGAGTGGATATTGTTGAGTTCCTCCTCCGAACGCGCGCGGATGAAGTGCGATTAACGGAGAGATTACTAAAAGCCGCAGCTGGGAGAGACCTCGTTAACAGCGATATGCTAAAATTGCTGCTCAGCCAAAAAGGCGATGTCTGGATTTCCACCAAGATGGTTGAAACTGCCGCGTTGCAAGAGTTGGGAGGGAAACAACTGGTTGACATGCTCCTCCAAGCAGATAGGCATGACATACAGCTCACAAGGAAGCTAGTCGCCGAGGAAAACAACTTCCATCTTGATGAGAGTCTCAAAACGATCGTCGAGCAGTGCCAACCCCTTCGCGTTGGGAAAGGGGCAGCACTTGCACTTGCGAAGCTGCACAATCGGAGCTTACTGGGTATGCTCGTTCGAAAGCTTGGACATGATGAAAACATTAGAGAGGCTGCTCGAACGGGCCTTGACAAAGTACGGCGACGCGGTGAGGTGGTCGCTGTGGCCTGTCAACTCTACTATCCGTCCTATTGAGAAGTGGCACTCGCGCTTGGGCATCAATGCATACAGAGTTGAGTGGGCCTATTGGGCCAGAATGGAGAAGTGTGTGTTCAGTTGCCTTCGCTGAAAATTCGACGTCTTTTGGAGCCAAGCTCACGCGAGTAGAGCGTTTTTTGGGAGGGGTTCTCGTTGGGTGTTGGGCGTCAGGCACACTCCCGCAGGCTTTGGGCGTCACTAGATTGCCAACGGTGCCTCCAACGAAAACGTCAGAATCAGTCTCATTTGGATTAAATCTCTGCAAAGTCACTGTCACTCCCGTATCTTGATAGTTTAGAACATTGTCACTTGGACTAGAGGTATTACTTAGTTCTTCGCCACCATCACATCACAGGACGCACGCACTACCAAAGCCACCTAAAAATCCCTCCATCTCATTTCGCATCCGCAATCGGGCATCATCCCACCATTCTTGACCACAATCCTCAAAGGACGGTTAGTGAGAGGCAAGGATAGAACGGCAGGCCAGGAGCATCTCACTAATAACATAGTTCTCAGCAACGTCTAGCGGCTATGTCAGGTAGACCTCACGCTAAGCCTACTGTGGGCTCGGGAGCTCCTGCCCAAATCAATGAGGCCGCTGGCACATCAAACACTAACGGACGGGGGCGGGTCCGAGACCGAATCCCGCCGGTACAACTGGATATGTCCCCGGTCCTGCCCTCGTCCACAAAAGAGGCGGACGGGGATGGATGGGCGAGAGCGCAGGAGGAACTCAACGGGCTCAACGAGATGATGAAGCGCCAGATGGAGCTCATCATGGTTTGTGAGTCTTACTATATTTTCATTGTTTTTTTCCTCGAAATGTCTCTCTTGGCCGTGTGTAAATTTTCGGTCGGCCTGGTACCCTCTGCCTTGGTTCAAGTCTGTCCTTTCCCCCCGGCCCTGGAATCCCCCATCTCCTTGGTCTTCATGTCCTCCCCTCTCTGTTTTCCAGTGCGGTCTAATTGTAACATCCATAGCTCAGCGGAAGGGCGAGGAGCGTGCGAATGCAACTGCAGACCTGATCCACAAACTCAAGGCCGACGTGGAGCAGCTTAGCCGCGCTAAGAAGAGTCTTGATGGCCGTGTCTCGGAGCTTGAAGGAGCCCAAAAGAACCTACTCCAAGATAAGGATAGACTTATGGCCCAACTCCGGACGCTAAATGGTGAGAAGCAGGTGTTGGTGGCAAAGGTGACGAAGCTGGAGGACAGCGTCAAGGCGAAGGACTCTATCGTTGCCCGGGAAGGTGCGACAAGAAAGTCACTCGAGGACAAGCTGCAGTTTGCCACTAAGAAGGCAGCCGAAGACCAAACGCGGCTCAAGACCGAGCTGTGGGGCGCCAAGAAAGAGCAAGAGGGGCTGCAGGTCGAGTACCTGAAGGTACAACAGGAAAGAGATGATCTCGAAGACGACGTCAAGTACCTTGAGGAGCAGTACCATGTCTGGGACAAGAAGAACAACGCAGTCATCAAGGCTTGGGAAGACCGCTATTATAAGCTGGCTAAGGCGCTCGGGGATCCTGGAAAGATACTTGCCGAGGTGACGCGGCAGCTTGTGGAGAATAACAAGCTCCTGGAACATTTGAACCTCAGCGACGTACGCGAGAAGAAGTAGACGGCGTACTAGGTCAGGCATTTACCACGTGTTGAAGACTCTAGCTGGAAAAAGGAGTGGGGAGGAATTATGAGGGAGAAGATATCAAGTTGAATGATTGGAGGTCTGCTTTCGCCTGGGGGTGTTTTGTGTGCTTTTCTAGGTCAGATGATTCGTCAGGAGGGGATAGTAATTAATGCTGCATTCCTTTCTTCACGATCCCGCAACCTCGCTAAATTTTGCTTGGCTTGGGCGCTTTATGTGTGGATATTTTCGAACCCCTGAGTACCCGGTTTGGAGGGGAAGGAGAGGCCGCACGACAAGATGTAGCTAGGCCCGGCACTGTGTTTAGATTGCGGCTACCTGCGGGATGCGCTTCCCAGGCACCGGAACCAGACTTCGAGGGATAATCTGTTAAGAATACCATCAGCATCGATACAGGCCCTACCCGCTTAGTCCCGCCGGTAACCCCTTCCCCCCTCCCCCCCCCCCAAAAAAAAGCAGAGAACTTACAGTTCGGCATCATGAGCGGAGTAACAGGATCCGGAGGGTTGATACCTCTACCAAGGCTTGGGCGCACAGGAGGCGGCTCCAGCGTTAGGAGAGGGTCGTCTTCGTCTACCGCGGTCAGCTCCTGGGAGCTCGTGCTCGGCATGGGCCCTGGCAAGGGTCTTGTCCCGGTGCGTCGTCTGCGACGGGACTGCATCGAGGACAAGCCGGAGGCTGTTTTCGACGGAATGATGCGCCCAAGTCTGCTTCGGTTGGCCTCGGCCCTGGCGATGGCTTCGAGGGCAGCCTCCTTGAGAGATTCCAGCTCCTGACGTTTCAGGCTGGCTTCCTTAATTGCCGCAACTTCTTCCGCGTTCGGGAGGCTCCAGCACCCTTCGCGATCCTGGCCGAGCGCATGCTCGAGCACGTCTCTCAAGGGCATGAGGTACACCATAAAGGACGTCGAGGCGATGACAATGCCAAAGACCGACCCTCTATCCGGGTCCACCACCCAAGAGCCGGAATCACCTGGTTGCACCATTACAAAATCCTTCGCGGTGCAGGGCTCAAGGACCCACACCGTCTTCCACCGGCCGGACGGCAAGCGGAAGTTCACCTCCTCATCTAGCATCCTCATCAAGTGGCAGCCGCTGGCCCCGGCCAAGACAGTAACCGTTCCGGCCCGTGGCCTCGGCTCGATCTTCCTCAGGCTCTTGCAGGGGCCGCCGAACTTCGGTCTGAAGAGGTTCGGTAGCATCAGAGTAGGGTTGTCCAGGGAGACGAGGAGGTATTCGAGGTTCGTACTGATCTCTTGGGCGAAGTCGAACCGGATGGGCGTGGCCCCCGTCGGCGTCCCCCCCCTTTGCCTCGGCTTGATGGCATAGAGCGGTTCAATTTTGTCCACGTCGTACTCACTAGGATCGATCTTGGAATCTCCTTCGGGCTGCGGTACTCGCTGGGAATGCGGGGGAGGAGATGCATGTCTGGCCGTCACCACCCAAAGACGCCCGTTCCTCGCCACGATACCGCCGATGGTGGCGATAACCGGAGCGTCCTGGGTGCCCGCGTCGGCGATGCTCCTGAACTCGGCGAGCTGGCCGCAGAGCGAGCCCAACTTTACCGCGGCGGTGCCGGTCTCCGCGGCCGGCGAGAACACAAGGGACGGTCCCGAGGTTGGTTGTGTGGGCGTCTCGTGCAAGTAACAGACCGACAGCTCCTTCTGGTACCGGCCGGCATTCCTCCTTTCGGACAGGCCCCTGTGCAGGATGAAGGCATCCTCCAGAGAGCCGACGTGTATGACCGCCCAGCGTTTCCCTAGACCCCGGTAGGAATTGATCCCATACAGGCGGACATGAGGGGAGGGGCCATAAACGTCCTTCAACCAGTGCCTAAAGGATTGGAATTTCCTCACGATGTTGGCCCTGTCGCTTAGATCGTCAGGCTTTACACTCTCGAGCTGGGTATAGTCGATGATCTTGGGTCTATGCAGCAGCTTCTCAATGATGATGGCCTGAGCTTCGGTCGGGTTGGCCGGAGTGTGGTTTCTCTTACCACCTCCCCCGAATAGTGGCATGGTTGGACGCGGAAGAAAGAAACAAGACAGAGAGCATGCAATTGCAGCCAGTCCAGAGCAGGGCAAAATGGATGACTTGTGTCATTGCTTGTGATGATGCTTCAGATGCACGACCAACGGTCGGCCCAACAGCTCGAAGCGCCTCGGTCAGGCCGCCATACTGCCTGACACGGCACGTGGCGGCAGCGACTGCCCAATTGGATTGCAGCATGAAGCTCATTGCATTGGAGTCATCAAAACCAGGACAGGTTTCCCCGCGCTGGCGCACACGCCACGAGGTCCCAAAAGAAGCGTGCCAGCACAGAGTCGCGCCAGCTGGTTGTCGGTTGCCTCATATTTTAGCTGAGATCCTCCGGAACCTCGAACACACCTCTCTTCACCTTCAGGGCACTCAAGTTTCAACCGATTGTCTGCACATTTATCTCCTCCTCAAACAATTTTTTGCTCTTTTTCTTTTTTCCTCCTTTTTTTTTCAACAATAGCCCGACAGTAATGGACAGCCAGAGAAAGGCCGAGATCCTCAAGACGGTATGCGGAGTGCCAGAAGACCACATCAAACAGATCCAGCGCTCGGCGAGCGCGTATTTTGAGTACTACGAGGAGGAGATTCGGGCTGGCCCCGTTGTGGCGCACGGCGACGTGCTGTTCCTGGTGCAGTTTCTGAGGAGACGTTCGGAAAAGAAAAGGAGTCAAATTCAGTCCGAGCTGATCGATCATTGCAAAGACGTTAAAGCACGGCCATCTCCGGGCGAACCCTCGCGCTCCGCGGAATCGGAATCGGCATCGGCATCAACACCTGAAATCTCGTTAGGGCTGGCCGAGAAGCTGCTAGCCGACGAGCACGCTACAGGCCGTTTTCTCAATCTGGTTCTCGCCCGGGCTGTTAAGGTCATGCTACACCTCAACATCAACGTTGAGCCCCCCACCGAATACGGGATCGGCATCCGGTGGGAAGCGACAGACTCGCTGCGGACAACCGTCAACAATGTCTTCCCGCTAGACATGCAGGACGAGGACTCCAACTCCGTGCCCATCAAGAAGAACAAGCTGCGCGCCCGCTACCTGCGCTCCCGCGCCCAGGTGGAACTGGTGTGGACCGACACCCTCTCAGACCACCTCAAGCTCTACACGGACAACGCACCTAAGAAGCTCTACGTCTTTCAGTACGTCTCAATGCTGGAGGCTGCTCTCAAGAGAACACCGGTAGACGCCATCACAGTCAACGTTACAGACATGCAGCTGCCAGGGTGAGTGACCCCCGTTTATCACTCCACCACGAGAACCTCAGACTGATGTGACGGCCGGGTCTCGGTGGCACGCGCGGATAGGGGTTACTACGACGCTGGCTTTTTGTGGGAGACCCTCATGACATACAGGCTCCTTTTTCCCTTTCAGGACGAGAGGTGGGTGGCGGACCAGATCCGCGAGACCAACGGCCCCAGGGACTCCGCCCTGACCTCGCCCACGGTCATGGACATCCCGAGTGGCCTGCAAGACTACAAGCTGCCCCCGAGGAGCGTCGGGGAGCTCCAGATGTGCTATCCACACTGGGCCGCGCGGCTGCAAATGATCATCGAGGAAGCTGACGACCCGACTCCTACCACCCCTGAGTTGAGGTGGTTCGAGCGCCACGCCCTTGTACTTACCGTCTGGGCTTTCGGGGTTACGATCCTATTTGGGACCCTGGCCTTGGTCGTAGGGGTTATCCAAATCCTAGTTGCCATGTGCGCGTTGCGTCCCTCGATCAGCAACATCTGCCGCTCCGACTAGGTACCGGGATAGTGTGGAAAGAAGGAATATAAACTAAGATTGAGTTCTGAAAGTCAAGTACTGGCATCCAAGAAGTATACATACAAATCTACCTCAACGAATACATATCCTCTCTTCAACCCCCCTACCCTCTATACCCATTACCTGCCCATTTATCGTATCCCAAACATACACATGTCCCGCAAATGTCCACATCCTATCCTCCCTTAGCCTCAACACATACAGCACCCTTGACCCACACAGCATAATAATAACATCCCCCACCTCTATCACCAGATACCCTAATCTAAGCCTATCCCTTTCCTTCCTTATATAGAGCTAACCCACACACGCTATTTTGTTACAGCCTGCTTCTGGGACACCTGGGTGGCTTAGGTAAAGACAGATCATAATAGCGGACAGAGTCCAATTGCTACAAGGTGGGATGGGAGTAAGATGACTGATCAAAGGCTAGCGTAACTCTCAGGCAGTACACTGTTAAGCAGATCGTAGATCTAGAGGTCCTAGACGCATAGATCTCACTGAGTGATACTTAATTGCCACCGCATAAGAAGCTATAGTCACTGGCGACGTTAAGTGCAATATAGATCTACCTTGTATCCCCTTAGCCGTAGGAGGGACCGTAGGGAGCATGTTTGCCGCGGTGGGCATGGTTATGACGATGTCGATGCTCATATGCACGCAACGTGAACTGGTCAGTCAGTAATGGGGCTATCGCTAACCTCACGGTTGCCTTGTGGCTCCCTGCCGCGGTTTGCGTGGGGATTGGGATTCTTAATCTAAAGCCCCATTTGGAATAGCTACTAAACAAGAGAGATATTTCAGTTTATGTTAATATAATAATTATTATTTTAGTTTAAACAATAATATCTTTCTTATTATAAGCTGTGTAGTAAAAAGAGTTCTTATTCGGGATTCCACATAATAAACTGTATAGAAAATATAATTATTACTTCTTATTATTCTACTTATTAACAGGTTATTATTATAATAACTATTATTATTTAACTTTAAATAGTAATATCTTTCTCACTTTAAGCCATATGGTAAAACAGATTCCAGTTCTGGATTATGCATAAAAACAGTACAATAAACGTAATTACTACTTCTTATTGTTTTATTTATTAATAGATTATTATTATAATAATTATTATTAAAATGCTGTAAACAGTATTATCTTTCCTATTATAAGCTGTATAATAATACGTATTCTAGTTCTGAATTCTCTGTAAATAGGCTAGGTTTGGCCCTGTTTTATATTTCGAATACTCATTTATTCAAATTATTTAGAAAAATGGATAACTTGACCTGGGCGTAACTGCTTTAGAGACACTGGAAAAGGTGAAGAGTAACGCTTGAAAATCCGAATATAATATATATAATCTATCAACCTGTTAAAATTACAGGTTTTTTCTTCTCCTTTAGTTGGAGTGAAGGAAAGCGCAGCTAGGTGGTGGTGGTAGAGGCCCTAAAACTGGCTCCTCGTAACTCCAACAACATTTTAGACCCGTGGTAACTGTAGCCGAGGCAGCCCAGAACCGTGACCCCCTTGCTTAGTCTGGCTCAGTCTGGCTCAGGCCAAGGCGGCAACCGCTCAGTTCCGAAGAAGGAAAGGGAAATTCATGGTGTCGATTTTAGGGTCGTGAACTGGCTGTTGCATAGCCCCCGGATTGTCAGGAGTTGCTAGGGATCGACATTGTCTTGGCAGGGGAGCTGAACCTCCATGTGGCTGCCTCCCAAATATCGAGCAAGCCCTACGAGATCACCAGTGAAAGGAAGATCTAATATCCATGAGTGGTGAATGCAGTTCTTGATAAGATATATGTCTAGAGCCCCCCCTGAAGTTTGACTTCTCTACTCAGTGCCCGCCTCATTCTAGTACTCGGTGCTCAACCTTTCAGGCGACCACAACCCCTCCTTCTTCCTGACACCGATATAGTAAACGGACAAAAGAACCAGAAAAGTGCCTACCCGATCCATAACAGCGTCAGCAATATAAAACCAAGCCAGGTTGTTGGTGTCTTGGCGCCTCGGTGCAAATAGCAATGACAGCTCAGAAATGCTCCAAAACCTCACAATTAGAAAGACAGCTGCAGCGGCCATCATGAGGTTGACGGGCTGTTTCAATGTGAGTAGCCCGACCCACGAATCGGCGCACGTCCAAGAGACTTACCACTGTCAACTCCCCACCCACAGTCACCTTAGCTGCCTTCACCGCAGCCGTCATCACCGAGATCGAACCGATGATGAGTACAATCACCGCAACACCACCGAGTATCATGGCCGTTTTGCTCCCGTTGAACTGGTCATCGACCCTCGGACTGGAGTACTTTGACGAAGCGTTTGCATTCACGAACAGCACCGCAATGATACACTCTGCCAGTGCGAAGACACTGGCAATTATTGATGAAATGTGAACGCCGGCGCGAGTCAACGGGAGCGGGTTCTGTGCAGAAGCTGTACTTATGCTTCCGGCGGTCTCGGCGATCATGACGGCGCAAAGGGCGGCGCCGATTCGACGGAACATTCGTCCCATAGGCTCTAGAAGGCGGCCAGTATAAAGAAGGTCCTCGATTTCGTAGGTCGTGTAATGAACAGGAGTATGAAGAAAGTTGTAGACGGCAGAGGCGGTCATGCTGAGGAGATAGCCTCTGTTACGGTGTCAGTTGTTGCCCCTGGGAGTCGCGGTGTGAATCGGAAAGGGATTCTGTACATGAACAAGATGATCATACTGGCATGGAGCCAGACGAAGCATTTTCGCGCCGCATCGCCCTTGATTTTGATGCGGATCAGGGCGCAGACCCAGGTGATCGCGATGGCGAGGGCGGCGAGGCCTTCGATGACGGCACTAGCGCCGAAGAGGTCTTCGGGTCTCCAGGAAATACGGCCTCCTCTGCCCATAGATTTGCTTGTGACGGTGTGGAAAGTGAAGAGGTTAGAAGTGAAGTTCAGATTGATGTTCTCAATAGCACGACCGCGACGCGAGAAATTAAAGGAGCGTGAGCTGAGGCCTCTCGGTTCGAACCCCTGTACGTGGTACAAAAATACGCAGCAAAATGCCTCGATGAAACATCAACGCTCAGCCAGTCTTGGCTGGCCAATGGCGTCAACTCAATATAGACGCAAGATCGGTCCACCCAAGGTCGAGGCAAAATGAGCTACCAATTTCCATATCTATCGCGAGTTCACAAAAGCCTCCCAGCACCCCAAAGATTTCTTGATTGAGGTGTACCGTTTTCGTCCAAGAAACCTCGTCCAAGAAACCAGGCCGCATTGACCCCCCTCCACAAAAGCAAGGTGAGGTGGTATGTTGCGGGGGAGCTCCCTGGTCAGCTGCGTGTGATCCCACCCAAGCTTGTACATACAATACAACCCTGGTTTTTTTGTTAGCGTGGTTGCGGAGGCTTGGCATTGTCAATTCCCAACTTTCCACATTTCACGAACAAATATTCCACCACAAAAAGAAGACGAATAGATTGATATCTTCTAGCCGCTTATATTTTTTCGTTTATTGCGTTGAGAGAGCGTTCTTGGCGGTAAAGTTGTGAGTTTTCAACTTTGAGTTGAGACTCCTGTCCGAAGAACTAAGCTAACAAAAAAACCAGAGTTGTATTGTACTCTTGGGGTGAGCACTAACTGGGGTAAGGTGTCAGGGGGGGGCACCCAACTGAGCGGCAACCGCATCCTGCGCGAACGCCACAAAATCCAGCCAAGTCAGCCAATTCAAGTGCCAAAATGCGATCAGACAAGGTTGTAGGAAAGAAGCTAGAAGGGTCGCTCATCCGATGGCTTGCAGCCGGTGGTCGATGCGTCAAAGGGATCCAGATCTTCAGGGCGGCGGCTGTAGCACGCGTGGCAAGTGGGAGTTGGCGGACTGGATGACCGGGTTGTCGTGTGCGGTCGCTTTTGATGATTTTCAACCAAAGTACGCAACAGGTAGATGTAAGTACCCAGGCACGCCAGGCTATTCGGTGGGGGCTTGGGTGTCTGTTCGTTGTCTCGTTAGAGCCGGGCCAAGTGCTGACCTCAGGCACCAACCGCAACAGCGGCCAGCATTGTGGGACGCTGCCGACGAGGATGGAGGGGGCAACCTCGTCAACGCACCAGTCGACGCAACCCTAATCGTGGGGGTTGCTGAAGTTGTAGTAGCGGTTGAGGATGGCGGCGATAATCTGTGACACGTCAGCGAGGGTCAGAGCGGGTATGGCGAGGACGGCGGGCCGATGCGTACGCTGAAGATGCTAGGCCCAGCACAAAACAGAGGATGAACTTTTGGGTTGAGACCAGCTCCGCCCGCAGCTCCGGGAGCGAGCATCGGACCAACTGCTTGTGCGGTAGACGATCTCGGATGATGATTAGGAGTGGGATCAGAAGGGGTAGCAGGTCAGACGATATGTTATTGAATTACCTGGCGAATATCATGTGGCTTTGAATGGGTTACGGACTCTGCTGCGCCGCGTCAGTTCGATGGGCACCGTTGCCGTCGCGGGACATACAGTGCCGCAGTAGGACTCTTCAGTAGCTGCTATTGTTCCCGCCACAAGGGTAGTGGAACCCTTGGGCTATCCCCCATCGCGAAAAGTTGGCATTTTGTGATGTGGTGAGCGGTGGTGAGCCGAGGGTGAAGCGAGCCTGATGTAACATAACTATCTTTGGATGAGGCCTAGTTTTTTCAGTGACCGACTACTAGAGTATGAGGAGTCATTGGGGCCGGACAACAATGAACCCACACCACTAGCCAGACATGAGTCAACATGTTCAAGTTAGGGTAGAAAGCGTTCGACAGTGGGGTGTAACTTCAAATGCAATCGGGCCGTTGGAGCCTGGGTTCTTGATCATGGCTGCCGTTGTGAATACTTGGAAATCATTCGGTCAATTAACCTTGTCTCCGTCAAGCACCTCAGGCCGTCGCTCTTGGACTCCCTATCATCGCAGTCCCGTCATCCGCCGCGGGCGACGCCGCTCAAATCGTGGTGGCACTCCAATATCGCTAGGGCAGTGGTCCCTACCTACTGCCTCTGCAAGACAAGCCCAATCCCAACCCAGCTCAACGCTCCCAGAGCCACCGCTGAGCCACTATGGAAATCCATTAGCCCTGATTGGCACCTTCTCAGGTGACACTTCTCAACGTACAGTCGCGGGCCGCGATACTTCCAAATCGCGATAGCATCAGCGGCGCACAGGATCGATCCAGCGACGACGATAGTACCAAACTCACCCCACTTGGCCGTGTAGCCAAGCGTCCACAGTGCCGCGGCAATGCTCAGATCGCGGGCGCCGATGAGTGGCACCAAGAGGGATACGGCAGCTGTCACCGAGGTCACCTTGTTGTCATCGTCCTCAAAGTCGTCGTCTCGTGGCTGGATTGCGAAGTACTGAAAGGCCGCGCGGTGCGGGAGGCAAAAGGCGAACAGGCCGAGACCCGTGTATCCGGAGGCCACGGACAGGCCGAGCACGCGCCAGGTTGAAGGGGCGAGAGCCGCAGCCATTGTTGAGGAGTCCGGCGCGGTGGATTGATGGGCGAATTGACAATTTAGCAGTTTGGCGGAATGAAAGTTTGCGACGGTGCTCTCCAACTTTGGAGCGGCACATGTACTGTACCGCAGCGCTAGTTCCCTCCAATTAGTTGTAGCGTCAGCAGACACATATCGCAAGCACCTCATTAGTAAAACCCCAGAGGCTGACTCGATTGTGCCGTAGCTTTAAAGTTACCTGCCTAGGCACCTACCTACTTATCTACCTAGGTACCTACTTACCTACCAAAGCTTAGGTATACACCAAAATCGCAGTGAGTGTCGGCTCACGGGATCGGAGCACGGCTACCGTCCGCCGAAATCCGCGTCATCCGCCGGGACAGGCTTGCAACCTTCTTTACCGGGGTCTTGTGGCGGGTATTCCTCCAGTGCCAGTACGAAGCACAAAGCAGAACGGCAGCGGTAAGAGGAATGGCGACAGCCCACATGGCACCAAAAAGCGGCCACGCTCTCACCTCCCATCCGCCATCCACAAAAGAGCTGGCAAACAATTGGCTCCCCATGATTGCCGCGACTGCCGTGGTAGGCAGAAAGATAATCGTGATGGCGGCCATGATCTTCATGATGTTGGAGTGCTGGATGAGAGTGATGGAATCAGCCGAGGTGAGAAGGTTGAACGAGAGCCCAATGGAGTTCGTGACTCGGCGGTTCAGACTCTCGAGCCGGAGCTTGGTGGAACGGAATAGGGACTGCCGGTAGAGCAGCAAGTCTCGGAGCTCCTGGCGAGTGCGGTTAGCCCTCGCAGGGTCTTGACTGGGTTGGGATTGCGTCCCTGCAAATGCGTCCGAGGTCTTGAGGCGGAGGAGGATGCTTTCGCAGAGGAGGAGACACGACTCGACCGTCTCGCCGAGATGGGTGATGTGCTTCGCCACGTTGTGAAGCTCAGCAAAGGTGAGTTTTCGTTTCGGTGCGTGCTGTCGAGAAGTGGAAGCCGCTAACAACCGCTGTTTGCGAGTTTCATCAGAATGCCGTCCTCGGCCTCCGGGGCTTGGTATAACGCACATGCTCCAATGCACCGAAAACGGCATTCATACTCCATACGTTGGTATCCACCGCCAAGTACAGTCCATCCAATACCACATCGAGAAGGACATACGGCTCGTCCAACGCTTGGTTCCAGGCCCGGCCTTGGAGAAACCGCTCTAGTCTCTGGCGAACGTGGCTGCTCGCTCCAAAACAGCGGAGCAGAGCAATGCGGTTCGCGTGCTGGTAGCATCCAAGAAGAACCCGGACCGCCGGTAACTATAATCGGCCTGGGGTAGGGTGCTAGCTTGCGTGGCCTTCTGGGTTACCAGAGTTTCACCGGAGCCGTACATTGTCGCAGCCGCAGGCGGTGATGGAAGTAGAGGCGAGTAGCTAGGGATCGGGTAGTAGACGACTGTTGGGATCGGACCCGAGGCTACTTCGATGTGTTTGCACAGAAAGTGAAACCAAGCGCAGCGCCTGTCGGCGCTACTAACCGAGCCGAAGCTATGGCTTACCGACTGCAGCCTCTCCCGGATGAAGGCTGATGGGACTCCAAGGGACCTGAACAATTTAAGAAAGGGAGCCTTTGTAGCACGCTGTGGCAGATCCAGCGGTGCAAATCTGCCTATCCAGAGATGTTAGCCTCAAGCGCCGCCGAGGAGTTGTTCTTGTTGGCAGAGCGCACATGTCAGAATCTAGCACTCATGGCCAATTGTGGTGATTGTTGTGTATTGTTGTTGTTCTGTGGAAGAGAATCTCTGGCCTACAGGGTCCCCTATTGCCAAGCCGGCTACTTCCGCGAATGGCTCCAATTGCTTATATAAGCTGACACACCCCCTCAACCGCTGGCTCGTTGGCCGAGGCGGTGGTTGAAGCTATTCACAGACCCAATTCCGGAAATCCAGCCTCTCCGCCTTCGATC
>Ga0247758_1000221_pt1 | contig 49153 bp, 62 predicted proteins | sample UWRJL156409C4_FD_180950 | JGI IMG/M metagenome (GOLD analysis project Ga0247758, IMG submission 180950) | Plant litter microbial communities from Arlington Agricultural Research Station in Wisconsin, United States - UWRJ-L156-409C-4 | ecosystem: Environmental > Terrestrial > Plant litter >...
AGATGACAGGAGCAGCAAAGGCCCAAGCATGGCGAGTATCGTGAGTAGGCCCCTCGCCCTAGGCGGTTCCACAGCTAACATATTCGATGCGTAGATCGTCGCCATCATCGTCGTCGCCATTTTAGGGATAATCGCTACCGTCATTCTCATACGAACCATCCGCATACGGAATCCAAATCCTAAATATATCCCGACACCCTTTCTCAAACGAATATGGACCGACTGGAAGGTGCCCGCCAGCCGAGCCCCGCACGCCTACGAGCCGGCCGGCGACGAGGAAGATGCAACCCGTTTACGTGACCGAAGGCAGCCAAACAGGCGCGATAATACACCAGCGGCTAGCCAACCGAGTACCACCCCAACAGCGGAGACCGGCGTGGATCGCAATGTCTCTGTCCGCAGTGTAATGACCCTCCCTGTCTACCGACCAAAGGCTGCCGAGAATGAGCAGGTTCTCGGCCGGGAAGGTGAACGAGATGGAATAGACGTGGTTGTCGAGATGCCAACCGCCGAGGTTGAGGAGGAGATGCGCGAAGAAGAAATGGATGCATTATATCAGATCCGTGCGGCTAGGCGCCGCCAGATTACGGAGCGGGAAGAGCGTAGGCGTCTTCGCCGTGAGGCCCGCGACAACGGCAACCTGTCAGCTTTGGGGGAGCTGCGGGAGCGAGCGCGGGGAGAAGCCGAGCGCAATGTGCAGGAAATCGATAGCCTGCGCCAGGAACATGAGCGTCTCAGGGACACCCGCCAACGTGCTGTAAGCAGTGTGTCATACGCCGACTTGGGTGTCGCGAGGGCGGACGGCACGCGACTGCGCGCCAACAGCACCGAGAGTGAGCGTGTCGGCTTGCTGAGTGACGCCGCGAGCATTTCTCAAAGCGCCCACTCGGGCGGTGAGAGTTTGTATCAACGGCGGGAGCGGAGTACAAGCTCGGCGGCTTTAAGCATTGATACGGCCCGCAGCGCCGACCCACCTCTTGAATCCCCGGGCCTCGTTATGGTCAGCAGTCAGTTCAGTCTGGTAAGTGCCGGGCGGGCTCGATCAGCCACAAATTCAGGGGCAAATACGCCGAGGTTCTCGGCCGTTTCCACCCGCGCTGGATCAAGCCCGGAGATCATCGACGTCGAGGATGCCGATCTGGGCGAATCTGTCATGCCTCCTCCCGGCTACGATGAAGTGAGCCTGGACGAGGTCCCCCACCAACACTCCAGGCGCACCTCGGCCCTTTCGGGGCGGAATAGCCCCTATACCGAACCCCCGCCCGATTACCCCGGTCCAGCGCAGATCAGAAACAATAGGCTTTCTGCCCACATGGACGACTTAGCCGCCCAGTCAACCCCTGAAGAGGGAAGACAACGGTCGTCACCGAGAAGTCCGGGCTCTATCCCCCAACTACCAAGTTTGCGATTAAGCCGGCTGCCGCAGATTGTGATTGACCCATCGAGCGCGAGGCCATGAGGCTTTGCTAGGCAGGGCCTTTTATCAGCAAGATACCATGAAGATGCTCGACAACCCCATCATTCACTTTCCGTTGACGCACTTCCAGTAATATCTTGATCTTGAAGGAAACAATCACGTTAGAAGCCATGAGTTAGACTCAGAGTAATGGCTCACATGACGTAGGACACGACTGGGCTTCTCTGCTTCGCAGGAAAAGCTAGGAACGATGCAGAATAATGAAGGATATGTGGAATGGACGGGAAGGAACTGGAGTTGGAAATACCGGGGTTGGCTTCCGAGTTACATTTCTCCGCAACTGGAATAGCGGATGTGGTCTTTTGGTTTTCGATGTCTGGGTTGATGTCTCGTTCAAAAGCATACTCATATTTACTACCTCGGTCACTTGCTTCACCGACGCCGTGTTCGGCACACAAAGCAGGACGTCCGGCTGCCTTGTCATAGCCGATTCGACATATATGTAAAAAATCATGTAGAGCAAATCGATATCAACCAAGTGATACATACTCAACTAGCATCCAACGTGATCGCATGCTACAGCCGCACGAGATGATACCTTCGTTTTTCAGAAGGTTGCCAACGAGCATCCATGATCCTCGGCACCTTTATGAACATCGTTTGAGTCTTTTGAACCCCTTTTTAGCTGAGTTGTGCTCGTGGGTAACATTGCCGGTAGGCATCCTCTAACTCAATTCTACATTGAGGGTAGAAGAGACTGAGAGTCAGAAAGTTTGTGAAGTCTACCAATCTGCTTTGTCCATCATCCATCATTTGTTACCGAGGTAGTACGTATGCCGTTAACTCCGGAGCAAATTTTGACGAGTACCTCGCCCAAAACTATATATACCTAACTACGGTACCCTCTGGTGGTTTGAAAAAGTTTCAACTTGGGTCCATTCCATCCTTCGCATTCTACACCACCTCACATATACCTGATACCCAAGGTACCTACCTGGGAATTCACATCGATCACGAAAAACACCGTGACCGCTACCACCTTCTTGCCGCCGCAATATGCCAGTCGCTCCCTGCAGCCCCTGCATCTGGGCCGAGGCCATCGCCAACGACAACATCATCAAAACCGGGCCCCTCCTCCTAAGAACTGGAACATCAAGCGCCCAGGCGTACAACCTCGGCTGCCGACTCGCGCGTCTCCCCCTCGCCGGCGAGCAAGAGTTTCGGCTCGCCGACCGCTTCCTCCACGATTTTGAGCAGGAAGCCCCAGAGCAACATGCAGAGGCGACGGAGGCGCTGTCGGGTCTGCTTTCCGATTGGCACGCGCAGCAGCAACATTACCAGAACCAGAGCCAGCAGCACAAAAAACACCAGCAACACCAGCAGCATCAGCCTCAGCGTCAGCGTCACCATCACCGTCAACCACAGCAACTGAGCTTCAACGATCTTCTCCGCCAGCACTACTACGAAGCTGATCTTTCCTGGATAAGCCACCTCCAGGAATCCACCACGCTGCAGTGCCTGGCCATCTGGGCGGATCGGCTTGAGAGGTACACGACGCGGATCAAGGCGTCTCATGACAGTGGTGCGTGGTATACGTGGCCGTTGGCGTGGCTGGGGGATGTCGCCAAGATGATGATGCGTGAGGAGTTTCTTGGGAAGGGTCTTGACGGCGAGGACGACAGTGGGATGGATGAGGATGAGGATGAGGACGAGTAGGGCGAGGACGTCCAAGCGGCTTGAGCATGGACCGTAGGAAGGGATGATGACATAACACGACTGGATGATGAAGGATTGCGAATTTTACAGAACATCACGCAGGGTATTTTGGGAGGGATTCAAGTTGATATCATGGCAAGGGGTAAACGGGGCATGGCGAGGGATACCAAATTGGAAGCTGAGAATTTTGTATCATTATCGTCTTATTATGGAAGGATGGAATCATGGCAGCCTACGAAGGCCCAGGCCAAAAGAAAGGGTCACTTCAGCCATCGTGAAAGATGCCTTCTCGCTGTAAAAACTGACCATGGCTTTCGTTATGGCCGGCTATCTCTTATTTCGAAAGGGCTTACCTGTATCCTGAAAAGCTTCCTGCATTTCATGAACCTTCTTATATCTTGAGAATGCCCCCTTATATCTTCAGAATACCATCCTGTATCCTCAGCGGGCCTCTGATGTACCTAGTAATACCAGGCCTTACTGTTCCGACACAGAACTAGATAAGGATTCCGACGACGCATTTTCGCTTGGAGATGATGGACCTATCCTTCAGCCCGAGCCTTCGTAGCAGATCGCATCCTGCCTGTTGTGTGCCCTAAAGACGTCTTGTCGCGATGGGTATCATCGGCTCAAGGGCTTGATCCTCACATCTCAAAACAGAATACAAATGAGTTTGAGATATCCGTTCTGGTGTGCAAAGGCCGAGCCCGTAGAATTCAAAATTCTCGGATTATCAGCTCGAAAGCTGGACGTCAAATCCGTGTGGCGCCGCTTGTTAGTAACCATTCCAGGTCCACGTGGTTGTCAAACAAAGTTCGGATGCCGCTTTGGCGTGGGGCGCCTTGCGGAAGCGCCGTCGGAAGCGTTCCCCACCTACCCGCTCCCCATGTTTATTGGGGATATGTTTTTCCTCACCACGCCGCGAAACACCAGCGCGGCTGCACTCGTTGGTCACACTGGTTTTACAAATCCCGACATGGGATGGAAGGGATTATACCTGTGGGTAACACCGCGGCAGTGCTCTTAAACCATAGTCCCCGCGGAGAATTGCACCATTGTCAACGGGTTCGTCACCCACTTCAGTAATCACTAATTGGCCGACTGCGGAAGAACTTCCGGCGCCAAGGCCGCCGTTCAACACCGAACCGTCCAGCTCTGCAGCGCGCATGCTTGATTGAGCCAACACACGCCTGACAAAAGCGCGAGACGCGAGCCCCCCCAGATCCCCAAGCTTTTGTCATCTACCGAGCATTTGTCTAACCCAAATCCAGCCATGGGACCCAGCCAACAGGGAGGGGGGCGAAACCGTACCATGGAGCCCACTTGGAGTCGTTGCTGCGTAAAGGATCCGCCCTCCCAGTTAATACGCGCTATGCCCATCTTCAATCCCACCTGGAGGCCGACCGACGTTGATCATGCCGCTCGGCCATTCGGTCTTTTCCCGCCCACAGCACTCGCAGCCGAGTGACACCAAAAAGGGGTTTGCTGCTTGCGTCAACACCTCTGCGACCTACCTGCTGTGAACCCCCAGGTCTAATCGAAACGATTGATAAGCCGGTCCTGTCACATCATTGTCATATTTAAGGCTCACACCGCATCAGTCCTGGTGGCTGTTGAGCCACTTGGACAAACAGCAACCCTTGCCCGCCAGTCGAGCGAACCGCAGTCATGGAAAAAGAAGTCAGCAGATATGATCTGTCAGACACGGACCGAGCAGACGGCTCCCTTGACAAAGTAGAGGCCAGCAGCAAGCAAATCGAGGCCGACGTTCCAGTCGCCGATGTCAAGCCGGCGACGGGTACACCAACCGGGCCGGAGAGCCCCGGCCCACCACCCGACGGCGGTCTTCAAGCATGGCTTCAAGTCCTCGGATCCGCGGCCATTCTGGTGAACACCTGGGGCCTCATCAACTCCTTTGGCGTGTTCCAGGCCTTTTACGAAGTCAATATGCTCAAGGACAGAGCACCATCCGACATCTCGTGGATCGGCTCCTTGCAGGCTTCCTTGCTCTTCTTCACTGGCGTCGTGTCGGGGGGACTGTATGATGCCGGGTATTTCCGCGCTCTTGTGATAGTCGGGTTATTCCTGATCGTTTTCGGCATGTTCATGACGTCGCTCTGCTATGCTTACTGGCAGTTTCTGCTGGCTCAAGGGATATGCGTTGGTGTCGGCATGGGCCTCATCTTCCTTCCGTCAGCGGCGATACTGAGCCAGTATTTTGCACGACATCGTGCTCTGGTGCTTGGCATCTCGTCGGCTGGGTCTCCTATCGCCGGCATCGTCTTCCCAATCATTTTCAGCCGACTGGAGCCCGTCATCGGCTTCGGCTGGACGACTCGGGCCATCGCTTTCATCTTGCTTGCCTTCTCGGCGATCCCAATCGCTTTCATGCGCACCCGCCTACCACCAAGCGGCCGACGTACACAGATCTTCGACCCAACCGCCTTCCGCGATGTGCCTTATATGGCCTTCTCCATGGCAGGCTTCTTCTCTTTTTTGACGCTTTATGTGCCATTTTTCTACATTGTGGTCTTCGCTTCCACGCACAACGTCGCATCGCTGGAGTTTGCTCCGTACCTCGTCACGCTTCTCAACGCAGGATCTGTTTTTGGCCGTATAATTCCCAACGCCTTGGCGGACCGATGGGGTGCCTTGAACGTACTGGTCTTCTGCATGATCGGGAGCACCGTGGTCGCTTTCGGCTGGCTTGGAGTAACCAACCTCGCGGGTTCAATCGTCTTCACTCTGCTCTACGGCGCCCTCTCCGGCGGCGTGGTCAGTTTGACGCCCACCGTCATTGTTAGCCTTTCGCCGGATATGAGCCGGGTGGGCGTGAGAATGGGCATGGGATTCGTCGTCACTGGCACCTCATTGTTGATTGGGACGCCGATAGCCGGTGCGATCGTGAAAGGCTACAGCGATGCGAACTGGAAGGGAACAATATCATATGGCGCGGCGGGTCTGTTCGTGGGAACCGTCCTGTATGCAACAGCGAGAATCATGGTGTACAAGCGCCAAGGGGGTTGGAAGTTCTGATTTGTAGCGAGAAGAAGATGTTGAAAGGTTCGAATAGGAAGAAGCACGCGGACTTGTAGCCGGATGACACTGGCAGTGTTTAACTTCGGAGAATAGGGGACTCGCTGGGCTCGTTGCGTGCACCATCGGAGTTTTGGCCGCTGCGCATGTACAGAGTAGATCTGGGGAAACAGAACACATAGGGATAGAGCTGGACGACCCGGATCGACTGCGCTTTTTGTGAGACGGGAATAGACCTGGAGATGTTTCGAGCTGTCAGACGTGGACCTCTGATCGACGTGTGAGATTCGACACCTAGGTAGCATCGCGGGGGTCAGGGGGTTGCAAAAGAAGCACACTGCGCAAAGCAACAAGTCCACGGCAGTGTTGCAGCATGTACGCAGTGATTGTGCTGACAATGTAGCGGCTCCCGGCGCATTGCCAAGCCCCAGATCGGAAAAGCTCCCGACGCTGGGTAAGGTGGTGAAAACTCAAGCATATCGTCGGTTCCAACTGCCGGCGGATGGAACGGGATGCCGTTCGCTTGGGTCCAAGAAACCGGCTCTTACGAAGAGGCAGCAATGGCCTGCAACATCACAGTAGCGCCCCGGCCTTAGTAATCGCGTCTGCCGCCATAATGCTTGAATCTTGGTGCCTCCAACCCAAGATGTAGATGTCCAATGGAGTTGTGGGGTTGCATCGACACATGCCGAATCCGTCGCGGTACAGCAGTGGTGTTGGGCGGGGTTTGATCGCAAAACACAGCTGCTTCGTCCGTCCGGGAGCACGGCAGCTCGATCTGATCCGCGACGCAGAAGGGGGGCGCAGAGCCTTGCAACCAAGTGGTTCGAGCCGAAGCGGGAGGCATGTTCTGTCGCGGCGAGCGGAGGGATATCAAGCGTGTTTGGCGACTGTGAAGAACGCGCGTCTGACGATTACGTCTCATAAAAGCGTCGAGGAGATGTGATGTTGAATCCAGAGCCAATAGGTGCGGCGCAGGGGCAGAGGCTAGGCGTATCGCGGAGATCGAGAACAAATACAATATCTTAGTGTGCGACATCCGTGTCTCGTCCGGCCGACGGACCTGGAGGAATACTTTAGTCAGGAAAAGTGATGAAAAGCAAGATAGGGGATTGTCATCAACCCGCAGAAGCGAGGAATGGGCCAATACAGGAGAAGCAGCTGCAAGCCCCATGGGCTTCTGCTCTCGAAGCTGTGGGCCGTGAAGTAGATGACAGAGTGAAGTGTCAGCTGTTATTCAGCGCTGCCTCAGCATCGCGGTCAGGGTGGTCGGCCTAAGAAAGTCCCTGTCTAGCAGTGGGGCAGCAAGACGTGGCCGGAACAGACCACTTGAAGCCACAGCGCACAGATCACCTTGTTAGCGGACTACATGCAGCTTGGGAAACCGGTTGCGGGTGTCAATGAGGGGGGGTTTCCCCTCCGTGGATCTTTCGCTGCGCAATGCATCGAGGGAGCTCCAGCACGAAAAGCACTATCAACAGCGTCCGGTCTTAGACTCCCGATTCCAGTCGATGGACGAATCAGCATCGAATCAATAGAGAATGAAACGTCCCCTCCCACAACTGCATCGCAGTTCGCCTCTGCCACCCCCCAGGAGTTGGGGTAGCGCTGATTATTTGATCATGACGAATGCGGTTTGCTCCCTACTGCAACGACAATGGCACTCATCCCCGTCGCGGAACCGCCTCGGGCGGCCATGACCTGCGTGTGGTGGATCTGTACCACAGAGTGACAGCCCCTCGAGCCTGTGGCAGCTCTGGAGTATATATACCAACCCCTTGGCCCTCCCAATGGCTTCCCGCTTTTCCATCTCATACAAGCAAGACAGAGCAAGTACTTGGTCCCACCACAAACACAACATCCATCCCATACTCGGTACCTTCGCCGAGATACATACTACCTCCCACAGCTAAACACACTACAAACGCCAGCATGGCTCCCAAGATTGCCATTGTCTATGTATGCATCATCATTCTCCCTCTAACAGATCTCGTCATGATATTGCAGAACTAACTTCCCATAGTATTCCATGTACGGCCATATCAGGCAACTCGCTGAGGCTGAGAAGGCTGGCATTGAGAAGGCCGGCGGCACCGCCGATCTCTATCAGATTCCCGAGACACTTCCCCAGGAGGTTCTCGAGAAGATGTACGCGCCGGCTAAGCCCACCGACGTTCCCGTCCTCGAAGACCCGGCAGTCCTTGCTGAGTATGACGCCTTCCTTATCGGCATCCCAACGAGATATGGCAACTTCCCCGCGCAGTGGAAGACCTTCTGGGACAAGACCGGCAAGCAATGGTCTACGGGAGGCTTTTACGGCAAGTACGCCGGCCTCTTTCTGTCAACTGCCAGCATGGGTGGTGGACAAGAGAGCACCGCCATTGCTGCCATGAGCACGTTTTCCCACCACGGAATCATCTACGTGCCTCTGGGTTACGCCAAGGCCTTCGGCCAGCTGACGGATCTCTCCGAGCCGCATGGCGGAGGTCCTTGGGGAGCCGGCACCCTGGCCGGCTCAGACGGCAGCCGACAGCCCACCGCGAGAGAGAAGGAGGTCGCCACCATCCAGGGCGAGGAGTTCTACAAGACCGTCGCCAAGGCCTTCGGTGCGTAAATACAATAGGCAGCGGGTAGGATGTTGCGCCCGGGATTGCTAATGCATGGAGGGAAGGTGGTGTTGCAAACGGTGTATCTGCACAGGAGACCGCCCCGACATTGAAGGAGGAAGCCAAGCCAGCAAAGGCCGGGAATGGGGATGAGGTTAAAGAGACCAAGGAAGGACCTTGTGGCTTACCAACAAAATGTGTCATCCTTTAAGCATTTGATAATTCAAAACATTTACGTCAAGAATGAGCTTGCAAACAAACTGCTGGCCAGCTGTACAAGTGATGAACCTGATGTGCCTGAGTGGGGGAAGGTGCAATTCTATGCCCCATAACAGCTCCACTTCTCCACCTACAACCCCTCCACACCAAAACCCCACTTAAGCCAGGCTGCCTGGACTTGACCGAAGACACAAACACCAACCCTATCCATGTCATCCGAAGCTCAGCCTTGCGGTAATCCAGTTCTCCTCCAACTACTCTGTAGGCTGAACAGCTGTGCTGCTATCAACTCTACCTAGCCATCATAGCGCGCCGGCTTCCGACTGTCATCAATCCGTGCGCGGCACCTCGCAATCCGCGGTCCTCAGCTTGACCATCCCTCTTCTACACCTGCCCCGCACCGACAGCTTCGCGACAGCAACGCGCCCGCCAAGATGCCACCAACGTTGGATGAGATACTGGCGAAGGCCTCGACGGTGGAGAACCCGACGGATGAGTACAAGAAGATTCTCGACAACATCAAGCAGCTCTCTACCCCCTCAACCCTCGCGGCCGACCTCATCCGCATCGCCAACAGCATATTCTCGGGCGCCGGCGGCGTCGTGTTCACGCGATCTATCTTAGGCAATTTCACTGACACCCTCAAGTCCTTCGAGGGCCACCCAGATCTGTGGATCGAGGTTGGGCAGCATGTCGTCGACATGATTTCCGAAAGCACCTCGCTCTCGTCCTCGCTGCTCGAGCAGTCGGCCGCACTTCGGGATCTGGTGGCTGCCGCGCACGAGGCCAACGAAGACTTCCTCGACGCTGCGAAAGCGCTCGCCGAAATTCCGCTCGACAGCTCGCAGCGGCGGGTTCCTGACGCGGCGAAGGCTTCCATCTGGGTGCGCATCGTGCGCAACTATCTCGAAGTCGATGACAGCACCACGGCCGAGACATACCTCAACAAACTGAAGAATGTCATGCACACAGTCGACGATCCAGAGCTGCAGCTACACTTCAAGCTCAGCGCCGCCCGTATTCAGGACTCAAAGCGCCAGTTCCTCGCCGCTGCCCAGAGCTATCACGACATCAGCTTTACCTCCGCCATCGCCGAAGAGGAGCGTCTACACACCCTAGGTATGGCAATCAAGTGCGCCATTCTAGCTCCCGCCGGCCCACCACGTAGCCGAGTGCTTGGCCGACTTTACAAGGACGAGCGTTCCGCAGGCCTCGAAGAGTATGGCATCCTCGAAAAGATGTTTCTCGACCGGCTTCTCGTCCCGGCCGAGGTGGACAAGTTTGCGCAGGGGCTAGCGCCGCACCAACTTGCCACGACGTCGGACGGTTCAACCGTTCTTGCGAAGGCGGTGGTGGAGCACAATCTTCTCGGTGCAAGTCGGCTGTACAGCAATATTGGATTTGATGCTCTGGGCATACTGCTTGGTTTGGATGGAGACAAGGCAGAGGATACGACAGCGAGAATGATTGAGCAGGGGCGACTTACCGGATCGATTGATCAGATCGACAGGATAATCTACTTTGAGAACCGCGAAGCGTCCGGGGAGAAGGGCAGCGGCCGGGCGGAGGTCCTGGTGGGCAAGGAAATGAGACGATGGGACAACAATGTGCAGGCTGTCGCTGAGGATGTGGAGCGACTTGTAGATGCCCTGCAGTCAGAGTTTCCAGAGTTCGTCGCAAGCCAGATCGCTGTATGATGCGGTAGCTATTCATAAGTCTATGGGGCCAAGTACTTAACACTGTTAGGGCTAACATCCACATGCTCCGAGCTGGCCATCAGTGTTGGTTGATCCCCAGCCAAAAAAAGAAGAGGGAGCGCTTGATACAAAGACAAAAGAACTAAGCAGCCCCGTCACGTCCTGTAATATGTGATCCCATTACCTTTCCAAAAACGCCGTTCTCGCCAATCCAAGTCCAAGACCTGTCCAATTCGCACGACGCACCTCAATCCAAGTCCTTCCGCCGGACCACAACGTAGCCCTGGTCCAAAGAGGTCGGATCACCAACCTCCTCGTCGAAGAGTTTCTCATCGTCTCGGAACACGCGCCGCTTCTTGACGGGAGGCTGGTTGGCTGCCCTCTCCTGCTCGAGGTGTTTCACGAGCCCCATTCCGACCTTGTTCCCTATGAGGTTGTAGCCATCTGGAGTGAAATGGATTCCGTCGTCCCAGAACGCTTCTTGGTCCGACTCCGACATGGTGAAGAAGGGAACAGCGGAGTGCAAGTCGAATACGTGGCTACAACATGGTCAGAACATGCAATATGTGGCGGAGAGGGTGGGGGGGAGCCTACAATCCGTCCTTCTTGTAGCCCTTGATCAAGTCGTTCAGTTTGTTCCTCCGAGCATCCATCCGCTCCTTGCCAGTCTTCACGCCGACTTCGGGAACGGTGAGCGCCAGTACCTTGCTTTTGCGACGCAACGGTACGTCCCAGACTTCCTGCAGCTTCGCAAAGATCTCCTCCGGTTTGACGCCGAGCGCAAGATCGCTGTGCGGTTGCCACGTCAGAAAAGGTATGCCCCTAATAAATCGGTGGGGCAGACACGGGGAATAGCGAGATATTAAACATACTTTGTCCCTCCAAGCACGATAGTCCAGTTGTATGACTCGTCACCCTTCTTCCTAGGAGGATCTACAGGACAGTTGGAGTTAGTTTCCGGGATCCTCGGGGCACGTTCGCTTGGACACTTCGTGTTGGGAGGGTAGAGAACGAACAATTACGCTGCATTCTGCTTAGAAAGCCGAATTTAACTGTGTCGCCGGGGCGTCCGTCATCCACCGTCTCGACGTCCGTGTCCGGAAACGCCATCTCTAGCATCTGCTCGAGCTTTAGACGGTACGGGTGGTAGATGCTGCCCAACGCTGCGTAGCCGGCTGTGAGAGAGTCGCCGAAGCATAGGACGCGCAGCTTCGGTCGCGCCGCCATCTTTTCGGTCGCCACCGTGAAGACGTTGGGAAGACCGCTTCAGCACCTGGATGCGGCGCGGGGAAATGGTCGGTCGCGTTGTGCCAGGCGCGGCATAAATGGATCCTTGCGATAAGGGAGAGGTCGTTGTATGTCGATCGTGTAGCGAGTATGTTTGCGGGCTCGATTTCAGTTCTGGAAAATGGAAGGTTCAGATGTCGGGTTTGCCAAACAGGTTCACAGCTGATTCCAGATTGATCAGGTTGGATAGCCCAGCTGAGTGATTCCGACACACGAGGCAGCAGTCCAGCCGACCTCCCATCCGTCATGGTGGGGGCGGGGCTGACAGCGGTTGAGATTGGCGGCCCATCCCTGTCGGCCCGGCTGTAGGGCCCGACAAGTTAAAAAGGTCGATAACGTATTCATCACAAACTTTGTGAGCTGCTGATAAGCCTCATCGATCGCCTTCCATCTTTATACTGCCTTGGAACCTTTGAGACCACTGGCTCCTCGTCGTAAAAAGCGATGATGAAACCGATGTCAAGTTTCTGAAGAGACCATCCAAACAAGTGCCGGCCGGCATCAGCTTGGCTTCGGTTCGGCACAGGGAAGGTGCAATGTGCCGACCGGGAGATAATGGACGTCACTGACGGAAGCCAAAAATGGGATAATGTTAGTAAAGGTTGAGGTTGGCAAGATTTCCCGTTGTATGGTTTGCAGGGAAGAAACCCACCAAATTGACCTCGGGGACAATTACAGCGAGGCTCCCGTCGCCACGATGGGACCTGGCAGGGCAACGCCGAGTCCGGCCTCTTGAAAATGCTCTAGGGCCCAAGCTCCCCACGTTCTCCACTGAAGCGTGGGTATTCCCGCGCGAACAGGGGGGATTAATGCACCAACCACCCAGCTGGAATCCTCGGCGCCCGCCTGACCACGAGCGTTTTACTTGAAGAACAACTGGTGTTCCATCTCACCTAGAGTTTTGTTTATTCGTGTGAGAGACCCAGAGGCTCCAGATAACTCTCAAGATGGCCAAGGTATTTACTGCAGAAGAGGGCAAGTCTCTTTCACGCCCCTAACCATTAAAGTGGGCCAATTGCTGATACCCCTGACAGTCGCGCAACATCGATCTGCGGAAAGCTGCTGGGTGATTCTTTACGGGAATGTCTACGACGTGACCAATTTCTTGCCCGAGCACCCCGGAGGATCCAAAATCATCCTCCAGCTCGCCGGTCGAGATGCTACTGCGGAATATGACCCCGTCCACCCACCTGGAACTCTGGAAGATAATCTCAAACCCGAGGCTAAGCTCGGGACCGTCGACCCTGCCAGCCTTGAAAGACTCAAGGCGATATCCAGGCCAGCGAAGCTGAAGGGTGGTGATACACCCCAGGAGGGGAAGCAAGCCCCTCCGCCACCGCTGCATACCCTTCTCAATCTCGGCGAGATCGAGGCCGTAGCCAAAACCCAAGTCTCCAAGAAGTGTTGGGCTTACTACTTCTCCGCCGGCGACGATCTCTTCAGCAAGTACTACAACGGCTCCGTCTTCCGCTCCATCCTACTCCGTCCGCGCGTCTTCGTCGACTGCACCAAGGCCTCGACCGCCACCAGTCTCCTCGGTGGAACCGCGCGGGTTGGCACCCCTCTCTACGTATCACCGGCGGCCATGGCACGCCTCGCTCACCCCGACGGCGAGGCAGGTATTGCTCGAGGAATCTCACGCTTCGGCGCTATGCAACTCATCTCCAACAACGCCTCGCAGACCCCTGAGCAGATCGTTGCCGATGCTGCGCCCGGGGCTGTCTTCGGCTGGCAGCTGTATGTTCAGACAACGCGGTCCAAGAGCGAGGCCATGCTAGCACGCATCAACAAGCTGCGCGACCACTTCAAGTGCATCGTGCTAACACTCGACGCTCCTGTGCCCGGAAAGCGCGAGCTCGACGAGAAGAGCAACCTCGAGAGCCAGCTTGAGGTCGATTCAGAAAGCAATGACAAAGGGGCAGAGGAGAAACGCCCCGGTGGCGGTGGTGTCGGTCAGCAGCTGTTCTGGGGCACGGCTTCGGACTTGACATGGGAGACCACCCTCCCTTGGCTGGCCGAGCATACCGACTTGCCCATCGTGCTCAAGGGCGTACAGACTCACGAGGACGCTTACCTCGCGGCACAGTATGCGCGCAAACACCTCGGGTCTGTGAAGGCTATTATTCTCTCTAACCACGGTGGCCGCGCGCTCGACACCGCGCCGCCAGCGGTACATACCCTTTTGGAGATCCGGAAGTATTGCCCCGAGGTCTTCGATACTATCGATGTCTGGATCGACGGCGGTATCAAGCGTGGGACAGACGTCGTCAAGGCGCTGTGCTTGGGTGCCAAAGCGGTGGGCGTGGGGCGGGCTGCGCTCTGGGGGTTGGGCGCTGGCGGATGGAAGGGAGTTGACAGAACATTCGAAAGTGAGTATTATTCACGAATAATGATTTCGAGGGTTACTGACGGCTGTGTTTAGTCTTGCAAGATGAGATCGAGACCTGCATGAAGCTGCTCGGCGTGAAGGAGGTATCGGAGCTGGGTCCGCGGTTTGTGAGTACTCTGCTGTCTTCTAACACTGAGAAGCTATGCTGATATCGATTGTGCTTCAGATCAACAGTAGGATGGTCGAGCGAGACATCTTTGATGGAGGGGCTGGGCTCGACAGGCATGGCTTGTGGGTATCTCGAGCAAAACTCTGAAGTGTGGAGAACATCGCTCGGGCTCGTCGGTGCGAAGTTGTTCTGTGTGTTTGTGAAAAAGGGTCTTGTGCTCGGTTCCGAAGCGATATGGGGTATATTTCTGACATGAAGTAATTCCGACATGTGGTGGTGATGATGTCGCGGGACAAGAGGTTGCATTAGGAATGAGCGTACAGCATGGCGCCGATTCATGTTTCTTAGCTCGTCTTTACTATATTGTTTCCATTTCGCGAGTAGCCAAGCTGCATATTAGGCCTGTCGCCTTGGCCTACCATGTAACGCAGGAATGGCGTTTGCTGCCTACTCGTGAGTGACCCTGGTGGGTAAGTGCCTCACATGTTTTTGGGCGTTCCTACAAGAGCTCAACCCATTTACAAAGCTAGACAGCTCAAGCTGACCGGCAGTTACGAGTACGGTGAACGGGCCGTGCTGAATCCCAGGAACTAGAAGCTGCAGATAAAGGCTCGTGACTAGATGCCCCGCGGCCTCCGGGTCCGTACAAGCATTGTTCTCGGACGCCGGAAGCTGTTCCGGCGGCAATGGCTTGAAGGTGGCTCGGCGTGCCGTGGGGATACCATCATCGGCATTAGACCACTCGAGTCATTGTATCTGTTGCAGCAGCAACTGGCCTTCAGCCACGTCTTCGGATCACATCGCGATGAATTCAAGCTTTAAAATCCTGAGTATCGACATAAGACTGACTCCAATATAGCTTCCGGGTCCAGGGTTGAAAACGGACGAGAGCTGGGTGACATCTGCTCCAGCAGAGAACTCTAGGTGAGACATCCTGAACCACTAGCCAGTCGACCGTCAATGAAGAATCAAGCATTGAAGCTTGGCTGTGGGAGCTGGAGGCGGCCCCTTTTCAATTAAAGGAGATCGTCGACGGCGCAACCCGTCCTAGTGTAACAACGTCTCCTCGCGACCTGATTGGACGCTGCGCTGTCATCACCGTCGAAACAGGAAGGTGAACCAGTCAGATGGCCCGAGAGACTGGCAGACTCCTGGAAGTCTTTTCGCCCCTGGGCGAGTGGCCCAATGGTGTCTGCCTGCAGAGTGGCTGTCCAAATGCCGTCCTGGTGCGCGTCGTCTCAAATACAGATCGCGGAAAGACGTTTGTTTTGTGGCTTTTGGAGGAAAAGCCGGCAGGGACAAATCGATCGTGGCTCCTGCTGGTGGGCCGTTTCAAATTTCTCGATGTCCACTTTTAACAACAGCCCCCTGGAGGCACGAACCACATCGCAATCAGTGGCCCAATCGACTTGCGAGACTGCCATTCTTTCAATGATTGAAGAGGTGCGGGCGCAGATTTTGCGCCAAGTGACGAAGCCCAATCGACTGGAGTCTTGCCAACCAGCGAGGCCTCAGCCGGGCGAACATGGCTGTCCACATGTCAAAGGACCAGAGGCCGAGATGCGTATGGACTATCCCTGAGCCCCTCGAGCCCCTCGATCCCTCAATTCCAACGATTTGACGGGAATGAAAGCTGCTTGGCACTTCCATGCGGGCCGTCCAATAGTGGCGCATCCTCCGCCGCCCTTCTTCCTCCGTGTCCTGAAATTTTCATGTGCTTTATCGAAAGCCTAGCAAATCCGTAAAAGAAGCCGAGGAGGTGGCCGAAGTTGGCAGGGGTTGGATGCAACCTTGGCAGTTCCCCAGGAAATAGGCTGGGGGCCAAGACAAGCTGGTTTCTCGGCGACGCCCGCATCTGGTAACCTGAGCCGCCTCACACGACGACAAGCAATCTCCATGAGAAGCTCTTTTTTAGACCTCGAAGTTTCGACACGGTGGAGTAGCCGCTTGGGGAAATATTCGAGCCCTCCTGACTGCAAGTAAAGTTGCCACTGCGACGGTCCCCCTCTGAAGGACTCGTACCGAGAAGCCCGCCGACGACAACCGCAGATGAGTGGAAAGAAGCGAAATGCCTTGCTCCAAAACCTCCAACTTTGAGGGCGCGCGTGCGCACACATGCGAATTTGGACTGGCAGACCTGAGCTTTGACAGAGCGGCGGACGACGGACGACGTCGTCGTGATGCTATACCGGGTCAGTCGCCAGAGCTGTGGGGAGAGCGCCGGAGAGCAGCGGTGCAGACGGAGAAATTCCCCGCCATCCTCACATCACCCACCTTCTCCGCTGCTCAGCACGGGTGGGAGAAGATGGGATACCTACGGGGAGAAAGCTGCCAAAGCGGCGACCAGGGAAGGCATTTGAGGCGCGATGGCAGCGCACATGCCAACATCCTCCACATCTTTCCCCGCATCACATCTCACCTTCGGCGGGGGCTTTGTCTGCGTCTGGGCGCCTCTATCTCACGTCGTAGCGTGGGCCAAGACCTATGTTCGCCTCAGCGAGACTACATCCTACTAATGAGATGCTGTAGATACTAAAGCGTCGAGGGGCTGCTAAGCGGGATTTAATTTTGAGCGCAGGAAAGGCGCGTGTTTTTGGACTGACGATGCCTATACGTACGCACTTCACTCTGTGCCTTTGCTTGTGCGCCGGGCATATCCATGTTTGTACCTCACAGATGCTCACCTGAGACTTCGTGCGCTTCAAGAGGCCCGGTCCTAGGTATCCACCAACTCATATTTTAGTGTCGCCAGAAAATCCAGCGATGAGAAAGACAGAGAGACAGGTCCGATGTGGGGGACATCGGGCAAACTACCTCAATGGGTTAGCGAGGGACAGTCTCGGCAAGGGAGACCAGGGTACAACACCAACTCCCCGTCCAATGCCCGATCTGGGTTGGGAGAGTGGACTTAAGTGGCAATCCTAGGATGTCCTTGCCCTGAGCAGCGCGACATCACAGGGATGCAAGAAATGTCCCAGCTCGACCAGCCCGACAAGGTCGAGCTGTGTTGAGCCAGGGTCTGCAGCCAATCCCCGCTCCGCACACGATGTATTAGCTGCGGCGACTACTGCGTAGCTACTCCCTCCCAGTCCGCAGTGTCTTTCTTATAAGATACGATGTCCGGTCCACACCTTCCTCTGGTGTTGTACCCCCTCGCCCCTTCCGATTTACTCTTCAGCGTGGAATTGGATCTGGCCGTCTGATTCTTCCTCACTACGACTACCTTCCTTTGATCTCCATTGGTACTGCTGGAACAGACGACTACCAAGCGACTCGGAACGATAGGCATCTGCCATCAATAATACCAACACCGCAAACATGAGCAGCGATCTGGACAAGACCAGCGCGACCCAGGCGGAGCATGTGGTGGAGAAGAAGCCAAGAAGGCGCGGATGCATTGGTCACTGCCTCAAGTTCTGGTGGTCGTACCTCATCGGCCTGATCGTTGTTGTCGTCGTCGTTGTCTGCTTGATGTAAGTGGCATTCGTGTCCCAGTTGCAGTGCTCAGCGCGTGGATATTAACATAAATGCACAGTCTCTTTGTTGCTGTCCCCAAGATTGCCCAGGGCAAGCTTGACGATGCCGAGCTCACTATCCAAGGAATTGTTATCTCGAGGTCGGAGTCCAACAGCCTGGACATGGCCATCAACAGCACCATCACCACTGACGGAAAGGTTCACGCTGAGATCGAGGGTTTCGTTGGCGACATGTACCTTGAGGATCTGGAGCCGCATACCCCTTTCGCTAGCATCAACTTCCCTGCTACGACCGCCGACGCTCTGCAGACCGTCAACGTCAGCCAGAACCTTGAGATTAAGGACATGAAGGCCCTCACTACCTTCAACACGTGGCTGTTGACCAAGGATGAGGTCCGAATCACGACTCTGGGCTACACCCACGTTCGTGTAAAGGGTATCGCCAGGTCTTATCCCGTCACATTCAAAAAGACCATCACAACTCCTGGTAAGTAACTCATAGACGACTGTAAGCCCATGCAGGGTGCTAACGATACGAAAGGCCTTCGTGGGTTCGATGGAACGACCGTAACCAACGCGTCGATTACCCTCACGCCCGATGCTCTCGGAAACAACTTCAAGGGTCTCACCAACATCCCCAACACCTCTATCTTCACCCTCGAGATTGTAAGTTAACGCGTTGTTTCTCCTGCTACGTCACGTGCTTCTTTTCTAACATGATGGATAGGGCAATGCCACTTTCAACAACTATCTTCTTGGCCAGTTGGTGGGCACTGTTTTTATCGACAACATTATCCTCCGTCCCGGCCCGAACAACACGTTCCCGATGCGCGCCACGATTGAGAACACACCCGTCTTGACCGCTTTGAGCAAGAAGCCGTATTGCGATGAGACCAAGGGTGTTCTTCCATTCCAGATCAGCGGCAAGACTGTCACGAACTTCGGCCAGTCGCTCACGTACTTCGCCGATGCTCTAGCCTCCCACAACCAGACCATCCAGATCGACGTCGGTGCGCCAGTTGCCAAGCTGCTTGGCAGCCCTGTCAAGTGCGCCGCTTGATCGGTTGGATTCTATCAGTTTAGTTTTGTGTTCCTGTAGTGGATTGGTTGCATGTTTAGCGAGGCTCTTTATATGAGAATGATGATACCATATGGGCGGGGTGGGTTTGAGTTGTGAAGCCACTGGGAGGACATGGGGCCACACTAAGGGGCAGGACATTGTCCGCCACATTATATCCTTTAATACATACCCGGACCGATGTCTATTGGCATCGATGAGATCCAAAAATACGTCCATGTGCTTGTTCTGTATATCCTACTGCCTGATAACTCTCTCTGCTCCTGTGTCTCTGTCAGAGAACCTAGTTCAGAGAAACAAAAAGGAATGGGACATGTGAGGCTCGAACTCACGACCTTTGGATTACTCTGATGTCTAATCAGATCATATTATGAGACCAACGCTCTACCAACTGAGCCAATATCCCAATGCCAATGTTTGGCGATGATTGGTTTGTGGAGTAGCGGCGTTGATAGGGCCACGACGATCCCCTGGGATGGAGGCATGGCACGCTCACACAACCAACGCCTATCGCTGTTGAATACGCTATCAGGTCCTCACGAATACAAGTCCCGAACTCAAAAACCCTCCTCACCTCACGTATCAAACATCGTCCGCCTCTGTCCTCTCACCGGTACCGCTCCAGCTCCCCCTTCCACTCCCGCCCCAGCACCCGTCGTCACAAACTCAACCGGCTCACCCCTCGCCCGTTCCCTCTCCTTCGTCACCTCCGCCTGCGCCCGTCTCAACGCCCCGCGGTACGCCCACTCCGGAAGCCCAGACGGGTCCCACACGTCTGTACCAACCGTCGTGACATACTGCGCCGTCGCGGCGCCGTCACCCTCCGCAAACTCGGTTTCCATCCCTACGAAATTAAGGAATTTATCCATCGTCGCGGGGTTCCGGATCGAGCTGGATGCGCCCAGCCGGGCGTTGAAGTGCGCGGGGTCGACGGCGCGGCGCTTCAGCTTGAGGAAATTGTCGAACTTGGCGTTGAGAGAGGTCATGTCGGCGTGTTGCGATGGCGGCGGCGAGGGCGGGATGTCCATGTCGGGCACGGCGGGGAGGGTGAGATCGCGCGCGAGGGCGCGGGAGGCGGAGTATGGTGAGCGTGGGGGATCGGGGGTTGGGTCGTTGAGAAAGGCCATGTCGTCGACTTCGGAGGGGTCGAGGGTGGTTTGGGCGGTTGGGGAGGGGTTGGCGGCGGCTGAGGGCGGTGGCTGAGGGTCTAGGGCGGGACCGAGGACAGGGCCGAGAACTGGACCTAGAGAGGGGGCTTCTGGGGCTGATTGGGGTTGCGTTGGAGGTTGTAATGAGGGTGTTGTCTCTGTGGGTGGTTGTGGTTCTGTGAGGCGGTTAGTGACTTGGTGATGCGTGTGGGGTTTGCGTATGGGCTTACGGGGAGCATCTTTTATTTGTGGTTCAGTATCCTTGGATGATGAGGCTGAAGGCTGTGGTTTGCTGTCAGCAGTGTGTTTGTAGCATACCATTTCGAGGTGAAGGGTCGTTTTTACTGTTGCGGTCTGCTCAACCTGGGCGTCTTCGTCTTCATCGCTACTATCGTATTGTACGAGACCCATACTTGAGCTTTCTAATATTTTAACAATTTGGAGGTAGTTTCTGCAAAATTGGCAAAACTGTTGGTTGGCTTGCAATGTCAGTGATGTTCAAGTTGAGAGGCAAGGGTGTCACGTGCGAATGTTGCTGATGCGCTCGGTTTAGCTCCGCTCAGCTGAAAATGGAGCCTCAGGCACTAACTGTCAGCCGTCATTCGCCAGGCCAGCATCGGGGAGGCAGCACCGTCGACGCGAAGCTGCTTGGCTGGAGCTCCGACCTCGACTCAGCTTTCAAGCTTCCACTACAACAATCCACCAACTCCCAACGCTCTACTGTACCAACCATCCCGATATTATCCAGACCACGACGAACGCGCGATACCAACCGAGACGATCGCAATCCGAATTAGCCACACCGCTCCCATCTCCCAGACACATTTTAGCCATGGATCACCGCCCGCAAGCTTGGGGTCGTGTATGTCCAGACTCGCCGTCGCAGCCTAACCCGGCCACCATGATAGGCGATAGAATCGCTAACTTGTCATTGACGCATTGCAGCCCCGAGATGATGTCTACGGCGCCTATGATCACTCCTACCTCAACCACAGCGGCCCCAAGACGGCGACACAATCACCCGTCGTGACGGGCACCTCAGTGGTGGCCATCAAGTTCAGCGAAGGCGTCGTAATCGCCGCCGACAACCTTGGTATGTGACGCCATCGCCTCCGCCATTTTCAAAGCCTTACTAACCCCCCGTTTTCAGCATCGTACGGTTCTCTAGCCCGCTTCACCGACGTCAAGCGCCTACGCACCTTCCTCGGCACCTCGGTCGTCGGGTTCGGCGGCGACGTCTCGGACATGCAGTTCCTCGACCGACACCTGAACGAGCTCGCCATCGACGAGGCCTACGACCAAGAGCCCACCTCGGAGTCGAACGATGTTGGGAAGGAGGGCCTGAACGCCGCTAACCTCCACAAGTACCTCCAGAAGCTCATGTACAAGCGCCGTAACGACTTTGACCCCCTGTGGAACCAGATCCTCATTGCCGGTCTCGACGAGGACTCCAAGCCTTTCTTGGCCTCGGTCGATCTGCGCGGTACTACCTTCACTTCGCCCAGTTTGGCGACCGGCTTCGGCGCCATGCTGGCTCAGCCCATCATGCGGCTCCACGCCGCGACCGAAGAGGACGCCGCGAAATTGACGCGCGAGAAGGCCGTCGAGGTGGTCAAGGAGTGCATGAAGGTCCTCTACTATCGGGATGCGCGCAGCTTGGACAGGTACAGCATTGCTGTTGTGACCAAGGAAGGTATTGAGCTGAAGGAGGACGAGCAGCTGGAGAAGCAGAGCTGGGCATTTGCGGACCGAATCAAGGGCTACGGAACCCAGACCGTGTAAGATGAGTGTTCTGATAGCTACCGACCGGTACCAATTTGATGTTTGTATCACGGCGAGCTCCAATCAGCCGGAGCGAAGCGCAAGCATTATCGGCCCGTACAAGCAAGGAGTCTCTGCATGAGATACGAGACTCGACGAGTCTTGCGTGTAATATTACGAACGAGAGTCACCAGAGCCATTTGCGCAAGTTGTTGCCTCTTTTTTTTCATTCATGATTCGCTGCAATACCATTGTACCTGTCTACTGAAGACATTACTACCAAAGAATGAGTGTATGACCCAGACCATGTGTTTTCATGTTCAAGTAAATGCCCCGCTGTGTGCGCGCTTCCCATTCAACCGCACCTCGAGTCGTTGTTTTGCTTTCCCCATCGAACGCCCTGGCCGATGGTAGACAAAAAATACTAGTACAAGACTGACATCGGCCTTCCAAACCAAAGATCGAAGCAGCAATGTGTCCGTTCCTGCTTCAACACCCGGACTTTCTTACTCTACGGTCACCGACTTCGCTAGGTTACGTGGGAAGTCAACGTTTAGGCCCTCCGTGACGGCGAGCCAGTATGCAATCAGCTGAAGAGGGATGACGTTGAGAATGCCCTGCAGAACATCAACTGTCTTGGGGATCTCAATCTTCAAGGCCTCGCTGGCCTTGAACTCCTCGTCCGCGGGGTTGCAGATCACGATGGGCTTTCCACCACGAGCGATGACTATACATAGTGTTAGTATCGTTGACAGGCTATGTCGGGACGCCCACATACCTTGCTGGTAAGCGTTCAAGCTCTTCTTAAACAGGTCATCCCGGGTGAGAATCATGATAATAGGCAAGTTCTCGTCCACCAGTGCCAGCACGCCGTGCTTGAGTTCTCCGCTCATGACAGCCTCACAGTGCAAATAACTAATTTCCTTGATCTTCAAAGCACCCTCAAGAGCCGTGCTGTACTGGCTTCCGCGGCCGAGGAGGAGCAAGCTCTTCTGGTTCTTGAATTTGTCCTCACACAGCTGCTTGATCTTCTGATCTTGCTCGAGAATCGACTTGATCTGGGCGCTGATCTTGCCCAGACCGTCGATGATCTCCTCGCGACGCTTCACCTTCGACGAGCGGTCCTCGCTGAGGGAGAGGGCGAACATGACCATGGCAATAAACTGCGAAGTATATGCCTTGGTCGACGCAACACCGATCTCAGGCCCAGCGTTGACGTGCACACCGCAGTGTGTCAGCAACGAGATGGACGAACCAACCACGTTCACGATGCCGACCGTCAAAGCACCGCGCTCGAGGCAGTACCTGAGCGCCATGAGAGAGTCTGCAGTCTCACCAGACTGGGAGACGAACACACACGTGTCGTCGCGGAACACGGGTGCTTGGCGATCCAGGAAATCAGATGCGAGCTCGACCGCAATCGGTATCTCGGCGAGCTCCTCAAAAACACCACGAACTGCCATACAGCTGTGATATGAAGTACCGCAGGCGATAAAGATGATGCGCCGGCAACGACGAATGGTGCTAATATAGCTTCGCAGACCACCCAGCATAACTGCCTTGTTCGCGATATCGAGGCGACCACGCATGGTGTTGACGACTGACTCGGGCTGCTCAAAGATCTCCTTCTGCATGAAGTGGTCAAACTTGCCCTTCATGATCTCTTGCAGCTCCAGCTCAAGAGTCTGGATCGCCCGCACGTTGCTGCTGCCATCGGCCTTCTTCAGACGATGGATGTTCAGTGAGCCCTCGTGGATGTGCGCAATATCGTCGTCCTCGAGGTACATAACCTTCTTCGTGTGCTCAACAATGGCCGACGGGTCGGACGAGAGGAAGAACTCGGTAGGCATCGGCATGCCATCGTCTGTCATAAAGGCCCGCGACTGCGAGCGATGAAGCAGCGACTTGTCGGCGGCTCCGAGAAGCAAGTTGGGGGAGAGGAAGCTTCCACCATCAGTAGCAGCGGTCTTCTTGAGCGCCACGTTCTGGGCGGCCGTCTCAGCGGGAAGCGGGACGTTCTCGTCAGAGTACTCGACATCAACGAAGTCCACCTTCATGCGTTTCAGTGTCTTGACGCCGATAACAAGGGGCGAACCCTTGCGCGCAGCGATCACCTCGTGGGGATAGTGCACACTCTTGATCAACAGGCCATATGCTCCCTCAAGCTCATTGATGACCGCCTTGGCGAGATCAGTGAAGCCAACGTTGGGGTGCTGGTCATACAGATACTTGGCCAACTTTGCGATGCACTCAGTATCAGTCTCGGTCTCGAACCTAAACCCCTTGCTCTCGAGGAGGGTCTTCAGCTCCTTGTAGTTGGTGATGATGCCATTGTGAACAATCGCAAACTCCCAGTTGGGGTCGGACCTGCATGGTAGGCTTGTAAGTAAGATATCCCCTTTAAATCACTGCACTGGCCAATGCGGCCGGTTGCATTGCGGAGCGTTTGCGCTCGCTCCGTACTTGTACGTACCTGTGGGGATGGCAGTTGACGCGGGAAGGGGGGCCGTGTGTGGCCCAGCGGGTGTGGGCAATGCCGCAGTGAGAATCGAACACCCTCTCCATATCAACCTTCGTCTCGTCGACAAGTTGCCTCAGCTTGGCGACCTTGCCGACCTCCTTGAACGCCATGACCTCATTCTTCTTGTCGCCATCGATAGCGAAACCGGCGGAGTCATACCCGCGATATTCGAGACGGGAGAGACCTAAATTGGCATGAAACAAAAGCAATTAGCAACCGTAGCTCTCAAAGCGGGGGCCAGCTGCGCGAAACAGAGCGTCTCCGTCATCCTCGTATCGGAGCCCCGCGATGTCGCGGTTGAAAGTGGCCGGGGACAAGGGGGCATCTAACGGGAGCTGAGCCGGCGAGTATGGCCGCGCAAGCAACGCAAAGCACCTCCACATACCATTAATGAGGGTGTCGATAATAAACTTCCGGTCCTTTTCCACCAGGTAATTCACATAACCAAAGATTCCGCTGCAGAAGAACACGTTGTCAGTCGGTAGTCCTCACGCAAATCGGGTTGGGCAAGACCGCCCCCCGCCCATCTCGTTTCGTTTTCTGCTGTCTTGTCTTGTCCTATTTGCTTGTCCTTGCGGGGCGGACTCCGCAAAAATGTCGTGGCGGCGCATCTGCAGCTTGCGCGGCCCCTTCCGGCGTCTCCAGGAGAAAAGCCGGACCGCAATGTCGAAATAGAGACATCTGAAGACCGGAGAACGAGAGACGGAGGGCGGGGTCGTTGGGTAAGGAGGGGCTTGTGCCGTACCACATGTTGACAGGCCAGCAGGCAACGGGACGTCTCGTGAATAAGCTCGGATGGATTCACGGGGTGCGGGGAGGAAGCGTGTTCGGTGCGACGAACCCAAAATATGGGAATGAATAACGAGGGAAGGTTTGCCAGATGTCGGGTCGGTTGCAAAGGTGATTCAGGAAGGCTCTGTTGCTGGGGATCTTGCCTTTATGGCTTGCTGACTCTGGTGGGTGTGGTGCCTGGCCCACTAAGTCGGTCAGGAATGCTGCAGGTAGCAGGTACAGTGTGGAGCAGCTGGGCGCAAGTTGCAGGGGCATCACCGCGCGGATTGACACTGGGGATCAATGGGGTGGAGGGGCAACCCAGCCGCCAGGGTCGTCACTGCCACCGCTAACGCGGCTTGCGAGAAGCCCTGGAAAGCTTCGTATTCATGCCTCCCAGGTCCATTCTCGGCTCTCCCGCTTTATCAATGATCGACGGTATTTTCCTGGATCAAATGCAAATCCTGTCTCTCTCTGTTGCCGCGGCGAGCGTTTATGTCTCTGGCTACGTACCTGGCTGTACGATGAAGCAGGCCTGGAACAGGGGTCTGAGGATTGCGATGTTTCGGTCAGAATGCCCCTCACCCCCCCCTCCCACTCCTCATCCGATGTCGTGATGCATGCTTCTTTTTCTCGCTCAGGTCCTCTGCAGCCGGCACATTCTGGCCAGAGTCACCACGGAATCAAGCCGTGCAATTGGGCAACTCCCAATATATGTTCATGCCGAGTTGGAGCTTCCCAAGCTCGCTCCCTCTCCAGAGCTTCCCGCCCCCAAAGCTGCCTCTTCCCCCACATGCGGTGAGCCAGCCTCGGCCGCCAGACGACAGACGGCGCTTTCTAGTTCGCTGCAGCCTTCTGCGGTTCGGATGCTTGATCTTGGCTTCTCGGACTCTCATTGGACGGGTTTCGGAAGCCTTTGCTGCGCTTCAAAGAGTAGTTGGCCTACTAGGGTCTGAAACGGAGCACTTTGAGAAGAGCTATCATATCCTGTCGTCGTCCGCTCCGCTTCAGCGCGCTCACCGCACAATGATCGAAGCCCGAGTGGCCGCCATACGTGAAAGCAGCGGGGCATCACGGTCTAAATATTTGCGGTGGAGGAGATCTGTCGGGCCAGTTCCACAACTTATCATCGGAAAATGTGCCTAGGCTCCAAATAGCGTACGACTACAAGGATCGGCCCAAGAGGCCATGTCTTTTTCACGCATCCCATCCATGGCTATTTTCTAGCTGCATTCCGCCTGGCACCCTCCGGCGGGCGCTCTGCAACCCTCCCTCCTCTGCCAACAACATCCATTGTTGACCATGACGTCCATATCCCGCCCTCGGTTTTCCCTCTCTTGGCCCGCTAGGCCAGGAACCGCTAGCTCCAAGCAGGAAGGAAGGAGCTTGCAATGCGACACCAACGATCCCCGTCGTCAGTGGCGCGGCAAGTAGCCGGTCTTTGTGGCTGTACAGGCGCTAACCCCCTGACATGATGATCGGTAGGGACAGGGGCCTGGACACCAAGGTAGTCAGTACGAAGTCGCCATCGCGCTTTCAGTAGCTTCCGCTCGGGAGTTGGGCCCTTGTTCTCGATGGTCTCTCACGATACGGATTCCCCAGGGATGACGGAGGCCATTTTTATCTATTCTTAGCTGGCAACTCTTGTCCCGCCACATGAAGGGCCGGACACGAAGACTGCCAACTTTCAATGCCTGGCCAGGGACAATAGCTTCTTCCCATGATGCATACCGAGGTGGAGGTGGAGAGGGGACTAAAGATAAAGATGTCGCTGATAACGCTAGACGGATGCTCTTCTGGGAGGCAGCCGATGCATTGAGTCTGGCGCACATGCGGGCTCCTGGGAAATCTTGCCGGCGCATGCACCTCAGCTCTGCATCCTGTCAGCCCATCCCATATCCCACGTTCCCAACTGCCTCAAGTCCAACTGACAGCCCCAACGCGGGCTGCACGGCATGTCGCAACTGAGCTCGACAGCCCTATCGGGGCGTCTCTGCGAACCGCTGCTGCAGTTGGGTCAGCTCCAGAACCCAGCAGGATGAGGCACGAGCAACCAGGATAAGCTCGGAACTGCTCGCTGGTAAAGATGCGGGGGGCTCGGATACCAAGCGAAGGATTGTACACATGCATTCGCTGATATGGCGGATCAAACCAACCGCCATGGTTTGGCGGCTCTCTTCTATTGTTACAGTATTACAGCCAAGGGCCATGCTGACAAGCCAGAGAAGCGTCGTGGCTGTCTTCTATCTACCCGCTGTGCATGAACAACAACTCTAACATGCTGATACTTATAGCTTCTGGTACTCCAGCTTGCCCTCAAGCTTCTTCGTCTCAGTAAGCTTCCGTACTGCCTTGTTGAAGTCGTCCTGGTTGACGGCATCTCTGTAGTCCTTGATTGCGAAGAGACCGCTGGTAACATGGTTAGCGGGAAAAGCACGTCTCAGGCTAATGGATTCAACTTACGCCTCGGTCACCACGTTTCGCAAATCCGCACCGTTCAAGCCATCGCTCATCTTGACCACGCTCTCGAAATCGATATCACCCTCGGTCACAACACTAGCGGCGTGAATCTTGAGAATCTCCAACCGGCCCACCTCATTGGGCAGAGGAATCTCGATCTTACGGTCGAGACGTCCCGCGCGCAGCAAGGCCGGGTCCAAAGTATCCGGCCTATTTGTTGCCATGATAATTTTGGTCTTGCCGAGGTAATCGAAGCCGTCAAGCTGGTTGAGAAGCTCCATCAGCGTTCGCTGGATTTCTCGGTCAGCACTAGTGCCTTCGCTGAACCGGCGACCGCCGATGGCATCGATTTCGTCCATGAAGATGATGCATGGCTCGTGTTCCTTGGCGTAACCAAACATTTCGCGGATCAAGCGGGCGGATTCTCCGATATACTTGTCAACAATGGCGGAAGAGACCACTATAGAGTGACAACTTAGATTAGCAGTTATGTTGCAGAGGTCGGCGGAGAACTAACCCTTGAGGAAGTTGGTCTCGAGACTGCTGGCAACAGCCCTCGCCAACAGCGTCTTTCCTGTGCCGGGGGGTCCGTAGAGCAGTACACCCTTTGGCGGCTTGATGCCAACCCGCAGGAACAACTCTGGGTTTTTGAGCGGCAGCTCGATGACTTCTCGAAGCTCACGAATCTGGTCATTGAGTCCACCGATACCCGCGAAGCTGACCTGCCCCGGGTCCTCGAGTGACATGTTGTAGACTAGCGGGTCGACTTCGCGCGGCAACATCCGCATGATGGTGAGAGTCGTCATGTCGAGCGCGACACGGGTTCCCTGCTTCATCTTCGCCTTGTCGACTTTCGATCTGCAACCAACGACATATCTAGGACCAGAGGAGGCCTTAACGATAACTACAAAACCAAGATTCATCAGCATGCATTCATTCGGTACCCGAGGCGCAGGAATGAGACAGGAAACACGCACATCTCTCATCGTCCAGCTGCTTCAGCACCTCGCCAATAATCTGCCCGACGCTTTGTAACGCCTTGATGTTCTCCTCTGTCTGGTCGAACTCCTTCTGCAGACCCTTGATCTCCACGCGCAAGTTCTTGAGCTTGGCCTCCCACTCTCTCGACTCAATGAGCTTAGCCTTGAACGACGCGAGGGCGTGGTCGCGCTCTTGGTCTGACGACATCGCTGCGGGATTGGGCTCTCCGGCGGAGGTTCGCGATGCGAAATTCAGAATGGTGTCTCTCGTAATTTTGTGGGAGTGACGATAGAAAGAGTGTCGGTCGCAGGGCCCGTGGGGTTTGGATTCGCAGTCGTTGGGCTGATGGTTGAGAGTTTGTTGCACGGCTGGGCTGGGGTTGCGAACCAGAATCCAAAGCCATGGCGCGCGGCTCGACGAGCTTACCTCAAGCTCCTGCTGCCTTGGGGGTGGGTCCATCTCAGCTGGCCGCCACCTGACCAACAGGGCTGTCGGCCCTTTTCTGGCCCGTCATAGCTGATCGAAGGAGTCAGCTTAACCGCATCGATCGAGCTCAAGCTTCCTTGTTTCACAATTTGGGCTGCATTGCATTTGCTATGAATGATCATGGACTCATCGTCCTCATCATCACAATCTGATATACGCGCTCCGGCGAGGATATTTTCGCGGCAGACGCCCCCGAAACCTGCAACACGTGCAACTAGCCCCGAAAAGAAAAGAAAAGGTCATCACTTCATTTTCAGCGCTTCCTACAGTCGGACGAACCCTTCTCAGCTTCCTGCAACCTGCGCGCGTGTCTTCCATTCTAGGCCCCTGGTGTTGCACTTCGTCACGCATATAAAGGAAGGCATATTCACACCTCAAAGACGCCGAGCACCCAAGTGATGCTCAAACTGGGTAGAACATGGCCAAAAAGTTGTACCCCCTGCCAATGGCGCTTCTCAGAAGCGACTGGCACCAAACCAACTCCTTCTCGGTGTGCGCTCCGCCACCAATGAAAGTGTCATATGCCACGCGAATCGGCAGCAACATCGATCCAGGGCCAAACATCTTCATCTTGTCCTGCATCACGAACTCTAATGGTAAATAACCGTCAGTTATTCCTCTTTCAAGGCTGTTTGGGGGTAGGGGAATGTCAAGGACAGTATTGCCATACCCACGCATTGGCAGATCCACGTCGACAGTTGTCTCATTTCCTCGAACACGCTGCCCGCCGCCATCCGCGTGGCCAAACGCTGGCGGTCGAAAGCGATCTCGGGGTATTCAGCATCCAGTTGGTCGATGGTTGCTAGGCAAATCGCTCGGAAGGCCCAGAAGTGCGACGCTGCATTGCAGTCGGTGATGCTCTGAAACCACAACGGCGGCCACTCTCGGCTGCCTCGTTCAGCAACAACCCCTCCGAACACGGGCGGGCTGGCTTCCCGGCCCTGGAAATCGTCCTTCCATAACTCCAATGCGTCGAGCACAGCTATAAGTTGCCGAACCGAATCCTCTGCTGTGGAAACTGCCGACTCCCGCGGCGCCGTTGCCGCTTCCTCTATCTTCTCGAGGATGGTCGGTATTGCGAGAGCTTTACCGAAAAGCTGGTGAAAAAGCGAAGGCGGGACCTCTGCGAAGGGAACGCGTCTCCATTCGTCGCTGTCGAGAAACGACTTCTTTCGAATGAAAAAGCTCAACACAACCTGTGGCCAATAGCCAGCATGAGCGACCAAAAGCTGTGTGATGTCACCGAGGCGCTTAAAACTCACCAGGAGTGGACAAGCCCCTACAAAAAGCTTGTGGGGGACGCCAGATGAAAAGAGCTGAGGCCCAGCCAGCCGCACCGACTGGGCAAATCCCTCCAGATGCGCAGTCCAACTACGCAAATTGGTATTCAGATGTATCTCAGACAACAGCAGGCACATGATAGCCCCTATGATCTCGCTTGGGCGAGAGGGCGATCCGGAAGCAGAGCGGAGCTCGTCGCGGAGCGACGTGAGTGCCAGGCTGTAAGACTCCCATGCCGACGATAAGGACACAGTCCTGGCCACTGGACCTCCGCTCAGGAGAGTCACGGCGAGTGTGTTGACTGCCGATGTGAGGACCGAGTTGGTGCTTGCCGCTGTCAACTCGGGAAGGACTTCCACCCAAGCTCCGCATACGCGAGGATAAGGTGTGTCCGTGGTTCGCTGTGGTCGTCTATCTGGCTCTGGCACATAGCTTTGGACAAGAAAACAGACCTGGTGCTCAGGTGGAGTCGGCAACGGACGAGGGACGACCACTGATTCCCTCTCCGCTCGTCGACCTGCCCCCGGCTGCCGTTCAAAACGGACCACGCGACGCTCTTCTTGGCCTGGTATGGCTGCCGGGCCTTGTCTACCTACCGGTATGTCGAACTGAGCACCGAAGCCCTGGGACACAAAGGTCCACTCGGGTGCATACCCGGGGCAGGCAAGCCCCCGGAATGCGCATTGGGTACAGCTCGGTTGCTTCCCGTCACACTAAAGCATGCTCACTTGGTTAGATGGGTTCCAGAAGCTTATCTTGACTTATAGAGAAGCTGTTACCCACACTAATCTTCCGTTTCCGGCAGGTTTGGCATATCGTCCTTCGTTTGACCTTCATGTTCTCATAGAAGTTGCAGAAAAGCACTCCCTGTCGTTTGACGCCTGGCGGTTGTCAGAGAAATCAGAGAAATCAGAGGCGACACTTGATTGTTCTAATCCGGATAGGTTGACAACTTGACACCTTCAGCAAGGTAGCAAATGGGAGCGTGTTTCAGCAGTCCTCTGACACTGATATACTGCTCCGTATTTCATGGGAACTTGATGGGCTTATCCGGCGCTCCGTTATGTCGCCGCTCATGGGGATCCGTCTTACTCCTCCACAGGATTAGAAAGACACTAGCCGAAAACGGTGACATATTCCGCCAAGACATGCATCATGCACAGCTCCCCAATGGCACCCAGTTTGAATATCGCCAAGGCGTCTCGCCGGAGAAATGTTCACCAACACCTATTCAGACAAGTTTCCGAAAATTACAAGACCCCCTTGCTTACGATGGCAGCTGGCGGATGTTTGTCATGGTCAGCCAAGGTGTTCCAAGCCCTCGTCTAACAACCTGCAGCGCTTCATCCACACTGTGGCTCTCCCTAAAATGGCGATTCTCCCCAAAGTGGCTTATGTGCCAAGAGCTCTATATGTCGCTGACTAACAACCGACATACGCCCTCCGGCACCCTGTGACACCCTCCGGCGCCCTGTTCAGCACATGTATACGACCGAAGCAATGGGCGTGCTCAACCCTTGGTGTTATAAACCCCGACCAGACCGCCAGGGATCATCTGACTCCCACTGAAATCATCCCTCATATCACTCGCTCATCATGGCTCTCATTGCTCAGCTCCTCTGCAACTTTGGTGCTTCTTTGAATATCACCCACATCGGCACTGCCACAGCCATTCTCCACCTCGAGGGTATCAACATCATCACGGACCCCGTCTTCTCTGCTGCTGGTGGAGAATGGGATCTCTTCGGCCATATCCTCAAGACCACTAAGTCAGCCGCCCTCGGACTGGCCGATCTCCCGCCCATCGACGCCGTGCTCCTCAGCCACGAAGACCACCCAGACAATCTTGACAAGCCCGGCCGTCAGCTCCTCGATGGCAGGCACGTGTTGACCACTCCCGACGGGGCTTTGAAACTCGCTCCTCGGCCGGGTGTCAAAGCCCTCAAGCCATGGGAGACAACCTCGTTGGTTCTTGGCGGGCGCAGCTTCAGCATCACGGGCACGCCGTGCGAACATCTCCCCGGTGGGGAAGTCACTGGATTCATTGTCACCACCGCCGCATTCGGGCTGACTGATGGACTGCCCAATGCCATCTACTTTTCGGGAGATACCATCTATCTTCCGGAGCTGGCAAAGATGAAGGAGAAATTCCATATCTCGGTCGCGCTGCTGAACATCGGAAAGGTCCTTGTCTCTGGTCCAGAGGGGCCGCTGCAGATCACGCTGAGTGGTGCCGATGCGGCGAAGTTGTTTAGGGAGATTGAGGCCGATGTCCTAGTGCCGATGCATTTTGAGTCGTGGGCGCATTTCACGGAGAATAAGGAGGACCTGGGGAAGGAGCTGGAGAGGGAGGGGGTGTCGGACAAGGTCATTTGGTTGGAGCCGGGGGTTGAGACGAAGATTGTGTGAGGGAGATGTCAGCGGCTTCGCTTGTGCTGTCTTATCTGCATAATCCTACTAAGATGGTATCCCGGTTGCTACTAGTAGAAAGTCATATCTGAGAAGGATCGAATTATTGATTACGCCTCACAATGTCGAAGCTGGAAGGACATCGGTTCAGGTCCATACGCCTATATACAGATGGCTATGTACTGGGGGATTGCGCACTTTTGTTTTCAGTGGAATCAGTTCCCCGCTATCGGCTTTTCTTTCACCAGTCACTCACTGCTCACGCCTTCTTGATGATGTTTGCGCATGCAATCCGGGCGGAGCTGGCATCGTGGAAAACAATCGCACGCTCGCCAATGTATCCCAGCATGATCTTGTCCAGAGCAGAGTAGGGATCGTTGAAACTAAAACGGCACATGTTAGCAAAAGACTCTCGACTGTCAGGTTTAATCAAACGGAGGGGTTCTTACGTCTTCTTGGCAGCAGGTGCGTCGACCTTGCCGTATTTCCCAGACAGATCGCCAACCTCGCAGGTCGCCGGGAGCGAAGCCGTGCAGGGCGGGTCCTGTCCGCGCACGAACGAGTCGAGATGGGCGCCCGTGTCGGCGCATGTGCCGTTGACGGGGACACCCTTGGCGTGGACGTGGAAGTCTGAAGGGGAGTGTTAGTCACATGTACCGAGCTGGAAGCTCAAGGGGCGGACTGGATCATTAGAATCCGCAACACAAGGACGTACTGAACGGCCCCTTGCCCTCGGGCAGGCCCGTCACGTCAACGGTGTAGTTGACGCCGATTGTCCAACCCACCGCCGTCACGGTGCCCTTGACGCCTTGACTTCCGTCAAAGGTGGCGACCCACGTCTCGCCAACCGGGTTGTTCTTGACAATTCGTGCATCACCCATCTTGCCTGTGACGGTGCCATTGCCGCTCGTCTGGGCTGCCGCAAGGGAGGCGGCGCTAAAGAGGCTGACGAGAGTCGTGAGTTGCATGTTTGCGGGTAGGGACTTGTTGAAGCGGTGATGAAAACCGGGGTAAGGCGCGAAAAGGAGTGAATTCGTAGAGCGGAGGTTTGTCCTGGAAGTTACCCGTCTCTTGTATATACTACTGGCCCGTCAGTACCCAGGGGCAGGGGATCGGGACGTTGGAGTATATATAGAGCTCAATCAATAAAAAACTTCATGGCCGCGGATTTTGTGTTTCTTGGCCCCCGGCTGGTATCCCGCCTGTGCGTTGGGGGTCCGGCAGGCAGGGGACAATATACAGGGCGGGCATTGCTGCAATTCCGCATTGGCCTTGGAAAATCTCCATCAATGCTGGCGTAGGCGTGGTTCCCTCTCGCGGCTGTATGGCTAAGTTGACCCAACCCTCGCGCGCCAAGCAGGGGCGGAGTGAAAGCCGGCGCAATATGGAGAGATCCATGAGCCGCGCCCATCTTCATTTATAAATTCTTGGAGGGGCCTAATATGGGCCTTTTGATTCCATAACGTGCAAGGGCTCAGGCTGCCTCTCTTGGTTCCCAGCAACCGGACTCCCGATGAAGAAAGTGGGGAGCAAGAAATGGAAGAATACACCGTAGTCTCTAAAGCGCACGAACCACATCAATGCAAAGTAGGTAGTACTGAGCGCCGCTTGGCGAGGGAGAGAGGGTAAATCTAGAGCAGAAGGCAAGGAAACGAAACAACAATACTGGAGAATAAAATTCCCGACCGAAGTAAGGGATTACACCAAACCGGCCACCCGCTTTTCGTCATCGCCGCATGCTGTCCCGCCGTCCCTTTTCCCGGATCTCTCGGCATGCCAAGCATCGCAGGAGCTGACGACAACGGATTCGGCAACGGAGCCAGACAATGCGGTCCGCGAACCGACGAACTGATAAGGGTAATAGGCGTATGTAGTATTTTGGTGGGCCTTTTGCTGAAGCCGGATGCGCACGTCAATCTGTTTTATGGAGCGGCGATTGTTTCCAGGGGGTCTCTTCTCTCCGTGAGCCGGGTAACTGGGGGAATCCGGAGTCGGTTATCGGAGGGAAAGAATAAACGCGATATCGAGAAGCGTCTTTCGGCAAAGAGTTATTCTTAGTAGGGATTCTGTCTGCGCCGCTGATCTTGTCGTCGTCAACTCAACAGCGTCTGGCTCTAAGAGACACCACTCTGTCACCAGTCTAGCGAGGTGTGGCAACATGCCTCTGCATCTGGTGTGTATGGGAGAATATCAGCTTTATCTCCGACATTTTGGCTCACGCGGCCCCATGAGAGAGGCACAGTACCTGCCAAGTCTCTCCATAGAGCAAGAGGCTTCGGGAGTCAGAGATTGACTGCGCGTACGTCATCTGCTCAACCTCAGCTCCCGGTGTGGGGGCACCGAGTTGGAGCTTGGCAAGGCCGGGGACGCGGATACGCTCGTATATCACGGGGATGTGGGCGAAGAGTTGTTATTCTGTAAGTTTCGCGTTGTTGCGGGCGATGTGAATTTGCCAGGTCGGTATTGTTTCTGTTCCATATTCAAACGGACAACCCCGGATACCCAGCAAAGAACGAAGCTGAAATAGGGCCGTATATGGTATTGTACCAACCTCAATTGAAGATAGCCTGATTTGGGCAGGGAACTGATAACTTGTTCGGGGATCCCTTTTTCGCAACCAAATTCGTGCCTTATCCTAGTGCCAACACAGGAGGTACTATCACCGCGACTTGTCAAGTGAACAGCCCAAGAACAGAATGCCCAAAAAATGATGATATCGAAATAGATGGCAAAAAGAACAATCTTCGATCCACCCAGGGGTCGAACCTGGAACCTCCTGATTCGTAGTCAGACGCTCTCCCATTGAGCCAGCGGACCCTGTTGATGCCTCAATTCGTCGGGATACTAAGTCATGGTGTCGCAGAAGTTCCGTAGAGCTGGATGCCGTTGGAATGATTCAGGAACTGGGGTATCCTAGCCTGCAAAGTTCAGCGGCGCATGGCTAATGCGACAAGCCCGCGATGCGACGATCAGAGAGACAGCCGTTTCGGCCGGAGGGCTTTGGGGCTCAAAGCAACTAAGAGCAGAAAATACAAGTACTCGTGTGCGTTGCTGCCTTGTAATTGACCATGGCTCAACAGCTGCCTCCGTTGGTCTTGTGGTGTTGGAGCTGCTCGTGCTGTGTTACTCTGAGAGCTTGGGTGGGCAGAAGGCGGATTCACCGAGCTGATAAGATAAGGAAGGGCGGGGGCTTCGGCTTGGGGCAAAGCGGGGCGGGTCATCCATTATCCGTGCGCGCCCACACACCACGCCCAACCAGGCGAAATTTGCAAACCACAGCGAAAATAATCGAGGCCAATTCGCGACAATCCACAACACCGACCTCACCAGATCACGACAACCCCAAGCCGGCAAAATGGTGAACGTACCCAAGACCCGGAAGACCTACTGCAAGAGCCGGGAGTGCGGCAAGCACCAGCTCCACAAGGTCACTCAGTACAAGGCCGGCAAGGCTTCCGCCTTCGCACAGGGAAAGCGTCGTTACGACCGGAAGCAGTCGGGATACGGTGGTCAGACAAAGCCCGTCTTCCACAAGAAGGCGAAGACGACCAAGAAGATTGTTTTGCGACTGGTAGGACTGCCCATTTTGCGCTGAGGATCGAGGGGACGAAGCTAAACGAATGTCACAGGAATGCTCGTCATGCAAGGCCAAGAAGCAGCTGCCGCTCAAGCGTTGCAAGCACTTTGAGCTTGGGTAAGTCCTTCCTCTGCGATTTTACACTGCGATCACCGAGAAACGCGCTCCGAAGCCTCCGACCGATGCCCGAGTGCTTTACGCCCCTCCGACTCTCGAAATCGACACCCCAAGCGGCCCAAATTTGGTGCTCAGCGACGATGGTGCAACCCGCTTGACCGAGGCTGGAGGATGGATTATCTGTGCAATTATCTTGTGTGTTTGGACGCTTGTCTGCCTGGCTGTCGGTTGGTCTGTGGAGGGCCTTCTGGCTCTCCCAGAACCAGCCGATGTCCAGCAGTTTTGTGGCTCATTCAGCAGCCAAGATGATGTGGAAGATACACCTCCTGGGTCTCGCAGGTTGCATCGTCGGGAATACGTCTCGGAGCTGAGGGCTACTGGAACGAGCTTTGGACCACGTCGTTTCTCTGCACTCGATTGCTTGATGACTTATAAGCGCCTGATGCTAATCTCGTTGAACAGTGGTGACAAGAAGACCAAGGGTGCCGCCCTTGTGTTCTAAGCGATCGTCGAGTGGGAATTTCGGTGGAGCTAGGATGGAGGGACGGGCTTGGGCTTCCGTACCCTGGCCTGACATGGTCGTTCTATTGAGACCCAGGGAGTGGTTTCTATCCTGACATGGAAAAGTTGGGCTTAGAGGGGCATGTACATGGGCATGGAAATGGACGGGTTGGACGCAGGACAATGAGCAATACCATCCATGGGGCGTTTCGTCTGCGCTTCTTTTATCTACGAATGATGCTACCTTCCGATTATCTCAACGTCCACCACCATCCTCGGCATTCTTTGGCATTTTTGGTTCCCGGAGCCAATATTGTCTTGTTCAGGCTCTCCAGAAGCGCCTTCTTAGTCTCCACCAATTCTATGAGAAGATTACGCCGATTTGCGGAGTGACAGCGGAATTGGCGAGGGATTTACTGACTCCCTGGGCTTCCTTTGCTGAGCGTCGATGCTTGCCATGTCTCCTCCGGATTTGTGTCTCATTCTTTTTACCTGGCAATCGATATCAGCACAGGAGCAGTCATGCCGCCGCCGTAGTACGGGTCTCTTTCATGGATTCTGCCAGCAAGGCCTCCCATCTCACCCATCAATGGAACTGCCGCCAACCCATCGCTTTCTGGCGCACGCGTCATTCTAGCATTTATCGGCAGGCAAAAAAACTAAAAAAATCTAGCACGCGAGAGGCAAGTTGTTGCTAAGTGAGCCGAGCTGGAAGTCAAGCCGTACCCAGCCATCACGAGTTTTGCATCTCTTCCAATTTCAGCAAGGCGGGTGTGCCGCCGTCTGTGGCGCAGCCGGCAGCGGCGACATGCTATTCCTGGGGGAGTGCGTCATCGCGGTTAGTGAATTCAGGCTGGAGGTGGCAGCCCTATCATGCTCCCGCATTCAGGGCCCCAGCCGTACACAGCACACAATTTCTGGACTTTGTGATGGCCTTTCACCATGGCGGCTTCGATACGGTAAGGTAGGAGGACTCCCTTGTCTAGAACACGCCCAAACAGCAAGACAGCAGGACTGCAGTTTGCCGATGTAAACTTTCTGGCTTCTTCCTGGATCCCGGGGCGGCAGCCTGGAAACCCTCCGAACTCTGCGTGTCGGGGAGAAATATCCGCCATATGAAGTCGACGTAGGATGCGCCATCCTGCCCAGTCCCGGGGTGTTGCGGGCATGTACTGGGGTCTAGACTCCATCCCGAAAAAGCTTAAATCCTCATGGACGAACCCAGCGACACTTCATCAAGTCAAGGCTTCTTACATCATGTTGGCAGGCCCCTGGCAAGTTTTTTGCGAAGTACAACGGGTCTTCAGCTCAAGAACAAACAGTCTCACCAATATTGCGGCGAAAGTTTGTCAAAGCAGTGCAACAAGGCATTGGAAATGATGGTTCGCTGTGCAGGAAACTAATCCAAAACAAGTGTGCTTCACGGTGCCAAGATCGCAGGGCCAGGGGCATGAGTACCGATCATGTTTGCCACGAGCTTCATCGCGAATGCCGAATATTGGTGATGCTGGTGCAAGTAACTTCTCCACACAACTCCTTTGAAGATGTTGACAGGTGACGATTATGGCATTTTCTCGTCCCAAGCGTTTGTAGGTATGGGAGGGACGCCGACAAAGCCATTCCCGTTGATGGCTGGGACGGTGGAGATGAGCTGCGAGGAATCAATGATCCAGAGCATCACGCGTCCAGCTGTCTGGTCACACACCGTCAAGCCACACCCAACCAGTTCGCTGGCGCCAGCCAATCCAGCCGCGCAGAGCAGCGCACACCAGCGTACCCGACCCTATAGCGGGCCCAATAGTGGGCTGTGCTGAATCGGCGATATGAAGCCCTGCAAGCCATTGGGACGGCGACGGGACAGGGGATTGGCCATCAACCGCACGGCAGGCATTCGGAATCGAAGCCCTGGAGGGCCCAGGCCTGGATGCCCAAGGGTTGAGCAAATATGAGGGCGCCCACCGCCACCCGATCGGGAGATGGCATGCTGGAAGGTCCACATGCAAGTTTGGTCGACATTTTTGCCTGCGAGTTGAGGGTTTGGCGATATTTTGCAGCCCGGACGACAAGGGGCCGACATTCGTTTGAGGTTCCGAAAAGGAGGATACACAGCACGCAGGAGATCGCTTAATGAACGGGCAACTGCGACCGGTCCCCACGCGGTAGCTACAGAGACAGACGCGGAACGCGGGACGCACCACAGGCGCGACAGCTGTGGGGGAGCCCCCGAAATGCAGCAACAACCACTTCTCCAAACGCAGCAACCGTGGGAAGGTCGACATACAACATATGGGTCGTACGAGTATAACCCGCAGGCTACTGAGGACCGCGAGGATGTCATCCCAGAGGAGCAGGAGCAGGAGGACCATGAACATGAGGAGCGCAAGCTGAGCCAGAACCCAGCGCTGCGGCGAATAACGAAGGTGCCCGATTACAAGCCGACACCGCTGCGATGGCCGTTCATCGTCACCCTTGCCGTCCTGCTTTGCATTGCTATCGGCCTCATCGCCTACGCGCAGAAGGCAATGCCAGACTCAGACAGCGATGCTACGTTCATTGGGCCGAACCCGACTTTTGTCCATGGAGCCCCTCAGCCGAGTCGTCGTCGTCTGGGTCGCGCCGTCAACACCACAACAAGCTCAACAACTTCGAGTTCCACCGCGAAGTTACCGAGCGGCGCTTCTCTTGTCCCAGTCTCCACGGTCGTCATCAAGACTACATACACCGCAACACCATCCTACTCGGCATCCATTCGCACCGAAGTCGAAACGGTCACCTCAGTGCACACAATCACCCATGTTGCCTCGAGCACTTTCGTTACAACTATCGTGTCGAGCGTGGTGGCGACGCCGAAGCCCTATTACCCATCTAAAAACGTTACTGCAACGAACGAGTTCCAAACTCCGTCGTTCGCGAGCGAACCCGTGGAACCCACCACAGGGGCTTTCACGCTGACACAGACCGTTGCGACTACAATGCCATCCGAAGAGGTTGTTACTGAGATTGCTACAACTACTAGGTTCATTACACCGCCTGCACCGACGGTAATCCCGACCTACGGCGAGGTTACCATCACGTACTACGAGACGAGGCTGCCCCCTCCAGATCCCGCCACGATCGAGGATGACGCCAACCGCAAGCAGCAACCAGAGACCGTTGTTGACGACCCCACCACGGTCACTGTCATTCACTCAGCGCCGCCGGTCGTCATTGTTACTCCCATCATCAAGGTTGAGACTCAGGTTCGCGAACAAGTGGAGACCGGGACGACTCTTGTTGGGGGCGGTGAGGTGACAAATATCCTGGTGATTACGCCGACCCCGGCCGTTCCTGTCGCAAGAGTCACCACCGAGGGCGGTGTTGCCACTACTGTCCAGGATTTTGTTGCGCCTCTGGCCGTCGGCCAGCCTGTCACGTATTCTGTTGTCACGAACATAGGGGCCCTAGAAACCACGCAGGTTTTCGTCACAACGCCTACTGGGGCTCCGTTCCAGCCGATAACCTACACCACCACGCGGCTTGTGGGAGGGACGCCAACAGTCGTCACTCTGACACCGCCGCCAACCACCTTTGTCACCACAGTTGATGGGACACCGGTCACGAGGGTGACAACACCGCCAGTGACCAGTTTCACCACCACAGTCGGAGGGACCTTGACGACGGAGATAGTTGTCACGACGCCGACGGGTTTAGAGCCGATTACTCTCACATTCGTCTCGATCTCGAGCGGCACTCTCAGCACGTATACGCGAACACTATCCCCCACTACGATCGTGACAACGATATCCGGGAAGCTGACGACATTCACATCAACTCCTGATCCGTCAACGAGCCTCTCAACCAAGTCTGGATCGACGAGGATCTTGAACCCCACCCCAACGGGTGCAGGTAATATTCCAACAGTGGTGTCGTCCACCAAGGTCTTTGGCTGGGGACCGTCGGATCTCTTTGTTGGTACGTTCCTACCTCCGCTGTTCGGTATTGGGCTGGTTATCCTCATACGGGTGATCGATCTCAATGCGAAGCTGTATCAACCTTTTCAGTCGCTGGCTAGGGATGGCGGTGCTAGCGGAGCCGAGTCTCTCGCCATGCAGTATGCGGGCATCATGGCATTTATTACGCCTATGACCACGATGCTTCAGGGTCATCCGGTTCCTTTCATCACGACAATGATGGTTTTGTGTGCGTCCTTCATCGTGCCTCTTGCTACCGAGGCCATCGGGTTGAAGCTGCATGGAACTTGCTACACCAATACCGCGAACAAAGATTGTGGGCCATCCCTCGGCATCAGCATTATGCCAGCCAATGCACTCATCGGTCTCATCGCTATTATCGTCATCATGCTCCTCCTCGTCTTGTTCTTCTCGGCGAGGTGGCCAACCGGTGTGAACGCCAACCCGTGGAGCATCGCCGGCATAGCGTCCTTGGCCGGAAACCCACAGGTTCGCGTCCACCAAAGCAGCCCGCAAGCAATAAAAAAGGCGGTGTCTGAGAAACAATACGGACTGGGATACTACCAGAACGCCTTTGGCCAAGAGGAATACGGCCTCGTGCTCACGGATGAGTCGGGCCGAGGCTTGCAAGACCCGAGCGACATAAATACCGACATGGATGGATTCGACGGCGGTACTTCAGGACGTGTTGGCTCGACGAAGCTTCTCCCCTTCATACCGTTACGGTTTCCATGGCGCATCGCCTTCATCCTAATCCAGCTTGGGGTTCTGATATTTATCATCTATTACTACGTCTATTACAACAATCGGGTCAGCGACGGCGGCCACTTGTGGGCGTTTATGACTTCAAACGCATTTGGAGTTCGCTTTGTTTTCGCCGTTATCGGTGTCATCATTGCCTTTGGATGGCAGTCCTTCTTTCTCAGTGAGTTTGGCTGTCTAGATTGTTGACTAGGCCCCGCTAACTATTCTTAGGTGTCAGCACGTTGACCCCTTTTCAGTTGATGGCAAAGCGTACCCAGCCAGCGGTCAGGTCTATACTCCTCTCTCCGCTCACGAATCCGTTCTCGGGAATCTACGCAGCCGTCAAACATCGCCAGCTCTTCCTCTTCGCCGCCTCTCTCGCTGCCATCCTGTCCGAGTTTCTGCCGTTGCTGTTATCCAACGTGCCCTTCAGTCTAGCACAGCCTTATGATGCCGCTGCCGCATGTATCATCATGTCGTGCATCTTTCTGAGTGTTCTTATTGCCGTGGTCGTTGCGTCCTTCTTTATACGATACCCACCGATGCCGGTGGACCCACGCAGCATCGCTGGAGCTATGTACTATGTGTCGCAATCCCACATGCTCAGCGATTTCAATGGTATCTCGCGGTTTGACGCGAAAGAGCGCGAGCAGCGCGTGCAGGAGATGGGGAGGCGGTACTTTTACGGGGTGCTGGTGGGAGGCACCTGGAGACGGATGGGCGTTGACTACGACATGGGCCCGAGCGACGGTGTCGTAACAGCGTACTCTGGGGCACGCTGGGATAGCCCGCCTCCAATGGAGCCGCGTGGTTCGAGGGAAGTCTGACGCTTTGTTTTATATTCTAATTTTCCATTTGCGAATGGCAAACAGCATAGCATGCTTAGGTGTTCAAGGATCATTATGGGGGCTACAGGGTAATATCACGACATTAATGCCTGGGACTAGAAGATATTATCGGAGTATGAGTACAGCAATACAAATGTCGCGGATGGCGTTTTGGTTGAATAGGTGGAACCGTGGGACGAGATCACTGGGTTGTCAAGGTAAATTTAGGAAAAGAGTTGGGCACGTACATATTCATGGCTAGATCGTTCCTGATGGGTATTCCCGCGGGCATAGGGAAGCTTGTATGATGTTACATAGTTGGTGTTGATATGCGCGAGAATATATGACAGAAGCTTGTTGTCAATCTATGCTGATCGTCTATCGCCGTGACTGTCAAGAATCATACACACAAGGCACGTAAGTCGGTTGGTGTTTCGGCAAGAGAAATAAGCCAGGTGGGTCGAGTACGTGAACGTTGGACTTCTCTTCGACTCTCCTGCAGACTCAGACTCAGGCTACGAAGGCTCAGGTCCAAAAAAACAAAAAAAAAAAGGAGTCTCTTATCTCTACGAAAATGTGTTCTTAGAAACCTCGCACAGTCCCGTCCCGGGACTGCAAGACTTGGGCTTATCACATAACAGGCCTTTTTAAATGTAACAAGGCATTTTTCGCACTCGCTAAGGGCCACCCCATATTATCGCTGCACGGGGGTAAAACATTCAGGGGTATCCGCTCCCATATCGTGTACGCTGATTGGCGCCTCACCCAGTCCTTCGCATCGTCAGCGAGTCTAAGGTCGAAATCATACAGAATACGCGCGAAGATGAGTCGCATCTCAGCATAGGCCAAGCTTTATCATTCAAAGTTAACGGTGGTATCAGTGAGTTTTGGTGAAAGACTTACTTCCTTCCAATACAGTTTCGGGGCCCCACGCTGAATGACTGCATCGCATGCAGTACGCCGCGGCCCTCGCCTGGCTTTGCGTCGGACTCTTCCAGCCAGCGGTCGGGGTTGAATGTATATGGGTCGACCCAGTTCAGAGCGGTATGGTTCATGGCGTATTGCTGGATCTCGACGATGGCCTGGGATAATATCAGACTCAAAACCAGACATCATATAGGTAGGTAGGTAGAAGAGCACTTACACCTCCCAGAACATACCGCCCAGCAATCATAGCCCCTCCCTCAGGCACACTACGCGGGAGATTTGCCAAGACAGGAGGATAGCTCCTCAGCGTCTCGCTAAGCACCGCCATCATATACGGCAGCTTCGCGACCGCCGCAATTGTAATCTCCTCCGCGCTCTCAAACACCATCCAGGGGTGATAGTCCGTGTTTTGCAGACATCCAAACGCCCCCCCGACGACAAGGTCCCCCGAGATATCAAGCGTCGTCCAGTTATACGACGCCTCAGCATTCAGCGGTTTCTTTATTTCTTTCCCCCGTCGCACTCGGCATGCAGCCGGCGCAATAACAAGTCTACGTACTTCACTATGGCCGGCTCGCCCTGCTGGCGCATGCTGGCTTCGCTTAGTTCGTGAGCCAGCGCGCGTCGCAGGAGGGTGTGCTCGTCGTGGGGGGCGTTGACGATGTTGGTTGCTTCGGCGTCGATGACGTAGAAGAAGGATTTGAGCTTGGGCACCTCGACTTGGCCGGACTTGTGGCCGATGAGGTGGCCGTAGATGTCTCTCCAGGCGAGGGGGTTGGTGAAGCTGAGATGGTGGGGGGGTGATGCGCACGACGGGGTCGTATTGGTTGTGGTGACGGGCGGTCACGAAGGGTTGACGGCCGGTGAAGAGCTGGATGGCCCAGGGGAGGGCGGATGCGCGGAGGAAGGGACCGGGAAAGTCTCGGAGGGGGTGGAAAAAGAGGTTGTAGATCATCTGGGAGAGTTGTCAGGCGAGGAGGGCGGTGAAGGCGGCGGTGAGGAGGACAATGGGTTTGAGAAGGGAGAGGAGGGCGGCGATTGTAAACATTGACATTGTTGCGATGGTTTGGCCGGGACGTAAGGTGATGTGAGATGAAATGACGTTATCTCTGCCTGACTTAGGTATGTAGGAACCGAGGAATAGGGGGGAGGTTGTTGGAGAGGGTAATGCAAACGAGCTTCGTACTGCGGCGGCCAGTTTGCGTGGGGGAGGCGGACTGGCAGATGCATTGTATTTATGGCCCGTTTTTGGTTATCGAGTCTTGCGTGTTTTGTGTCCTGCATGAGTTCCATGTCGGAAAGGGTCAAATGTCTAGGGGCAATTGAGATGGAGGGCACATCACTGATTTGGGATTCTCGGGGACCGATTCCGGTGTGGGGGATTGGCAGGTTCGGCTGGGGGGGGTGGTGTGGTTTTTGGTCCTAACCGGTTTAAGATGAGAACCGTTTCTCGTCCGTTGTGTAACTTGCACTGTGCATGAGGCAATAGTTAGCCGGTGTAGGGATGCACGCACAGAACTTAGAGCACGACGTCCGATACTTATCAGGGCCACCTGAACAGCAGTGGTATGCTCTGCGTCACTGTTGGGTATTGTCAATATTTAATAAAGGTATTCATCCAGAAGCTTTATTTGGTAGGTACAATATACCGGAGCAGAAAAAGGGGGCGTGGAATATCCTACTCCTGAACTGAGATGAGAACACATTTGGCAGTTGAGTGTGTGACAAGATGTTTCAAAGAGTATAGTGATCCCAAAAGAAATCATAGACCAATTGGCTGTTGTCGATCGAATGTTTGTGTGATGTGTGCACTGTACTACAGCGGCTGGGGCCCTTGCCAGCTCAACAATCAGAATGAATAGTGCAAATAGCGAATGAAGCCCCTGGTGACCGAGAAGAATTTGCTGATCCACATGAAGAACCGCCCAACAGGAGGAAACTTGGCAACCTCGTCCATCGTGCATAGCGGAATCTCGTCTATCACCTTCAAGTCGGGGTGTATCTCCTCCAGGGCTTTTGGCGTATCAATCGACCAGCGCAGCGTTGAGGAAGTATTCCTGGTGTAGCTGATCAGCCGCTGGAAGAATATGGCAAGCCATCCGAGACTGTCCATTGCCATCTCGCCTGTCTTGAAGCGGTTGCAGAGGTGCGAGATCATGGCCTGGCCGTCTTCGGGCTCCAGATAGAAGGTCAGTCCCTCCATGATGATGATGGTTGGTCTGTCGTTGGGCAACGTCGCGATAAAGTCGGGATCGGTGGCCGAGCCTGCCAGGAGGGTGTAGTCGCGGTTGCCTTCTGGCTCTGGAACCAGCTTCTTCCGCAATTCCACGACATCAGGCAGATCAACGTCAATCCAACGCACACCCTCTCCCCACTGAAGACGTTGAGGGCGAGTATCTAGGCCACAAGCGAGGTGTAGCACAGTGACGGAAGGGTGATTGGCGAGGAAGTTATTGACATAGCCATCAAATAATTTGCTGCGTGTTGCGACGGCGGCAGCGGAGCCTGCACGAACGCCGAGCTTGGCAAAATCGTAGTCAACATGCTCGAGGATGAGACCAGGCCATTTGTCGCCGAGGAGGGGCTCGGGCGCGATAGAGTCGAGATACCGTCCGTACAGCGTTATAAGGAGGGTCTCCTGTGTGCCCGTGAACGGTATCTTGGTCTTGGCGCTCTGGGATGCTGGGGAAGCCCTAGATTCCATGGTGGTTATTGAGCGGCTGATTACAAAAGAGGAGGTGAAGCCATTGTGAGACTTATCTCTTGCTGCTGTATTTGATGGCGGCTGCAGGGGGTTGGTGGCTTGAGAGGCATCAAGTGTTGGCTAGAAAGGGCCGAGTGCGCGGGTGAGGCGGGGTTTGCATGAAGCAGGCGTTTTCCCTCATCGCGCCATGGCGCAGCTTCCCTTTTTCTCCGCAAGTCACGCGCAGCAGCATCAGGCAATTGGCAGCCTGACTTTCCAATCTGCTCATCCCAGCCATCTCACCGCCGCTACACTCACCTTCGACATTCGGTTCGGCGCGACTCACCACCACAATGCGGCTGCTGCACTCTCAGAACAGAGAACTCAAGAAATTCATGTCCGACAAGAGCATTCCGCCGTATGCAATTCTCTCTCACACGTGGGGCGATGATGAGGTGTCTTTTGAGGACTGGCTGGCTCTCACCAAATCCCCAAACGACATCGTTTCTAAACAAGGCTATCGGAAAATCGACCTCGCCTGTCAACAAGCTATTAGGGAGAGGTTGGAATGGGTGTGGATCGACACCTGCTGTATCGATAGCAAAAGTAGCGCTGAGCTTAGCGAGGCCATCAACTCGATGTTTCGCTGGTACAAGGGCGCTGAAGTCTGCTACGCCTACCTGAGCGATGTCCCCTTCAGCGACAGCCAGCCTGAAAACGAGAAGCACATCTCGGGAAGCCGCTGGTTTACTCGCGGTTGGACCCTGCAGGAGCTTCTGGCCCCTTCAAACGTTGTGTTCTACTCCGAGGATTGGCAACTCCTGGGCACCAAATCCGGGCTCTGCGACCTATTATGTTCTGTCACGAGGATCGATCAGAAATTCCTGCGCGGTGAAGTTCCGCTCGAAAGTGCGGGCATCGCTAAAAGGATGTCGTGGGCCGCCAATAGGGACACTTCGAGGACCGAGGACATCGCATACTGCTTGCTGGGCCTCTTCGATATCAACATGCCCCTCCTATACGGCGAGGGCAAGAAGGCTTTTCTGAGACTTCAAGCCGAGTTGATGAAGTCTTACCCATACGACCATTCTCTCTTTGCCTGGGGCAAAGTTGTGGTCGATGAGCCGTCGTGCACGCTCAAGGACGGCGAGAAAATTGAAAACCTCGACACCATTGAATGGGATGCCCAAGAAGCTGCTACAAGTTTGGGTGGCTTATTCGCGAAAACACCTAATGAGTTCGAATATTCTGGCGATTTTGCTCCTTGTGAGGGTCACAGGCACTTCAACAGCCAAAATTCAAAGAACGTTACGCCATCTGTGACGGCCGCCGGCGGTGTGAGTCTAGAGCTCTCAATCAAAGACGGAAAGATATTCGGGGTTTCAGCATTTCACCGACAGAATCCCAACGTTACCACTTTACGACAAATATATCTTGCCATGCTCATATGCGAGTACAAAGACTCAAGAGGCCCCGCCGTTGCCATCCCTCTGATACAATGGAGCAACAAATGCTACGGCCGGACCCACGAGATTGTTGTCTTCCACCGGATATTATCGATTCCGTATGCCTTACGCTTCCCCATTGTGTGTAATGTTGAACCGGAAATATCCCCAAAGATCGACTGTGGAGATATCGTTGTTCGGCTCTGGCCACAAGCTCGGAAGTTGTTCTATGCCCCTCACGCCGGCCTGAATGTTTTAGTGTCTCATGAAATCCTTGCTATTGATAATGAGTTGTTGAAAATACCTAGAGGATTCGTCGGAATGATGTTCTCATACTGGTTTTATTCAACAAATAATCCATCCTTGGGGTTTTGTTTGTGTTTAGAGCGAGGATCTGTTGGCCTTGACGCCGTCCTGGGAGATGGAACAAACACCACCGTCTTCATGCTGCCCACCCTTTTGGAATCCCCTCAGTCTAATGCTGGCACGAACCCCTTCATTCTATCTGAGGAGGTCTATGGTCTGCGTTGGCATACTTGGAAAGAGAGGGAGCGACAGATATGGGGCACCGGGGACTTTGAGACGTCACACTCACACACATTCAAGCATCCAGAAGAGTCTTGGGACGTTGATATCATTCCTTTCCCCCTGATAAAGGTTACTGTGGCACGAAGGAAAATTGATGAGTCGAAAACGAGTTTGGGCTTTTTTGATTTGATCGACATTTCCTTTCGCGATAGGGCTGAGCCGCCGCCAGGCAGAAGAATCCTGCCATTGCCGACCAAAAGACGGAGTGCACGACTAGCAGCTAGGAGGAGTACGTAGATACAGTCCCTTTGGACAACATAGTTGCCTAGGTACCCTAGGTACCTAGGTATATATCGAACCTTTTACCCGAGTTACTTTCCAGCGCCTGTTTAAACCACGATATCGTCTGTGGAAAGATGCAGCATGTCGCGGCTCTTCCCAGCAAAGTCTTGATACCTCCCGCGTCCCGGAAAGAAGGATGACCGCTGATACTCAAAATGAATTCCTTCAACCCACTCGCCACCGCCTGACTTTGCTTGTCACAAACAACAGCAAGGCTCACCCGAGCCAAAGACGCGGCGTACCAGAGTATGAGAAACTTCACAACAGGATCACCACAGAACGCCCCGCAGCCCCAGAGGCCTGTCCGGACTTCTGTAAATCCTCCCAAGGAAAAGGCAGTATACGCCTTTCGAATCTCCCGATCGACGTTCCCAGGACGCAAATCCGGCAGGGTGTGTTCCCCATCGCTGTCCCCTTCTGAGCCACGTTCAACCAAATCAAGTTCAAGGGCGTCCATGAAAAGCATCCTCCTCTCCCGCCAGCTTTGCACTCCGCCGTCGGGAGTCTTCATCGGTTCGACCCTGATATCCCTGCGCTGCCCCACCAAGTTCACCATCGCCTGCGCCCCCTGAATCACCAAGACCTGATCATCCTCCAGGGTCGGCGTCACCAGCACCGCAGGACATGCCTCGGGCGACGTCCCCACATGAATCTCCTCCTGCGT
>Ga0247758_1000222_pt1 | contig 49001 bp, 50 predicted proteins | sample UWRJL156409C4_FD_180950 | JGI IMG/M metagenome (GOLD analysis project Ga0247758, IMG submission 180950) | Plant litter microbial communities from Arlington Agricultural Research Station in Wisconsin, United States - UWRJ-L156-409C-4 | ecosystem: Environmental > Terrestrial > Plant litter >...
TCAAAAACAGGGGGGGGGGGGGGGTGTTGAAAGCCAAGCAGTAAGTGGAACCGGCGCTTCTGGTTCAGACCGGACATAAGATAGCCAAGTAGGTGGCCGCTCTCCAGCAACTTCGAGGACATACCTTTCGAAAGCTGAAAAAGTATAGGCATTCTGATCGTCTCCGATGTTTGCGATCTGACCAACACCCGGTGCTCTGAGCATGGTGAATGTTTGATGTTTCGCAGCGGCAGAATTCGCACAGACAGGATGAACACCAACTCCTCCAGGATCGCATTTCTCCATCCAATGAGGACGCAGGCCAACGTCCGTTCCTGCATTTGAAACAAGCTAAGCGAGCAGGGATCTTGATTGGTGTACCGCGCCAACCAGTATGAAACCGCCACCAGTGCAAGCTGGCACCTTTCTGAACAGGGCCTGGGACAGACCTTCATTTCTGTTCCAGAGTGGCTGACGTGAAGATCTATCTACAGAGTTCGTGATCCATCGACTTGTAAGACTGCCGATTCTCGGAAAAATTGGCGCATCGCAAGGGAGCACAACCTAGCCTGTGGATCATTTAATTGTAAGGACAAACACTCATTGGACGTTGCCACCACACAGATTTTGCATGACTGAAGTTTGGATTCCACTGGTTCCGACGGATCTCTCCGAACGACGCCGTTACCAGTAATCATGTGCATCATATTCTCTGCTATCTATATCGCTCAGCTATTCTCCCTCCGAGCCGAAGTCAAGGGCCGGCATAACTTTTATCAGTGCGATCTCCGGAACTGATCAATGTTCTGTCTCCACATTGCCAATCGTCAATGCCGAGTTGCTCAATGCTCACATCTGCCTGGGCTAGGGCTGATCCCCGGACCTTGGCAACCGAAGACACTCTCGGCAGGGTGGCAGGTGGTCCGCTTTGGACCGATGCATAGTGGGTAGCAGAGATGATTTGCCCTTCCTCCCAAAGCATGTGTGGTATCCTCGCTAGGCCTTGGGTTATGATAGTTTATTGCGCTTGGCACATTGTCATCCGATTCTTGATCACTGCGTATTCTGGTATTTTGCATTTGTGGTAATCGGCCCAAATTGACAGCGCCGCGACTGACGGCGCATTCACCCCGATGCTTGAAGGAGACACTAGGTAACTACTCCTTTCAGTCGTCATCCTCGTCCATTGAGTGGGCCACATTTCCCTCCTCGTCCTCCTCGTCATCGTCATCCTCTTCCTCACTGCTTTCGTCATCGACAACGCTGACGAGACGGTCCTCAACCTTGAGCTCTCTTTCAAGAAGCGTGCTTGGCATCTTCTGCGCAAAGAACCTTCGGACTCCGGCATTTGTGCTTGTATCCCAAACGGCCACCGTCCCCTTGCTACCCGCGACGGCGAGTCTAAATGCGACTTCTGGATCGGGGCCGAAGGTCGTCGAAAAGACCCTCCCAACGTCGAAGTCGCGCGAGACTACAAGAGCGGGGCCCTGGGGGCCGATGTTCCATAACTTGACGGTCCTATCTGTGGATCCGGTGGCCATAAAGCCGGGAATAACAGTGTTGAGGTCAAAAGAAGAAACGGATTCATCGTGGGCCTGCAGTTTCCAGATAGACTTGCTTGCTGAGGGGTCCTTGGAGGCCTTGCGGACATCGTAGTTGTGAACGATGCCGTTCTCGGTAGAAACGAAGAAGCAGTTGGAGTCATGCGGATCCCACTTCACATTCTCAACGTCGCTCTCGACTCCCACTCTCTGAGGCTGCTCCGTTGGGGCGCGCATATCAGCAATGGCGACGGTGCGATCGTAGCTGCCACTCAGCAGAACCGTAGACTCGACTGTGTGCCAAGCTAGGGAGCACACTTTGTCGGTATGGTAAGAGTACGATTTTGCGCACTTGGCTGTGTGTAGATCCCAGAGCTTAACGGTTTTGTCGGCGGAGGCTGACGCTAGCAGATTCCGATGTTTCCTGTTGGCGGCAAGGGCTAACACCGCATCAACATGGTACTCGTCGTTTGCCTTTTTCGCCTTCTTCTTCTTCTTCTTCTTTGGCTTCCCGTTCTCGTCTGTGTTTCCTCCCTGGCCGAGAATGGCGTTCGGGTACATGCAATCCACCGTGTCTAGATCCCAAATCTCGATGTCTGGGTCGAAGGTTCCGATGGCAACGAAACTAGCAATCGAGTCCTTTTCCACGCTTGGCTTTCCGACGGGAATGTCTAGCCACTCAACGCAGAGCGGTATCGCCGGAAGCATGATGTCGTGGTGGACATAGAGATTGTCGGAGTCGTCTTCGTAGACGTAGACCTCAAGATGCGCGAGCTCGTCCTCGATCTTGGTCGCAAGTACAAGGTTGTCTGTCGCTAGGATCTGCAGCTCCTCCCGCTCCTCATCGTCGTCCCCCGTGTCCTTCAGCGTGATGTACGGGTCATCCTTGTTGGATTCGTAGTAGGCCAGAGACTTTACGTTGCCGAACATGCCCATCTGCTGTGCCTCACCCTGTCCCTCGTCGTCGTCATCGTCATCATAGTGCTCCAGGTTGTACTCCTTCAGATCATCATCGTCGAGGTCGATGCTGTGAAGTAGTGTCAGCGAAAGATTTTCGCAGCGAGATATAGGGTCACAAACTCCTCGGGTGCGTCTAGTTTCATGGAGGGCTGTTCTTTTTTGGATTTTTTCCCTTTCTTATGGGACCCCGATTCCTGGCCCTCGGCCTCTTCGGCCTCTTGGAGATCCTCTTCGGCATCCTCCAGTTGTAGCTTTGCCAAACCCGCGATGCGCTCGAACTCTTCCTCGTCGAACGTGTATTTCGTGGGGAAGGGCGCCGCAAAGCCTCGCGGGACCCATGTTGTCGACGTAATCATAGACATGGCAGCGACGGCGAATGCACAACCACAGCGGCGTCTTCTCGATAAAGTGCTGTGGCGATTTCTGGAGTCGCAAGAGGGGTTCGTGCTGAAGATAAAGATTTGCGCTGCTGAACTTTTTAGTGGGACGGCGGGGCTTATCTTATCGCGGCTGTTGTGGGGACTGCATCCCCTTGATGCCGACCGCGTGGGTTGGGACAGCTTTTCTGGGGCATGTCAACACCGCGACATCGAGGTGCACAGACACACACGACAACAGCATCTTCCCTACCTGCGATACTTTCCTCCCAGAATTATGGGGCTCAGCGATGGAAACCACCGTTCTACAAAGAGGAGGAAGGTAGATTTTAATCCTCTCCGCTCTGACGATCGCTTCGGTGATTTGCCGTCGCGGACACAAAGTAGTGGCTTCAGGGGCTCAGACAGCAATATCGCCAACAACTCGCGGAGCTCGACTCCGCGGTCGAGGTTTTCCGGCGCGGAGACGCCTCGCCGACAAGAGGCGGGAGGTCCCGGCGGTGGAGACGATGACCAAGTCGCTGTTAACGCCTTGGATCGCGACTGGTATGGCGGCGACGATGACCTCGGCGGACACACCTTTGGCGATGATGCGCACAACCCGTTCGGCGGTGTCAACAGCTGGGAGACGCAGGAGAGGGAGGCTGCCATGGTGGAGAAGAAGATCTCTCAGGTCTCGCGCGGCATGAATGCCAGGCAGATGCAGAAACAGAAAGATGTTGACGCCTGGGAGACCAACCGAATGCTTACTTCGGGCGTGGCCCAAAGGAGGGACCTGGGACGCGATTTTGAGGATGATATGGAGGCTACCCGTGTACACCTGCTGGTGCATGACCTGCGTCCTCCTTTCCTGGATGGACGTACCGTCTTCACAAAGCAGCTGGACCCCGTTCCTGCCGTGCGCGACGCCCAGAGTGACATGGCTGTGTTCAGCAGGAAGGGGAGTAAGGTCGTCAGGGACAGGCGACAACAACGAGAGCGCGCTAGGCAGGCTCAGTCAGCTACAAACGTGGCCGGGACCGCATTGGGTAATTTGATGGGCGTCAAAGAGGAGGATACCGACAGCGCCCTCCCTATTGCGGTCGAGGAGAATTCCAAAAACCGGACCTCGAATAAATTCAGCGAGCATATGAAGAAAGCAGAGGGGGCCAGCAATTTCAGTCAAACCAAGTCGCTGAGAGAACAGCGAGAATTTCTTCCAGCCTTCGCTGTCCGAGAGGACTTGCTACGCGTTATTCGAGACAATCAAGTGGTGATTGTGGTGGGGGAGACAGGCTCGGGCAAGACAACTCAGCTCACGCAGTTCCTTTACGAGGATGGCTATGGGAAAGCCGGCATGATAGGTTGCACACAGCCGAGGAGAGTAGCCGCCATGAGTGTTGCGAAGCGTGTTGCGGAGGAGATGGAGGTGAAGCTGGGAACGACCGTCGGTTATGCTATCCGATTTGAGGACTGCACCAGCGAGGAAACTGTCATCAAGTATCTAACTGACGGTATCCTGCTCCGGGAGTCACTCAACGAGCCTGATCTTGACCGGTACTCTTGCGTCATCATGGACGAGGCCCACGAAAGAGCTCTCAACACGGACATATTGATGGGGCTTTTCAAGAAAATACTCCAACGACGTCGCGATCTCAAGCTGATCGTCACGTCGGCCACCATGAACTCCAAACGGTTCTCCGACTTTTATGGCGGCGCTCCGGAGTTTACTATCCCCGGAAGGACGTTCCCGGTGGATGTAATGTTTCACCGCTCTCCTGTGGAGGACTATGTCGACCAGGCGGTCCAACAGGTCTTGGCTATCCACTGCGGAAAGCCAGCTGGTGACATACTGGTGTTTATGACTGGCCAAGAGGATATTGAGGTAACGTGTGAGCTTGTTCGTGAGCGGCTGGACGCGCTGAACGACCCACCCAAGCTCAGTATTCTTCCTATTTACAGCCAGATGCCAGCGGATTTGCAGGCCAAAATCTTTGACCGCGCTGCTCCAGGGGTTCGAAAATGTATCGTGGCTACCAATATCGCCGAGACAAGCTTGACGGTGGACGGTATCATGTACGTGGTCGACGCCGGATACTCGAAGCTCAAAGTTTACAACCCCCGCATGGGTATGGATACGCTGCAAATCACGCCAATATCGCAAGCAAACGCGAGCCAGCGCTCCGGTCGTGCGGGGCGGACAGGCCCCGGTCAGGCGTACCGCCTTTTCACTGAGAAGGCCTTCAAGGATGAGATGTACATCCAAACTATTCCAGAGATCCAGAGGACGAACTTGAGCAACACAGTCCTGCTTCTCAAGTCTCTTGGTGTTAGAGATCTACTTGACTTTGACTTCATGGATCCGCCACCTCAGGACACAATCACCACGTCGCTCTTTGACCTATGGGCCCTGGGTGCTTTGGACAACCTCGGCGAGCTGACCGAGCTTGGGCGCAAGATGAATGCGTTCCCGATGGACCCGTCCCTCGCTAAGCTTCTGATCATGTCAGAGCATTACGGCTGCAGCGAAGAAATGGTAACCATTGTGTCGATGCTCTCGGTCCCCAACGTGTTCTATCGGCCCAAAGAACGGCAGGAGGAGTCGGATGCGGCACGTGAGAAGTTCTTTGTGCCTGAGTCGGACCACCTGACCTACTTGCATGTATACTCGCAATGGAAGGCCAATGGATACAGCGACGGGTGGTGCATACGGCACTTTTTGCATTCCAAATCGCTGCGACGAGCTAAGGAAGTGCGCGAACAGTTGCTGGATATCATGAAGATGCAAAAGATGGAGATGATCAGCTCGGGCACGGACTGGGACGTGATTCGGAAGTGCATCTGCTCAGGATACTATCATCAAGCGGCCAAGGTGAAGGGGATTGGCGAGTATGTCAACCTCCGCACTAGCGTTACGGTGCAGCTGCACCCGACGAGCGCCCTTTACGGGTTGGGATTTCTGCCGGACTACGTAGTGTATCACGAGCTCATCTTGACGTCCAAAGAGTACATGTCAACAGTAACGTCGGTTGACCCGCATTGGCTGGCAGACCTCGGAGGCGTGTTTTATTCGGTCAAAGAAAAAGGGTACTCGGCGAGGGAGAAAAGGATCACTGAGACGGAGTTCAACAGAAAGATGGAAATCGAAACACAGATGGCGGCGGACAAGCAGAGGGAAGAGGAGCGGCTGCATGCCGAGGAAGAGCTCAAGCTGGTCAAGGCGACGGCGCCAGCAGCAGCAGACAAAAAAATAGTCAAATCTGGCTCCGTCGTAAAACCCGTCCGAAAACGGGCTGGTCGCGGGTTCTAATACTCTAGCTAGTTATTACCTACCTGGTTAATTCGGACTTCGGGCTTGATTCATCCGATTTCATTTCTTCGTAGAATTTCTATCTTTCTCGAACCATGGCGAGGTCGGAGGACTGAGGTCAGGGGTACCGAGGTGAACTGGGATGTCTCAACAAGCTGCCCCGCACCTCCTTCCTTCCCCGGCCAATTCAGGGCCCGAGAATATCCGTACCAGTCGGCGGTAAGCCATCAATTGCTTGTCGCTGCCACAAAGAACGTTACTGTTCCACCCATCCCCAGGCGCTCTCTCTTCCTAGAAACCGGGAGGATCTGTACTAGCTCGGTCTACAGGTCCCAATTGACGTCAACATGCGAAGCACAAGATCACCAGCAGTACGCAGCGCTCTTCAAGGCATAAGACGCAGCCGTAGCTCGGCACACACCGCTACGTCATCTCCTGCCGTGCTGTCGCGCCGCTTCCTACCGCAGAATGGCAGCCCACGCACGCTCCGAGTCGCATCTTCGATAGTCCCTCGGGCAACAGCATTTGCAACTCAGGCACGCTATGCCTCGTCGTCCCCTTCCTCGGGGGCACTCGCAAAGACCCCCCTCTATGACCTCCACCTCGCCCACGGCGCCAAGATGGTGCCCTTCGGCGGCTTCCACATGCCCGTGCAGTACACTGGCCTCTCCGTCAGTCAGTCCCACGTCTTCACGCGCGAGCACAGCTCCATCTTCGACGTGAGCCACATGGTGCAGCGCATGTTCTCCGGCCCCGGCGCAGCGGCCTTTCTACAGCGCGTGACGCCCAGCGGCATCGAGGCCCTTGCGCCACATCGCAGCACCCTCTCGTGCTTGTTACACGTCGACGGGTCTGGTGGCATCGTTGACGACACCATCATCACGCGCCTGCCCACTGCGGATACGTTCTACGTCGTGACCAACGCTGCGTGTCGCGACAAGGACGACGCCTACCTTGATAGTGAGATGGCCAAGTGGAACGCCGAGCCCAATCACGGCGAGCTGCAAGTTGTGCAGGAGCAGCTGAACGGGTGGGGGCTCGTGGCCCTGCAGGGCCCTGAGGCCGAGGCTGTGTTGGCACGAGCCTTGGATGAGTCGGACGGCCTGGATCTGAAGAAGCTGTATTTCGGCCAGTCGGTGTACGTCCGTCTGAAGCTGCCTGGCATGGAGCTCAGCACTCCCCTGTTGATTAGCCGTGGTGGGTATACCGGCGAGGACGGGTTTGAGATATCGATACCTGAACAAGAGACAGTCGCCGTCACCGAGGCATTGCTCGCGGCTAGCGGGCCGGAGAAGGTTCAGTTTGCTGGTCTTGGTGCCCGGGATAGCCTTCGACTGGAGGCAGGTATGTGCCTGTACGGTCATGATTTGGACGACTCCACCACGCCGATTGAGGCGGGGTTGGCCTGGATCATTCCCAAAGAAAGGCGAGCAGCAGATGCAGGCTTCTATGGCGCTGAAGTAATCTCCGGGCAGGCGGTGCTCCGGAGCAAGGGGGGAACTGGTGTCCGCCGGCGGCGAGTTGGGTTGATTGTGGAGGGCGCTCCGGCGAGAGAGGGTGCCGAGATCGTAAGCCGCCCCGAGGACGGCGGAGAGGCTGTCAAACTGGGAACTGTGACGAGCGGGTGCCCGAGTCCCACGCTCGGCAAGAATATCGCCATGGGCTATGTCAAGGATGGGTTCCACAAAGCAGGTACCGAAGTGGATGTGCTGGTGCGTGGGAGAGTGAGAAAGGCGGTTGTGGTGAAGATGCCCTTTGTCCCTACCAAATACTGGAAGGGTTCTGCGTAAGACTGGTTGACTGCTATGGGTGGGAGGGTGATGTTTTTCATATTTTATTCAACACCGCATTTTACCCAATGGCGTTGGGCTTGGGAAATGAAGAGACAAGTGTGATTCATCATACAGATAGAGGGAGTCAGGAACGCCGAAAATCTAGGTGTCATGACGGTGTTTTTTTTAATGGCAGATCAGAAACCGAGTACCGTATCTATGTTCTGCTTCATCTGATGCGAGCATAGAGGTCCCCTGTCACTTCGGGGGAAAAGGGGCAATGCAGGTTGTTGAAAAACTTATGTGTTTTACTATCTCATCTCCCTCCTTGCCCTCTCTCAGACAGCAGCCTAAGCCGCATTTCTTTATCATGCCATGTTACTGCCCTTCGAATATATGGCCCCGAGTTGCAACCCAGCCCAGAACAGCCGTGTATCTGGCCATGAGGGGCGTCGATACGAAAAAAGGTATCTCGAAATCAAAACGGCCTTGAGTCCATGTTGAATGATCGCCCCGAACGACGAAAAGGAAATAACTCCAAAGCGCCGCAAGCCACCGTTCTCCTTGTTAATGCAGTGAACGCTAGTTAATGCCCAAAAATGAATCATTCCTCCTGAGCCCACCTCCTCTCCCGAAGGGGCATCTCCTGCCCAGACTTCTCACGGTTGCCCGATGTCTCGGCGCGCCAAGCCCAATACTCGCTCAACCTCGTTTCGGCGTACGAAGCATAATCAAAATCTATTTGAGAGATGGTGGCCTGGATCAGGGCCCAAATCCCCCAGTAAAAGCCCGGCAGACCTCGGAACACATCGACCTCGGCGAGCAGTTTCTCCACTTCGGTAGCTTCATCTATCGTGCTCGGCTTCTCGCGAAGCTGGCCGAAGTAGGCGTGTACATAGTCCGTGATGAACTCGCGGCGTTGAGCGCGGGTCGGGAGGACGCTGAAGTCGCAGTCAAAACCGCCCCACTCGGCAAAGTGGTTCGAAATATCGAAGGCGGCAGGAGATGGAGTTGCGTACTCGTAGTCGATGAAGGTCACGGTCTCGGCGGTCTTATCGCTGGTCGCGCCGAGCGGCTTTGGTAGCACAATCACATTACCGCTCAGGAGGTCGCAGTGCGCGAAGACGAGCTGGTTCGGAGATTAGCTGAATGCCGCATTCGGGGTTGCATGGGAGGGTACTGACTCCATTCTCGCCGAGTCCTGGCCGCTGGCTCAGCTCAGAGACCAGCGTGGTAAGCTCCTTCTGAAGCTCTGCTTGGCGGCTTCTCTGTTCCTCGGTGTCTGTTGGCAGTGCAAATATCCATTTCTGCATGACAGTCCAGACATTGGGTGATTGTTTCCCTGGTGCAACATGATCTAGAGCCCGCTGAAACTCTGCGTCTCCAAGACTGTCAGCGGGACCAGCGGGACCCTCGACCCTGGAGTTCTTGCGGCTGTGCCCCGTCCGCCCCGGGATACAGGGCACCACGGCGTGCCACTGGGCCAGGCGGCGTGCCACTGCCTTATAAATCACGGGCTTGCGAAGGTCCTCGGGTTGCGTGACGGTGCCCTGTATGAAACGGTACATCATCCCATTGTCGAAGCGCCCGATCAGCTCCGGCGCAAGACCGTACTTCATGAGTAGCTCATGGTTCTGCGTCTCGCGGTGGCGGTCGATTATCAAGTCGGTGCCGTGGCCGTAGGCACGCAGGAGGATGGCCTCTTTGTCAACGTCGTCCTTGGAGAGTCCAGCCTTCTTGTTGACCGCCTTCAATAGCGTGTTGGTGATGCCGTCGGTGAAGCGTACGAACTCGACGTTGGCGTCCGGCTCAGCCCACTCGGGGCGGACTGTCAGGACGAGGCGTAGAGCCGACTCGTTGGAGTCAGCGCTTGAGTACGAGAGGGGGATGAAGCGGATTCGACGGTCGGTGGCGCTGCCGTTGCCGTTGCCGTTGCCGTGACCGTTGCCGTTGGCTTCGCCGTGGTGGGCACCATTCTGGTGGCCGTCGGTTTCTCCCCCGACAGCCATTTCTGCCGTCGTTGGTTTGGGTTGGCAGATGTCGGTGTTGGATTCGTCGTGGTCGTTGCGTTCGGCAAGCAAATTGTCCTCTCAAAATTGTGGGCCGCGATGATGAAGTCCGGTGGGATATTCGGTTTGGCGTGCAGTAGCGAAACACGGCCGTTCCAGTCGAGTGGGGAGAGAGAGTGGACACAGGTCGTCCTTGATCTGGATATCTTCGAGACAGAAGCGCAATTCCAGGTTTTTGTCTCGTCAAACTCACACGATCAATTGCCGTTTTCCGCGCCGCTAAAAGGGTCTGTCACGAGGAACAAAGGGGTCGTCATTGCCACGACCATCCCACGTCTCCATCCCAGATCCCACATCACTTTCATCCCGGCCCTGTAAAAACGTAATAACGTCAACCAACCCAGCACCATCGCCCCCCCTCCCAGCCCAGCGACCGCCCCCCGGTACCTTGGCTACTGAGGCTCATTGGGAGGCTGCGAGGTACTGACACCTAACCCAGTGTCAATTGGCTGCTGCGACACAGTCCCCACGTCCCAGGTACATTCAGTGCACGCTCCCTCCCCTCCAACCAGGGCAGGGTAGGCACTCGACCTCGTCCTTTTTCCCTGGACCGCAGTCGGCCTAGCGCAGGGACGGGCCAGGGACCTGAGAGCCGCGCTGATGGCGGGCGTGGTTGCACGCAACAAGTGACTTTGATGTCTCTCGTCGTCATCAGGCTGCCCGACGAGACTCGAATCGCGGCGAAACCAACCCAGTGCTCCGGTGGCGACTTCGCCGTTATGGCATTCCCGGTTCTTCCCAGCCCATCCAACTTCCTGGGGGTCGCGCTCGTCATCAATCGCTCCCGGGACGGGCCGAGGTTTGTCTTTCACTATCCGCCACACGTCGCTGCCAGCTTGCCCAAGTCCGGGCTTGGCGATGACATTGACGACGATGATGGCGCGCTCCTCGCGCGTCTGGCTGGCTTTGAGGCAAGTGCCTCGTCTATGCCGCATGCCGTGGAGCTGGCTCAGTGGAACCACGACGACCACCTCGTGACCGACAGCGGCACCCAGATCGTGCCCTGGGAGCACGTCGCCGGGTTTCCCACCAAGGACCTGGAGAACATTTTGACACCCGCCCGGGCATACCACAAGAGGCTCTTCCAGGTGTCTTTAGATCCTCTTTATTGTGTATCGTACCCCATTTACGTCCCTGAGAACGGGGTGTGGCGGAGGAAGAAGAGGCAGCAACGCCAGGAAGCCGCGGCCTCCAAAAAGGATGACGACGGAGCTGTTGCACCGGACGCAGATGCTGCTGCGCGTTGCGCGGATAAGACGGCTTCCGACGCAGACCATCTGGAAGGACGGGATCCGGCAGCCAAGCCGGCAGCCAGACCGGCCGAGGAGGCCGAGGACAAGAAGAGCTCCATGACCATGTTCAACCTCGTGTTCTTTCTACAACCAAAAGAGCACGAGGTTCGAGATCTAGTCGACGTCATGTTTGTTCACATCATCAAGAAAATCAACAAGGCGTACAAGTACTGCCAGCAACGAAGTGATTTTGTGTGGAAGGAGTCCAAGAGGATCTTGGCCCTCAAGGATAAAGGCCGTGAGGACAGTGGGGACCCCCCTGGCTATTATGCACACCTGCCATACCCGTTGCCGTTGCTGACATCTCGTTTGCATAGAGCGGAAGATGAGCTCCCTGTGGGAGGAAATCCTATCGAACTCGTCCCTGGCAGCATCGATGCAGTACATCTACGATGCCGTGTCCCAAAATAAGATAGCCGCCCTCCAGCTAGACACAGCTGAGGGCATGGTGACCCATTCAGTCCAGATTCCCGTGCCTTTCCACGTGTCCGATCTCCCGCAGGAGGGCGAAGGCGACCAGGCCGGCCTCTGGCTGACGACGGCAAACTCGCTCATGGCCGATGACGAGGTCGAGGAGCCCGGCTTCCTCGACAGAAACTTTGCGCTGTTGTTGCTCGCGGACGAAAAGAAGATCACAGCCGAGCTACAGGGTGACCCAGACGGCACCGCAGTGTCTATGGTGGAATTTGTACGGCATTGCAAACCGACTCTCTCGTAAGGACAGCTTATTTATCTCTCACCATCTCTAGCTACTTACCAAACACTAACCGGCTACACCATACCAACAGCTTCTATCAGGTTGGGCAGCAGTCCAGCAACATCCTCACGCCAGCCCAGGTGCGCAAGTACGCCCAGCATTTTATCTACTGGCGACGGGCCATCGCGATTCCCCCGTTGCATGCCCGCGACATGTACATAGTGAACCCGAATTGCGATATGTGCAAGCTACCGCAGGCTGCCGCCCGGTGGGCGCGCCAGTTCCCTCTTCTGCCTGCGCTGCCCAACTTCCTGGCCGAGCTGAGCGTTGCGCCTCGCCCATACAAGCTACATTGCCCCAGCAAGGCCCACCGCCCAGTTTACATGGCCATGCTGGCATGGCTGATGCGTGGTGGCTGGGTCACACAACTGTGCACCTTTGCCTATGTGGTGGTTTGGCCCGAGATCATCTACGAGGTCGAATACACGCTTGAGGCTGAAGATATTGCTCGCACCAAACGCGCCCAGGGGGTGGCCCGCGAGCCTCGAGGCAATGATGCCGACCCATCCAGCACGGCGACGCTTGGCGATGTCGCCGTAGCTGGCTTCGGATTGGGATTCCTTCCATTGCTGGACGACGCGTCAGATATGGCTTCTTCTACTGCGACGCTCCGCGATCTTTCGCTCTCACACTCGCAGTCCATTGCTGGACCGCCCTCACCTGAATATCCTCCTGCATCTCCCCTGTCGCCGAGGCCCGTTTCATCCCGCACGGGGGTCGGGGACTACCAGGCTTCATCATCAACTCCTGTTGAACAGGCTGCCGAGAAGGCACGATTAGAGCGTATTGCCGACAAGGCGGCTCGGGAGCTCGCTGAGCGGGCTACAGCGCACGCCCGCAAGGCGGTACCGGAACGGACGACGCACCCAAGTGTAAATAACGCTCGCCATCTGATTGGCATCTCACCACATGTTATTCTCGACGCCAAGAAGGCGACAGGCAAGGACAGCCTATATCTCAGTGCCATTGGCCAGCGTCTTCGCGACAGAGCTGATGCCTCAGCGGCCAGACGTGGGGCGATTGCTCGTGGAGCATCAAGGGGTCAGCATGGCAGGACTAAGGATGAAAACAAAAACAATGGTACTAGAGCGAGTAGAGATGTCGCAGCCGGCTCGCGGGACATGGGAACCCGCGACAGCAAGGATTGGGACGAGAGGGTGGCCAACATGTGGCCGCTTTTCTCGAAGTACTTCAACGGGCGGTCCGCATTGGAACGCATTGCCCTCCAGGAGGACATGAAGCGGAAAGACGTGTGGAATCTTCTTGCGGCTATGAGTGAGCACCTGCTTTGCATTCGCCACTGGTAACAGACAGGAGGCAAATAAATCTACGAAGCAACACATGGCTGTGTCTAGGAATCAAAAATGTGGAACACTCAATAGGCAAGTAAGCATAGAGACATATGTAATGTGTATTATCAAAATAAAAGCTGTAACTGACTGAGCAGTCAAGAAACTTGTCTCTTCCAACCAGAGTGCATGGGTGCATGTATAAACCAAAACAAATCAAACGCACAAATCAAACACATCCCAGTCATTCCGTCCCTTGATATCATCGCAAGGGGGAGCCGGAAGATACAAAATAAGAAAATGTATAAAGCGCCTGGTGTTTCCCGCTGATGAGTAGCCCATAACCATGCCCAAGTCCAATCCCCGACTAGTTACGCCACCGAACCTATCTGCCCGTAACGACCCCTGAAATGCTATAAAACCTAAACAGGTGAAGGAGAATGCTGGACAACGGGCTGAAAGCAAGAAGCCCGAGCCTCGTAAGTGCCACAGAAGAATCCGGTGTGAAACAAAGTGGTAATGGGAATATCCATGAAAAGAAACGAGAGATGAGAAAGGAAAAGTCGACACCATCGTTCTCTGCTGGGTAGACCGTGTGGGGCTCATTGTGTCAGATCCATGCCATACTCATCCTCCTCCTTGAAGTTCATGTCTCCGTCTCCCTCATCATCGTAGTCAAGGAAGTCGCCAGGGTCAAGCATATCACCACCAACCGCCGAAGTGCCATCGCCATCCGGGCTCACAGAAAGGCCCGTGTGGCCGCTGCCATTCAGAGGCTCACCTTTGTAGTTGGTGTGATGAGGAACCCGGAGGCCGGTCCCAGCAGTGCGAGTGTAGGAGAAAGCCTTTGGCTCATATTCCTCGTTCTTTGACATTGCCTCCATGAGCTCTGTCTGCATGCGCCGCTCGTCGTCTGTGAATTCGAAGGGCACAGAGCCGCCTCGTTCCAGGAGGCCGTTAATAAGCTCTTCCTGTTGCTGAAGCTTGAGGTGGAGCATCCACATGAGATCTCGCGTCCAGCTGACGGCGCCGTTGAGAATATCACCCTTATTTGGACCTTTATCCTTGTCCTCGATTGGGAGGCCGGTTGTAATATTACCAGCACTCCCGGCAGCGGCCCGCCGGGCGCCAGGACCGGCAAGCGTTGAAGTTGCCTGTGTCGGGCTTGAGACAGCCGCCAGAGTCGGCGAGAGTGGAGTTCCGTTCTGAATAGCTTTCCTTATCTTCTCATCTTCCAGGCGATGTGCAGGAACCAACTTGCTCAGATCCTGTATCCGCTCATTGATATTGTCTCTCCGCCGTCTCTCAACCAGATTGTGTGACTCGCGCCTTCGCTTGCGCTTTGCCTCTTGGGAAGAAACTGCGGTAGATGTTGTGCCGAGCTTAGCAGGCATCGATGTTCCCCCTTTCAGTAAAATATCGTTGATCTGCGCGCTGTGGAGGTTCGCCTGGAGTGGTGATGAGAACCCGGATCCTGGGAACGATGAAAGGCTGTTGGGGGTCTGAATCCATTGCCCCCCAGAGTGAGATTTCTCATGGTGAGCGCCTCCAGTTCTAATGGGCTGTGCGCCAAAGGCCGAATCTGAGTTCATCGACAAACTGGCCATCGCAGCAGTCTTGGGTGTCAGGGGGCTTCTGGCAGCCGAAGGCTTGCTACGCTGCGCCGCCTGTGGTAACCGCGGTCGAGCCTTGGCTCCCAGAAAGCCGGGTTCGCTACCCTCATTCATATCCGATCCAGCGAGAGGGGAGGCAGCATACGAGAGGGGCGACTGCAAGGTTCCGCCGAAGGACTGCGGATGCTGCATTTGGCGATATTGGCCGAAATTGTGGACAAATGGACTCTGAATTGGGTCTCCGTCTGGCGTGCTTGAGTATCCGTTGACATGAGGTTGCTCCATTGGCAAGCCATGGTGGGAGGAGCTATAAATCCCTGGCGCATAGCCCATGCTCATGTCGTTCATACCACTGAAATCTTGCCCGTGGCCTTGTATACCTGATTGTGGTTCGGAGGGGTTGCTCAGACCATCCAGCAGCTCGTCGTCCCCGAAGAGGGCTGAGCCGCTCGAGTAGGCATTCGACGAATTGTTGTGACCCGAATAGTTGTTCTGGAAAGACGAGGGGTAGTTTCCAGACATGGCGAGCTCGTTCGGGTCAATCGCATTCCCGCCATGCCCACCCATCTGAAAGCCGTGTTGCGCCATTTCGAAAGGCTCGCAATAGTTCTGGGTTGGTGTTGAATGAGGCCGCCTCTCGACGCCCTAGCGGAGCGGACAGCGACGGCGCCCTGGTGTTACGAAGTATGCCTGGGAGGCTATGAAAATTAGTTTTGCGCTCAAGGAAATGGGTGTCTCTGACGATGTTCGAGGCCGCAGCCACAGCGAGGGGGATGAGAGAAAGTATGGAGAAATCGATGCCAGGTGTTTTCTAGTGCAAAGGAACGAGAATTTTGCGAAGAGAGTGCGCTTCCTCCAAGAGAGACGAGGAGGGAACAATGTGCATAATAAGGTTAGATCACGTACCTGAGAGTAAAAATTGCTGGGACGGGTTGGTGGTGATCAGATCGCCATCCAGTAGAAGGTACAGAGTGCGGAACGGCAGCCGATTTGACTATGACTCAATGCTGAGAGCGACCGTCCGAAAGTCTGGTATCGATACGAGGAGGGGCGCGATTACGTCGAGAACAGTCAAATATTGGTGCAGTGGCGCAAATGCGATTCGCGCAAAGAGTAGATGGGCTTTGTCTTCTCGTATGTTGAGTTGTGCAGTGGGAGGGATAGGTGGAATCGGAACAGCGCTGCGTTGGAGAGTGATGGTGAGAATATGGGTGGGCGTCGGAGTCGGGCTTTGGAGTGATGCAGCCGCCTAACTGCGTTGGGAATGGGATGGCGCAGAGCGGGCGATTGAGCGCAGACAAAGGGGCAAAAATATTTCCTTCGTTCTCGACGCTGAGGGCTCCTAATGAAAAGCCGGGGATGCAGGAGAAGATGCCGAGGGCGGGGGCCAGATATGTTCAGCTTTCGCGTGCCACGGGTCGGGTTTTGTCGGTCTGTGATGGTGGGCTCTGCGATGGCGTCTCTTGAGGTTCTTGGGGAAGGGGGGACCAAGATGCCGTGGTGGGGGATGGGGAGCAGGGAGCTCGAGTTTAAGTTGCGAGGCCAGAACCTGGAATGGCGGGGACCAAGAAAGTTGGGGACAGTGAATGGGGGCGCAAGTGGGACCACTTGCTGCGGCCCAGAAGAGCGGTAAAGATTGCCCGGTCCTCGACGAGGTATCCGCCGCTATTCGGGTGGAAAATCGAAACCAAAGCTAAGCCTTGCCCAAGTAAAACCTTGTTCTTCGGCAGGCGTCGAGCTTGGGCGGAGAGAGGCTTGAGAGGAAAGGATAGTCGCCGAACGACACCGAAACCTAGGGACGCAAAGGATCGGAGACCCGAGGATCCGAGGCCTTGGCCGCCTTGTGATAATATGTTAGAAGCAGAGGCGCGGAACCAGCGGGTAAGGCTGAGTTGATGATCCAGACAGCAGGAAAGCGAGCCGCCGGTGAAGGACGGGATGGGAGTCGGGACAACGTCCTCTCGTTATGATGGGTTTGTGAGGTGTTGCTGGTTGTCAGTTGCGGTTATCGGTTGATGCTTGACAGGGGGCAGCAGGTGCGCGTGCGTGGAATTAGAAGGGCCCGCCGCAGGCAGCGTGGGACATGCTGACGAGAAGATTGTAGTTGGGGCTTTGTGATCGCTTGCTCGGACGTGTAAGCTTCGTCCTGTGTATCGTGAGACGTCAAGTTGGTTGTTGGTTGAGGTCCACAAGTGGTGGCAACGCGGTCCAAGCTACCTTGGTAGGTTGTTGCTTCGAACAGCGCAACTCGATTTTGAGTGTATTTGTAACTGGAGGCACGCAACTTTTCTCCCGAATCTCTACCGTCTTTGGTGAGGAACCTCTGTGAGTGTCGAGCACGCCGAGGCTTCCCGAAATGCGATTTATTATCTTTACTAGGCTCCTGAGTGTGGCGTGCGTCCTCCTGTGGTCGAGTCGTCCTCGGTATCAGCTCTGATGTTTCTTTTAATAGCGACACAGGATCTGCGGTTTTGGTGCAGATTTGACCTCCGGTCAATCAATCCAGTCTTCCTAGGTAGGCAGCTGCTAGAGAGCGCTAGAGACGCTACTATATGACGGATTGGATTGAATATATTGTGGCTGGCACACAGCACTCGCTGGCGACCAGTCAAGGAACGGCGGAGATCAGTGTGAGCAGTGGGGATTTGGGGAAGCCCCACGATCCAGCCTTTTCCTGCAAGGCTAAGGACGGCTGCGAGCCTGCGATGGAAACCTAGCTGGCAGACGGCTTAGGTTAAACCTGATCTAGATTAGCCCCGATCATGGACTCCCTGTCTCCCGAGCACCGTTGTTGGGGAGCTGTCGGGTAGGTTGGGTCTGGGCAACTGACGGACCTCCAACAGGCGGGTATGTAGGCAGGTATCGCTTTGGCTGGCGATAAGTTTCTCAACAGCCTTTATCAAGGTGCGAACCAGCCTCAACGGCCTGAGACAACAGATGGCTGGAAAGTCGTGTCGCGCGACCCCCGTGTTCCGGACGTTGATGCGGCGTGCTTGTGCGACTGGTCGGAGACACCTGGTCTGTGTGATTGGCCAAAGCTTGCCTGTTCCACGCGATGACTTGCTTGTTGAGCCTCGTGCGATGTCGGGAATGGCGGAGAACGCAGCGTCGACGGTGAGCGAAACGAGGTTAGGTGAGGGGGGAAAGCGGCTAACGCGCACAACGACCGAAAAATCAGATTGGCACCAGAGTTAAACTATCGTAGACACCCCGAAACAGAGTGGCTGACAAGGGACGTGGGGTTTATATACCAGCCGGAACTGTCGGCCAGCCTGGATGTCGGGTGCTGTGAGGGACTCCGAGACTTTGAGGCCCTCCACTTCATGCGCACACAGCTATATTCTCTCCAGCCCACGTCTTCTGACTCAAATGGGCAGTTGGTGTGTTGGTAGCAGGGAAGAAGGGTATGGCCAAAGGTGGGCTGAGACGCGGTCGCTTTTCCCTGCCCACCGGAAGGCACCACCCAGCTTCACCGAGCGCCATCGAGAAAACGGGCATTTTTGGAAAGGTGAGGTGGGTGAAGAAGGAGGGCAGAGGAGGGCACCCGACTTGGCAGAGTGAGACAGTCAGGCACACTAAAGCGAAGATACACATCCCGCCAAAGCCTGGCCGGACACACTCTTGTGCAATACCCGGCCGATATCCAACTCGTCCGTATACCTTGTCAGTCGACGATATGTAGCAAACGAAGAAGCCCAAACGATGCAGCAGCCGCGCGGACACGATGAAGGATGACCGCAGGCCTCGGAGGTACGGATACGACAATTATGTTCTCTAGAAGACTACGAAATGCAGACCACCTCACTTGTTCCCAGGCCAAAATCGCCTCCAGAGCAGCAGGCGACACCTAGGTGGCCACCTCGATGGTTACCTAACATCCTGCCTGGCTCAGCTGGGTTGAGCAGGCCAGCGGCTGTGCGCCGCCGAGGGGCCTGTCAAGCCGAGCTCCAGGCCCAAGGTGGGCAGATGCGAAAGTGACGGGGGCATTGCGTGTGCTCAAGAATGCCATGGTTTGCTGAGCCACCACTTCCTGACGAGGGAGCTTTGACGGGTGGAAGAGTGGTGAGTACACTACACACAACAACGTGAGCAGGTGTGGAGCAAGAGGCTTGGGAGGGTGTATAGCAACCCTGTCTATTGTGGTCCGTGACCAGTATGTGGGGCAGTTAGCTTCGTATGGCGAATCAGATGGTCTGGATCAACTTGGCGTCTTCGCCCATTGTGCTCTCCGTCCGCCAAGCTGCGCGATTGATGGCGTACCACCATATCGCCGCCGGCAGACTGAGGATCTTCTTAAGACGACCACAACTTTGAACAGTAGCGCTCCTTCAGCTATCCCAACCTACCGCTCATACGCCACCTGCATCCTGCCCGGGGAGGGGGCACGTTTTTTCTGCACGCCAATCCTGAACGGGAACTTGGATCAGACGCGTCGCCATCGCGCAAGTTGGACAGGAACGAGACCACACCCCGAACACGACCCCAAGAAATCATCTGAGCATCGCTGCCAGGACCTCCTCGCCGAAAACCAAGTCAGCGGTATGTTGTATTTGTCGCATGACTAGGGCTCCAACTGATGTTTTGTGTTCCGGGGTTAGAGCCTGCCATCCTCCTTTGCGGCCCTCGCTCGCATCTCGCCAATCACATTTCCATCCTCGACCAGACCTTACACCCCCTTTTCCATCCAGCGCAATCACGAGCCCGGCACTCCCGTCCTGTTTACTCATAGCCGTCAGCTTAGACTGGACATCTAGCTCCGAACTGCAAGGCACACTCCGGGTGTAACGACGGGCATCTTCAGCCTCTTGGCCTCCCCACGCTCGATCGGGTCTGCAACCCACGAACCCAAAAGCAGAAGGACGTCATGGCTTCGACGTCCTTCCGAAACTCCATCAACTCGCTTGGGTGGTCTCGACGTGATGCAGATGTTCCTGTAAATACCTCGCAGCAGAGTGGCCTCCTCACGTCGTTGAGTTCTCTCAACCCCTTCAGCGACCGCGGCTATGTCCAACTTCCAACCACCGAAGGCGCAGGCGCGCCCCTGCCAGCGCCGAGCCGCCGTGAAGAGGAAGAGGGCTGGTTTGTCTGTGAGTCACTTTCTTCCGCGCCTGGTGTCATTGTTCATGTCTTCTCTTTGGATTCGGTCTCCTCCCCTTTCCCGCTCGTCGGTGCCCCTTGCAGCATGCCTTTGCGGTTGGCCATGTGCCTGTCGCCTTTGCCTTGTGCATGTCTTAGCCACCTGCACATGAGCGTCGATTCCTTGGTTCCATGTCTCATTTCTTTCTCCCCATAACAACTTCAGTGTTCTTGCCAAATGACCTGTTGTCGCATTGAGGACTAATCACCATTGAATAGTGAGTCGGTGGGACCGCATGCTCGTCTTCGCTGCCTGCAATATCGGGGCTCTTGCTTGCTTCGTCATTTGCTTTGCCCTCTTCCCTGTTCTGTCGTTAAAGCCTCGTAAGCTTGTTGTTTTGTAAGTTGTATCCCACGTCTCGTTCAAGGCACCCTCGCCCCCGCCCCAACCCTAGAAAGACCCCCTTTTGTCGCCCTTCAGATCCTCTTTCGGGTGATTATGATTCAAACCCTATATTGCTCCTTCCTTTTACATTCGGTGTGCTGGCTTCTACAGGTGCCCACAGTCCATGGGTTGAGATCTCGCATGATGAATGACTGGCAGAGGATCAACCCCTTTCCTACGTCACTCGTTGAGAATGAAGCCCTATGGAAAACTCGGTTGCCTATCATCGCCTCTATAGGAATAGATACACTGCAAACAAAGAGCAGAAAATTTACTAACGACATCGCATTAAGGTGGACGCTTGGCTCGATCTTGTTTCTCTCATCATTCGCTGCAGTTATGGGCCCTTGGACATATGTGCTGCATTTGGCCTCGACACCAAGGCTTCCGTTCACGGCCGCCTACTTCGGCTCATTGGGTTTGACGATATACTTTTCCATAGGGGTAAGTCAACCAAGAGTACATTCCAAAATATTTGTTCTGACCCCCTCGAAGCTGCACAGTACAATCCTCACCCTCCTCTCGGCCCTAGTTCAGCTGGCTTGCCTGATATGGTATTTAGTGAGCTATTTCCCGATGGGATCCAGCGGTTTACGACTTGCGACTACGTTTGGCGCCCGCAGAGCTGCGGCCTGGATGTCGGGCTGAGGCGATCAAACTGTGCCATACACTACATACCAAACTTAGCACCCTTCTTTATCGACACCTCGATTTTCTCATTCCCAACACTCTTGTTTGCTAGCTCGCATCACTGGTGGTCTCTTGGACCCCGGAGAGGAGTGGCATGAGTTGGGGAAGGCTTCTGCATCAATGATAATAGAATATGTTCTTTTTTCGTCACCACGCCTCCCTTTTCAATTGCATACGCTGAGACCCAGCAATCGTTGTTGAGACGGTTTGCGCTCGGATTTGACCCGGCAGCCATGTACTTAGCCCGTGCCGTTTCGCTCAAGCAGTTCAACATGCTGGGGTGGTGTTCCAGGACGAGAATATTATCGCCACTACTGACGCTGTATCTTTGGCGACATTGGTTGGGAAGGTAGGACCCACAAGCACGCCAGCATTGCCGCGCCCAAACTGCCACCAGCCTTTAGTTGGAAGACCACGGGACTGTTCTTCACGCAAGTCACACACTTGGTCCAGCTTAGGGAACTTGGATCTCTAGTTCTGCAAGCAACACCCCCAACGAGCGACTTTAGGACCAAGGGCATTTTGAGAACTCAGCATGAACACCCTGCTAGGCACAGGCGGCGTGCCTCGTTGAATCCCCCTTCCAGAGTTACCGAGAATGTGTATACATTATATCACGGTAGGCCTCTTCTCTAAGTTCAGCAATTTGCGTTAAAGAGACACGAGCCATGTTTCTTTACGTTCTTGGGAAGAAGGGGGGTGGGGACGGTGATCGTATGCTGAATCGATGTCGCGAAAAGTCGTTGGGAAGCACGCAGGCAGCTTCTAGAAGTAAAGGGAATTGCCCGCTATTCCAGCTGGCCGAGACTGTGTTTGAGGATGCTTACACGGACATGCGGCTATAAAACTGTATTCCCTACCACCACATGGCCATTACACAGTCAAGACAATGATGCATAGTGCTTCCATCCACGAAGCCGGCAGCTAGCTCCGTTCTCGCTGACAAACAGCTTTTAATGCCTAGCATCAACGCATCCCGCTAGAGAGGGTGCGGCAGTAGCCCGCATGTTGCACAACGATGGAATCATAAATGCTGAATTTTGACCCCACCTCCCGTCACCGCCCTCCATCCCGCCGTCTGCTCGGCAGATTGCACAGGTTATGGAGGCCGACTTCTGTGCATTAGACTTAGATCTCGCTAGAACGCCAATACACTGTGTCGGGCTTGTTGTGCTGCCACAATTTCGCCAGCTAGCTGACTTGGGCCGATGGGCTCGGCCATCCACTTGTCTCCAGACTCTGCCCATTTCTGAAGGGCTCTTGTCATGGAGCCCCGCACCCAGCCGGTTGGCCAGGTCATTAACCATGTGTGGTGCACACGTCAGGTCAGGTCAGGTCCCGCTCCGTTGAGAATACCTTGCTCTCGTCGGGTACAACCCGAATGCTCTTGTTAAGCAGCAGTTGGACTGATGTGGGCAGGTCTTGGCTGCCCTGGGCACGACGCAAAATCGACGAAGCCCAAAAGAACGAAACTGAAGGACTCCGTGTATAGACGGCACTATGTGTCCTATAGCACTGCAACCGAGTAATAAACCTGGACACTCCAAGTGACCGGGTTCCCCTCCCTGCCATCACAGAGATTTTCCGGATCCGAGTGCTGCTATCAAATGGAAATTAACTAGGGTCCTCTCATTCTAGAGGACGACTCCTGCACACCTCCTTGGTAGGTAGCATCCACGGCAGTAGGTACAGAAGAGGAAGAGGAAGGCTCAACGAGGCAGAAATAAACAACAACATGGATGAACCGTATAATATGAAAGCCGGACTGGTCATGTTGCCACGCTGCACTGATCCGAATCCGTGCAGCTCACCACCTCCTCGCCTTTCACCTCACCTCAGCCCACAACGCACACTGGCGACCTGATGACAGATCTGAAGAGCGATTTGGTGGCTGCTGTGGGTTTGCTTGGTTAGGATGGCAAAAGCGGCACCAAACACGTTGTTGGTGTAGTGAAAAGAGGCCCTCACCGTGGCACAGTGACAGGAAGCCGATTTACCAGGTCATCTTGACAGTTTTGTGACTTCAGGGATTGACATTTAATGCCCTGGGCTGTTGAATCGCCTGGCCCAGGACGTGACCACCCTAACGGCCGATTTATATTCGCGCAAACCCCACCCCGCCTCGCCTGGGGGTAGCACGCCCACCTGCGCAGATGGGCTCCGTTAGCACAGAAATCATAATTGTTTAGGTACCTACGGATCCGTCACTGGCCTATCTCCACCGCTGCGGCAGAGTGAGAACCGAGAAAAATTTATTCCCACACACAAATCTCCTTCACCTCTCGTTTTGGTGAAGCACTTTCTTGTTCCCCTCCACCACATTTTTCCCCTTCCTTTCCTTACACCTCCTTCGGACTCCGAACCTGCACGTCTACCCCGGTGCATTCGAGAGACACTTGCAGAGGCTGTTCGCTCAGGTTTCCTCTTCGGCTTCTTGAGTAAGGTACCTGAGGTTATTGCCGAGCTATTCGGCCGCCCGTTGCCAGTGTACAGCATCTTGCTGGCATTTGCCTGTGCCGCGTCCGGTCTCGTTCTTTCCCAACACCCCGACGTCTATACCCCCTTCGACAAACGGCATCATCTCCTCCCTTGGAGCCCTCAACACCGCCAGGGCTGGAGGTTGCCGTCACCTGCATTCGTCGTCGAAGTTCTTAGGTCAATTTCAGCGTCCGCACGCCCAGCGAAGTGCGACTTCGCAAAAGCCGATTCTGCCTCCAACGGACGGTACTTTTTTACTCTCTTTTACCCTCCGCTGTTCCAGCCCTTGGAACTCCCGACCGAACAGTCCTCCCGGTCCAGACCTGCCGAGCATCTCACCTAGCCAGAGCCTGACCAATCCCGACCGAACTCTGCTCACGAGCCCGCAAGACCACCAGCGGCAACAGCGCTGCGATCGTGCGGGGAGGTGGGTTTGGCCTCTCCGGACACCGTCCAACTGGGACAGGCAAAGCGATTCCGCTCGACAGAGAGAGGAGCCGATATTCTTCATCAAGCACCGGATCTGCCCATATCACAAGCACGTCCCACACCGCCACCGTTAAAAATGTCAAGCACCACATTTTCCTACGCGCAAGCCGCGAAAGGCCATACTATTCCCCAGCCCAGCCCGCAGTTAACTTCGAGCTCTGCCCCCCCTTCAGTCAAGGACGACGTTCCGACTGCCAGCACATCGGTAACCGCGCCCTCCGTCGCGTCAAATGAGGCAGATGCGCGTGACTCCGATAAGACGCGCAAGGCAGAGAGTGAAGAGCCCTCGGCAAAACAGGACTTAGAGGTCGCATCCTTTGGAGGATCGGGCTCTTCCACTGCGTCGGTTACTGGACAGAGCGTGAAGACGGGCCAGGAGAGTGATATCACAATGGTTGAATTCCAGCACCTCGTTGAGGAGAAGGGGTCTCGATCCACCAGCCGGACCTCCCAGGGTCCTGATGGCGGCAAGAAGGGCCGCAAGGGCAGGAAAGGTCGTGCCAATGACAAGGATGCGCAGAGCGAGCAGAACCAGGAGGACGAGAAAGAGGATATCCCCAAACCTGTTCTGTCAGAGGCGCCACTCCCAGTAGTCAACTACTGGACGAAACGGCTAGAGGCTCAAAGTGCGGCGAAGGCAAAGCATGCGCCTGTCGCGCCTGCAAATGGTCTTTCGAACCCGGTGTCTGCGGGTCAGGAGGCAAAGAAACGCCAGGCACAGGAAGCAGGAGCCGCCAACGGCGAGCATGTGAACGGGACCAAGGACAATTCGCACAAGAAGTCATTTGAGCTATCACAGGGGGCCGACCACGGTCCCCGCCGAAGCGCCCCTCGCGGGAGTCGAGCCCATGATAAAGACGACAAGTCGATTCCGGCTCTACCTTCTGTCGCCGACGCCTTGTTCTGGCCCGACCCAAAGTCAGCCGCGACAACCACAGAGGAGGGCGTCCGTAAAGTTCAGGAGAAGACTGATGCTGCTGAAAAGGACGGCCAAGAGGAATCTGGAACCAACAAGAGGAAGAACTGGGTTAATCTCGACATCGTTCCAACGGTTGTCTTCAACACGCCGCTGCCGACTCGTGGTGGCACAAAGACTCGCGGTGGTGCCCGAGGCGGCCGGGAATCTGGTTCGGCGCGGGGTGGTCATGGGGCGGCCCCCAGCTCGTCTTCCTCCGGGCCCGGGACCGACAGACCGACAGCTGCGAGCGGATCGGCTGGCCCCAAGGCGGCTGCGACCCGGCCGCGCGAAGGCAGTATTCAGTCACGCACGACGTCTCAATCACAACCTGCTATCCCACATGTAGCCAAAGACGCAGTATCCAAGGACCAAAGAAAGCCAACAAACTCATCCGCTGCGGAGCAAGCCCGGGAGTCAGCACCAGATACATCAGCTGTAAGTCTAGTCGGCACATGCCACTTTATCCTTGTTACGAACAATGAGCGCTAACACTTATCCAACAGGCTTCCAACAAGAGAGCCAGTTCCATGCGGGACATTAGAACTGAACTGGGCGGATCGGCAAACTTCGAGCCCAGCAATGCTGTGTCTCGCAATACCCAGGATCGAGCCAATGGCAATCATCAGCAGTACCCTGTCCGAGAAGGACGCTCAGATCGAGGTCGCGGCAATGGATACCGCGCACGTGGGGGGCACAACAACGGAGCTGGATCGCACATCCAATCTTCTTCTTTCGCTGTGAATGGCCAACAGTATGGTACTTATCCGTCGCGTCACAATTCAGCTGCCCCAAGCCCCCCTCCCTATGGGGGACAATTTTCAATGTCGTTTGCCCAACCGCACCGAGGAAGAGGCAACAAGTGGCCTGGTCTTGGTCAGACTGCAGGACGGAACGTTGCGAACGGACCGTCGTTCGCCATCAAGCCTGCGCAGGCCACCGACTTCCCCGTTCCTCAGTACGGGGCGTTCATGTACCCACCCCCCCCGATCGACCCCCTTGTTCCCGTGGTCAAGGCACAGGTCGAGTACTACCTCTCCGTGGAAAATCTTTGCAAAGACCATTACCTCCGACAGCAGATGGATTCTCAGGGATTCGTGAAGTTCAGTACCATTGCCGGTTTCAAGAGGATGAGGGAACTTGTGAAGGATCACGATCTTATCCGCGTCGCATGTACCCACTCGGACACGATTGACTACGGATTTGGAGACGATAACATTGAGAGGTTACGAATGCACGACTTGTGGCACAGCTTCGTTTTGCCGTACGAGGAAAGAAGCGAGGATGCGCAGAACGAAGGGCCCGCGGTCTTCACACCTTGGTATCAGCTTCCGCAACATTCCTACGGAGGCCCAGTCATCCATCCTGGATACCCTGCTCCATCCTCTGCGGGACTTTACTCGGGATTCCCTGACGACCGTATGTTTCAGCCTGTTTACGCGAATGGGGCTCCTTATGAGCACGCCATGAATGGGACTGGCGATCTCAACGGGCATCATTACGGCCCTGAGTCACAGCTTTCTGCCGTTGTGCCGGAGTACTCGCCTCCGATGTCCCCTCTCACTTTGGAGAGCATGACGAACTTCACTGATGTCCAGGTGGAGAAAATGATGGTGGTTTTGGGCTTTGACAACAATGACTCATCGAGCCCTTGCGATGTTGCTGATGGAAAGGTCTATCTTGCCAATGATACTGTGAAGAACGGTGCCAATGGCGCATGCGACAGCACCGATTCCCCCAGGTATGTTCCCCCTTTTCCTCGACATCAGGATTCCTATTCTAACTTGAATCATAGCCCCAATGATGTAATCGTCAGCGATGGCGATGCTGAAGCCTCTCCTCAGTTGAAACAGCTAGTCCGGCAGCCTTATAACGAGATCAGACGTGTGGCACTCGAGAAGCGTGGTGGCGCGTCGCCTGGCGAAACACCCGTACCGATGCGGAACCTATATCAATTCTGGTCGCAAATGTTGCTCAAAGACTTCAACAGCAGTGTCTACACTGAGTTCAGAGAGTTGGCGCTCGACGACATCCGACGGGATGTCCCAGCCCGATATGGTCTCAAGCACTTGCTCGAGTTCTACAGAAAGCTGCTTTTGGACACCGATGGACAAAAGCCCTGGCCACAAGGTCGAGCGATCCCGGGTATCTTCCAACTCCACTTCCAGGAAGCACTTGAGTTCGACCGCACAATCGGCTCACGGCCCGATGCGACGATTTGAATGGCGTGGAGGCCTCGCAACAACCGTGGCAAGACCTCGGATGATCGTAGTCGGCGCCACTCGTGACGGAGCGTCTTTTTTTGTTTTGAGCCACTACGTAGGTGGTCTCAATATAGCCACCGCCTAAACGACAACAAGGCGTGGATTCGTTGCGGTCCTGCCTCTCTATTTTCCGGATGGAGCCTCTTGGCTGGTGGGCAGATGTTCCGCATATCGCGACATACTGGGCGCTTGATACATTTTCCACATCAGGAAGTTGTGTTTTAATTCTTCGACATCTGGTTTTGGGATGCAGCGATTTACAAAAAAAACAGCATCTAGGCATCCATCTTCGCATTGTTCACGGCTACTTTTGGGAGCATGGAGCTAGAGCGGCATTCATTTGGCGAGGAAGTGTCGACAAGCGGATTGCATCTTGCCTCCGGATGTCCACGCGAAGCCATTGTAACTGCCTCTCCCACGCCGGGGCGGGTTTCGGCCCTGCCTTTATGCACACGTGTATGCTGATTGGGGCTCGCCTCCGGTCTGTTGTTGATTCTATGGCGCGGGTCCAGTCTTACTCTCTGTGAACATGGGCGACTGGAGAAGGCCTTGTCGACGGCGAAATGACTCCTGAGCTGGCGCCTTCGACATGCTCTCACCAGCGGCTAGAGCACTGGAGCAATTTTTCTGGGCACTTGTCGTCTGGCACGTCTTCTTTTTGGCGTGCCTCGTATGCGTCGCGTTCATCCTGGTGTTCCTCGGCATCCATTTCTCGTTCTTTTTTTAATATGCGGCCGGGGCTTCGGAAGGGTGATGTAAACACATGGTCGTCTGCCGTGGGGGTTGCGTGTCTGGCAGTAGACAAACGTTTACCACCCCGCTCACCGAACACCGCGGACTGCTCTCTACCCTATGCATTGCCGATTGGTTGGGAGGGGAGGGACGGAAGAAATACCTGCATTCGGAGGCGATGACTATGGGATATGGAGGTTCTTGATGGCCTTGTTAGACTTCATTCCCTACTCTTGAGAGTCTGTGACCAGCAGTACCCTAAACTCTCATTTTCTCTACGGAAGACAAAAGCGGTTGCTCTGGCTTGTAATTGTATAATAGAAAGTACCCAAAATAAAGCGAAAATAGTGGTTATACATGTAGTATACTCGTATCTTTGGTGTGTCATGTAGGGGTGATTTTTGTCGGCTCAACTTAACTTAAATCACATGCTGTGTGGGGTAACGACTAACCTAACCTCTTGATGGACACTTTGGCTGGGCCGGGACCAAACACTCACCACGTCCTCGGCTCCAAAAGTTTGTGCAAGATTACTGCAGAATTACACGCACGGAACTCAACTCTTCGGCGAAGCTTGTTTTGCTGAAGCCGATATAAAGATCCGGTTGTTTTAGCTCCCCGTTGAAAATGTCAACCACCAAGAGAGATGGCTCTTCCGATCCGGATTCCAGACCGGATGACCCTATGGCCGCCGGAGATGACAAGCAAAGGCTCACTGAAGAAGAAAAGAAGGCGAATCATATTGCCTCGGGTAAGCAAATGCCATAGACGAGCTAAGCCGGTTCTATTTAGTAACATCAGCGGGACGCAGAGCAGAAGCGGCGGCAGGCAATTCGGTCTGGCTTTGACAGACTCACGGAGCTTGTACCGGGATTGGACGGCCAGGGGCGGTCGGAAGGCATCGTGCTCCAGCGGACGGTCGAGTACATGCGCGATGCACTCGAGGAGAGGAAGGACCTTGTGGAGAAACTCGAAACGAACGGTATTAAGGTGTCTGATAGCGATAAGCTGTGAGTGGTATGTTGGAGCCTGGGTATTAGAGGAGCCATCTCGCTGACTTGGGACCGCCATTAGGCCGTTGTCGCAACTCCCAAATGCCCGCCGCGTTCGAGGTAGCGCTCCCACCAAGGCCCGGGGGGATGGTAATCAGGCAGACCAAGACTAGCAAGACAGCACCCGTTGCCAATAAGCTACCGTTGTTGAGACCTGTCAAGTCGCCTACGAGTGATTCCATCCTGGCTGTGCTGGGCTTACAATGCGCGAAGTTCTACCGTCCGGCATTAGAGGAACTACCTGTTGAGATGCATGTATAAATGGCCGGGACACATCATTATACGTCTGTGTCACGGGAGCTTAGAAGCCCTTTTGGCTTTCTGTGGCTCGGATCCCCAGATGCCTTTGCCAGAACACCCCGTGGGAAGAACGGAAGTTGGTCAAGAGCCCGGCATTAGCTCGAGTCGCCTCACGATGGAGTCAACAATGAACCGTCCAAGGAAAGAAAAGGTCAGATGAAAACACAGCTCCAAACAGCTTGGAATCATGTCACAACACCCTGCTTACATGCAGAGCATCAAGATATTCACCACCCTTGAGCCATCATCAAATTTCGCGAACTAAGTCGCAATAGACCGCAGCGCGAAGACCAACAGCAAGGTCAACCAGATTGCGGAACAGCACCTAATCAGTGGTTATCTACCCCGGATCTTCTTGTGGGCTCCTGATCTATTTATCTAGGCGAAAAAGAAGAAGAAAAAGGGGCATATTATGTCAACGAGGACGGCTTGCGATGATGCATGCGGACTCATTTCTATGGTGCAACAGGGTTAGGGTTAGTTGGGTAGTGGTTGTTCAGGCTGCGCCACTTTGCTTGCCCCTCACAAGGCTCCGTTCATTCCGAACCCCCCCCTCTCTCTCCAGCTGAGCAAATGGCGGCCTCGCTCCATCCATGTGCGCAGGTTTTCCAGATACCTACGTAACCCTGTTTCTTCACTCGTTTTTAACCAAAGAGCCCGGCCTGACCGCCCACCATCTTCACGAGTCTCACTCTCTTTCTCTTGTTAGGGTGCCCGGTGGCCTTGGTAGCTTGGACGGTGCCCAACTATTGTCGCCAGTGCTCTGCGAGAATTTTCCTTACACCACCAAATGACATCGGGATGAGTGCGGCACCAAGGCATCCTCGCAGGGTCGTGGAAGGCGGAGCGGTTTGGGTTGTGGAAGGGGTTGTCATCCTCCACTCCCAACCACCTTGCGGCCCGTCCGTGAGCCTGACGAGAGGTGCTTAGTGCGCCTTCGACAGGCCGCCAACGAGGAAGCGGTTGTCGCCCGTTGCGCTCCGCCCTGACGTATGTCTTTTCTCAGGCTGCCTCTTGCGAACTCTTGATATGTTTTCTTACATCTCCTTCTCTGTGCAATTCCATTGCGCCAGCTTTTACGAGTAGCCCTTCCTAGCCTTCCACAAGCCTGCGTCCTATCCACCTTGGCACCCACCAACTCGGGCACGCAAAGAATCCAGTAAAGCGTCCGGGGTTAGCGGCCAGCCGTATGCACGCAAGTTTCTGGTTCGTGCCATAGGTTGTTTGCACCGCCGCCTCATCCCGGCACTCACGTAGCAGGGATCAGAAGTATCGTCGCTCGCCCGAATCACCCCTCCCCCTCGCTTGATAAAACCATCCAACCCCCCCTGGATGACCTATCTTCTTCGCATTTCTTCAGCTATTCTACCATCGCATTCCGTGTCGCGCTCTCACGCATCGAATATAGCGCACCATCATCTCATTGACTGAGCTTCGTTGACGTTCGGCATTTGACGCTAGACGTTGGGCCTGTGACCCCTCCCCGCATCCTCACAAGGCTGCGGTTCGTGCTGCCATCCGTGTGGCCTCTACGTGCCCTCCCGGCGCTTTTGACATGTCGTCGTACGATCCTTATGACGCCCCTCAACGGGAGCGCACGTCGAAGCGTTATTATCGTGAGGAGCGCCGCGAGGAGCGGGATCCCCGCTACGCCGATCCTCATCCTCGCGACAACTACCTTGGTGTCTCACACGACTTAGTACCCCGCCAGCGCGAGGACAGCGACCTCTCGGTGGAGGAAATTCGCCGCGACTTCCCGCCCCCGGGCTACTCGAGCCGGGACATCCGTCGCGCGCGCTCCGCTGGGGCACCACCCGCCGGGGCCGGCTATTACGATGACCATGACGATCGCCGGTCGCACTATGACCGGGACTACTATGACGAGCCCCGGTCCGGGAGGAAGACTGAGAGCATGTACTATGAGGAGGAGCGCAAGAAGAAGGCTCGCGTGCTGAGCAAGCAGGAGCAGATAATCGCCGCCATCACCGGTGCTGCCATCGCTATCGGCGGAAAGGAGCTCTACGACCGCCGCGATGCGAAGCAAAATGAGAGCGAGATCCAACGGAACGTCCTGACATCTGCCGCTCTCGGGGCCGCCGGTGCCCTTGCCGGGTACTCAGGCACTGAGTTTTACAACAAGAAAAAGGAAAAGGACGGAAGAAAGTCGCCATATGCTCACCGCGGCCGCGACTACTCGGATGACGAAGAGAGCGGTGAAAAAAAGGGCGGCAAGAACTTCTTGGAGGCCGCCCTCGCCGCTGCCGGTCTCGGCGGCGCCGTCAAAGCCCTGACAGGGGGCGGTGGCAAGGACGACAAGTCGGATACCAGGAGCCGCGGTGGTGGCAGCCGTTCCAGCTCAAGCTCCCGTGCTAAAGGCAAGGGAGAGGGTGCGAACAAGATTCAACAGGCGGCTATGGCGTCGCTTATCGCTGGCGCAACCGAGGCCTTCCGTGTTTCCAAAGAGCCGGGCGGCTGGAAGGGCGAGAAGGCCAAGCGAATCCTGACCGCCGCCGCTGGTGCCGCTACCATCGACGCAGCCCAGAAGGGTGAGAAGGGCGGCAGCAAGCTTGGGCTTGCCGAATCCGTCATCGGCGGTCTTGTTGGCAATCGTGTGATCAATGGCTCCAAGAAGAATATTGAGGAAGACGAAAAGACCGGACGGTCTCGCTCGCGGTCACGCGCTCGCTCAAAGAGCGATGGCGGCGCTGGCGGCGGCGGCGGCGTGAGTGGTCTAGCGGCTCTCGCAACGGCCGGCCTAGGTGCCTTCGGCGCCAAGAAGATCATGGACAATCGAGAACGATCCAAATCTCGGGGCCGAGACTCGGACGATGGCTCGCCCGATAGGCGCCGTCGCAGCCGCAGCCGGAGTGTTGTCGACAAGGCACGCCTAGGCCTGGCCAAACTTGGAATCGGCAGTGGGCCGGCTGATGACGACGAAGAAGATGATCGTGATCGCAACCGCGGCGACCGTGACCGCTCCCGACGCAGGCGCGATCACGATGATGACTACGAGGACTCAAAGGGGTCGTCTCGTCGGCATCGCGACAGCTACGATGATTATGACCGCGACCGCGATCAGGACCGCAGCAGGTCTGGTAGGCACGATGAATACGACGACAACCGCTCCCACCACGGCCGTGACCGCAAGAGTGAGCGGGGCACTGTGGCAAGGCGCGGATCGGCATCGTCCACGGACCTTGGTGATTCGGACGAAGACGAGAGACGAGGCAAAAAGATGAGAGGTAAGCAAATTCTCACCACGGGGCTGGCTTCTGTGGCGACCATCCACGCGGCCGCCAGTGTATACCAGAGCATGGAAAAACGAAAGAAGCGGCAAAAGGCAGTGAAAGAGGGCCGTCTCAGCCCGGAAGAGGCCAAGAAACTCAAGTCAAAAGCTATTCTGCAGGATGCTGCATCAGTCGGCATCGCGGCGCTCGGCATCAAGAGTGCTATCTCGGAAATGAAAGAGGCTCACGAGCTGAGGCAGGAGGTGCGCGAGTGGGATGAGAAGAAGGAAGAAAGAAAAATTCGGCGTCGCGACAGACTCCGACAGCTATCAGAAAAAATACGCAGCAGTGACAGCAGCAGCAGCAGCAGCGACGAGGGCGGCAGAGCTGGCAGCAGCGAGTACGGCTACAGCAGACACAGGGCTGACAATTATTATTCGGTAGCTCCACCCAAGGCAGACCGGTACGACAGCGGACCCCGTTACACCGACGGAAATCCGTACGCCGCTCTGCCCCCTCCTGGCGGGCCATCCGACAGGAGGTGAAGGGGATGCCGGTCACCCTCGCTGTCATGTATGCCTACCGCCCCGTTGCCATCAGTTCGCATACCTCTTCACCAGCCACTGCAAGCACTCACCCATCCACTCACCCCACACCCAGTACACACAAATCTCCTTCGAGCATGTCAGTTTTCGACACTCACGACAGTTATGACTTGCGCTTGAATTCCCTTCTTGGATTACATGTCGAACGACGTTGCGGGCTTGACGGTCTCTTTTTCTACCTGGGACGAGCGAGTTGCACCAGGATGATGGATGCGAGGGCTTGTCACCTGTCTCACTTGGGGTTTCTCTCATGCTCTGGCTATGACGTTGAAGACCATCAGCCCTCTTACTCACGAGCACCATGGTGTATGCATCTTTACAAAGACTTGAGCATTTCCTAATTAATATTCGTGTGATAGACCGTCGCCATTGAGCAGTGCGCTTTGCCACTCACTCCCCGCCGTAATCCCAACCGAGCAGCCCCGATCGGTGCAGTACAGCAGCCGGACTGGGATCGTTTGCCGCTTTGGCAGCCCTCGAATGAGCTTCCTGTTTCAGAGCCAGGTCGCACGACAGTGAGTAGCTAAGCGAGAAGATCAGGCATGAGGGTCGAGAAACCGATCCGCGGTGCAACCCGCGGGACCGGCAGGACCCCAATACCCTTCCTTACATTATGAACAGCAGCGAAGGCGGAATGATGATAATGTGGCATTTTCACAAGGTCAGGGCGGAGGAGATGCTTGCGGACTTTTTGCTGATATTTACTTTTCATGCTTCTTCACCCTGGATGACTATTCTACACGCTTAGAGACATATGGACTTTTTGTATTAAGCTAGCCACGGGAATAACGGGTGATCGTTGGATGACGTCAACGACGGAAAGGAGGCCTCCATGATATGATTGTATATCAAGCGGGCTCATGTTTCTTAGGTTTTTTAGGTTGCTATGAAATTTTCCTTTGCTTGAAGGTCTCGTGGTGCATTTATCCACGTATGTGCCTGCCCGCTGTTCAACAGCTCAAAGATCTCGTCTCAAACGATGAGCGATGACGTATTGGCGCGGCCTCGTTCTCCCTAAATAACTGGTATGTAACAGAGATCTATCCTAGCTCGAAATATATCCTAACCAAGATGTCCTGTGTGGCCTGTCACTGAGAGAGATCGACTGAGAATATCTGAGGCAGAACTCATCGGGCGACAGCAGAGCCGCTCTTTGCCCCCGTGCCAAGAAAAAGCTTAGCCCTGGCCTTATAAAGTAGGGTACATATCACTTGTGTCTCACCTGCGCCCTTGCAATATCTTGAGACAGTATCGTGTCACACTCAAGCTCTGGTCGCAGGCCGCAAAGGCCGCGAAGGTTGTTTGAACTTTTGTAGATCAAGTTCAAAAGCATCATAATCGGTGTGTATTCCTGCACGCTTGGCGACGCCAAAATCCATGAGGCTCGCCCAAAGACGCCTACTTGCCCTCGAAGTAACCAAATTCAAAGGGGCCCCAAGCACAAGCAAAGGACCATGATTTGCCAATAGGGGAATATTGGTATCTTGCTCCTTTGGTACACTATTCGCCCCCTCCGCCAACCTTTCCTCCCGTTTGTTTCCACGCATTGGCCATGGCGAGGAGGTTCGAGAGGTTCTTGTTTTGTTGGTCGTCAGCCGGGAAGACGTAATCGAGATACTCCTCCCACGTGTCGTCGTCCAGCTTCCGCTTCTTCTTCGTTTTCCGCGGCATCTGTTTTTGAATCTTCTCAATATCTTCGTCCGACCCATGCGTCTTTTCAAAGGCGAGCCACGCATTGAGTATCGAGACACGCTCAGCCTTGAGCTCCTGATCCTTCATACTCTTGTGTGCCCGTTCGAAAATATTGCGTGCTCGCGCCTTGGCCTCCCCGCTAATGGGTCGCTCATCTACCTCCTCCTCACCTTCCGCTGCGCCCTCATCCTCGGGCTCAGGTACGTTGATCTCGAACTGTGCGTAGCTGATCCAGACCTTGGGATGATCCGCCTTCTCCAACAGTCGCTCATACAGCTCACGTGTCTTTTCGTACTCGCCCTCTTCCTCCTCAAAGTCGATATATGCCTTCCATACCACTTCGGGCATGTCGAGAATGGGCTGGTTGATAGCGAGCTCGAATATGCTGCGGGTTCGGTCCAGGTCGTCCAGGCCTCGCTCCAATTCGGCCCACTTGATCCAAGTCTGGCAGTTTGCGGGGTTGTACATGATGTGCTTCTCGTACAAAGTACGGCACCTCTCGAATTCGTACAGCTTTTGCTCCAATAAAACGTATTCCCGGAATACCTTGTCCTTTGGACACATGCCGATCGCCCGGCCAAGCGTCTTCCTGGCACTTGTCAACTGGCCTTGCCGTATCTCAAAATGAGATTTGGCCACCCAGATCTTGGCAAAGGTAAACTTCTTGTGAGGTATCAGGCTGAGACAGGTGTCGTAGATTTGTCGGGCACGCCCAATATCCTTTGCCTCCCTCTCCTCCCATATCGCGTAGAAGAGGAAAAGGAAAATGTACCTGCGCCAATGGCGCTTTTCTTGGGTTGGGGGAACCTGGGCGATAGCCCTCTCATAAGTCTCACGCACGCGGTCCGCATCACCCCCACTCTCTTCCAAGCGGGCAAAGTCGAACCACACGTCGTAGTTCTGGGGGTTCTCCTTAACCTGCTCTTCATAGAGCCTCCTCCGCTTTGTGAGGACCACATCTTCAACGCCCTCTCTGTCACCAAACTGTTTTTCAAACGTGGTATACTGGGCGTGAAGGGTCATTGATCGGGATCGAGGCAGGTTGTCCAGGCCGAATTTGTAAATAGCGCGCGCCCTCTCGTACTCCCTTAGACGGGCTTCGTATCGCGCGAAAGCGATGAATATCTTCTCATCGACTGCGTCATCGCCCAGAGTTTCGGCAATGGTTTGGATCGCTGTCTGGAAGACCTCGCGGACCAAATCGCTTGTTCCGTACTCCTCCTCAAACTTAGCCCACTTGAGCCACGTCCTCGGCTCGGGATGCACCGCCGTAAAGGCTCTGAACACCTCCCTCGCCCTGTCGAATTCGCCGTACCGTTTCTCCAGACGAATATAGGCGCTCCAAGCCTGCTCGTCTGGCTCCCACTTCATCCACCGGTCGAATACTTGTCTGGTGCCAGGAATGTCGCCGAGCATCTCCATGACATACAAGTACTGATACCAGAGAGACGACACGCGCGGCAAGCGGGTGACAGCCCGGTCCAATAGGTTGCGCGCATGGTTGATGTTGCGGTTCTTGATCTCGGCTTGGACATATCGAATCCAGAGCTCTAATAGAGGGAGGTCAGTATCGGTTCCATCAGAGAATAGCAGGAGAATTTGGGCGACGAACGGGTGTTATTCGGATGCACATCCAAAGCGCGTTCAAAGACGGATCGGGCCCTGGCGAACTCCTTTTGCTCAAGCTCCCACTGAGCATATTGCAGCCAGTTGGCGAGGCGGACTCGATTGCGGCGAACATAGTCCTCAAACTCGCGACGCTTGCGACCTTGGTACTCCTTTAGCTCCTCGAGGTCCTGGAATCGCTGCGTCGGCTTTTGCAGGCCAACTTCCTGGCGATCGACGGCCTCGCGCAGCAGCTGCTCGGCTGATATTTGCACCGGGGCAGCCGCCTTGTTCTTTACCCGCGGTGGGCCACGAGACGACTCCATCCTGAAAATATTGAAGCGCCTGGGTGCTTCTCAGTTTTCGATGTGCCGTTGTCGTTGTTGTTGTTGTTGTTGTTGACGGGCAACGAGTGGTTCATCAACTTGTCGAGAAATGTGGGGGCAGCTTGGTTCGTGACATAAATTTGAATGGAATCTCAGTTTTGGACTGTCAGCATGTTGAGTTAAACTTTCAGTGAAATTCGCCGTTCATGAAATTATACGTATTGGACTGGATTAACTCATAGCGCACAGACCCGCAGTACTGATAATGCGTTGACAGGATTGAATTGTTGAGTGTGAAAGGGGAACTTTCGCAACGGCGGCGGATGAATTGAACTGCGGCGCGTCACCTCATCTTGGCAAGACTTTGGTGCCGGCATTTATTTCTCCATCTGCAACCCAAACACTCGCCGTTCAGCCCTCCCTGCGGCGCGCGCATCAGCAACTGCATCCACATTCAGCAACCGGTAATACTCGGCCAAGATGTCAACTCTTGCAGATGAGCTCCTCCAAGATTTTGAGGACTCAGGATCGGATGCCGGTGGCGACGACCGCGACGATAGCCTCTACGGCATCTCGAACGGCGACCATGCGAACAGCGACATGCTCATGGAGGAGTATAAGGACGATGATGATGACGACGCCATGCAAGGGGTGGATGATAGTACCCCCAGCGACTCTGAAGACACCAAGGCAAAGATCGAGAGGATGCAACTGGGAGGCGTCCGCGACGTCCGTACAGTCGCAAGTCTGATGAAGACACTGACACCTGTGCTCGAGGTGAGTTGAGTCGCTTTCCACATCCCTTTGTGCTCCATCCTATCCGTGGTAGACAAAGCGTTTACATCTCTCTTCGAGCACTAGCCCTGACAGTTTTGTTCTCCGGCCTTGCAGAAAATCGAGCACTACCAATCTCAGCCAGCCCAGGCAGCAGACGTGGGCAACGTCGAGGACCATCCCGAGTACCACTTGCTCACACAGTCCAACAGTCTATCTACCTCGATCGACAGCGAGATCGTACTAGTACACAAGTTTATTCGAGACCACTACTCAGTCCGATTTCCAGAGCTGGAAACCTTGATCACCAACCCGCTCGAGTACGCGAAGGTGGTCGCTATCTTGGGCAACGGGCCCATGGATTCGGAGAACATCAAATCGTTGCAGCTGTCGACCAATAACCCTCTCGGAGTTACCTTAAAGTCGGTTCTTGACGGGCCGTCGCTCATGATCGTCACGGTTGAAGCAACAACATCCAAGGGCCAAGCCATGCCCCAAGACCAGCTTCAGCGTGTCGTGCAGGCATGTGAGATGGTGATAGCCCTCGACAGGGGCAAACGGATTCTCACAGAATATGTCCAGTCGCGCATGAACATATTCGCGCCAAACCTGACATCGCTAATAGGCTCTCTAACGGCTGCGCAGCTGCTAAACCAGGCCGGTGGTCTCACCGGTCTTTCCAAGACACCAGCTTGCAACCTACCAGCATGGGGCCATAAGAAACAGAACAGCACAGCCTTGGCAACGAACGTTGGCATCCGGCAGCAGGGCTTCATCTTTCAGTCTGACGTGATCAGGAGCATTCCGAGTGACCTGAGGAAGCAAGCCATCAAGATGTTTGCCAACAAAATCGTCATGTGTGCGCGCAGCGACTGTTTTCACCAGTTCCGCGACGGATCTGAAGGCGAAAGATTGAAGGACATGTGCCTGGACCGTCTTGATAAGCTACAGCAGAAGCCGCTCAACAAGGGTGCGCGCGCACTTCCGGCACCAGACGAGAAACTGAGCCGAAAGCGTGGCGGTCGGCGCGCCCGCAAGGCCAAGGAGGCTACGGCCATGACGGATCTGCGGAAGGCGCAAAATCGCATGGGCTTCAACAAGGAGGAGAAGGAGGTCGGCTACGGCACCGGAGATAGCACGAAGGGTCTCGGCATGATTGGAGCCCGGGACGACGGGCGCTTGCGTGCAACGCAAATCGACCAGCGAACACGCGCGAAGTTAAGTGCGAAGAGCAAAGGTTGGGGCGGTGCGAGCTCGCTTGCAAGCGGAAGCGCATCGTCGCTCAGGGGGTTCTCTGGCAGTGGTGCGGGAAATCTCAGCCTCGCGGGGAGCAAGGGTCTACGGACCTCGGGCGTAGGTACTACGGTTGGCTCAATGGCAGGCACGGTCTCGTCCCTGGCCTTCACGCCAATGCAGGGCCTGGAGCTTGTTGACCCCAAGGTCCAGGCCGAGCTGAGCCGGAAGCGCAAGGCAGACGAAGACCGATGGTTCAAGGGCGGAACTTTTACACAAGTGTCAGATGGGTTCAAGAAGCCCCCGCTTCCACCGAGTAAAAAGGTTGATACGGGAGCAACAAAATCTGCTACCTAGGGATCCCGGCTATCTTAAGGGAACAACGGGCGGACATGGGAAAGTGTATGAGAAGATATCCAGCCACGGCTTTAGCTGTTGCATACTTTTGGCGTGGGTGGGGTGGCATGTGTCATGGGTCACCGGTGTTTTGGGGGAAGGGGTCTGCAATACTTTGGAGGGGAGTGAAATCAATCATAGGTACGTAGCCTATCCTCTGCAAACCGGTTGTCCAAGTGATTAAGCCACGCTGCCGCATAGCTAAGCTGTGGATGCCCCCAGCTCAAAGTTCTGATATGCATGAGTCCCTATTTCTCCGCAATCTGTCACGAATTCAAGCCAGTGCAGGCCGGACACTTCTTCCCTTCGTGTACCACAAACGTCAAGACATGAAAGCAGGAGCGAACTGACAGGTCCAAGACCCGTCTTCGAGCCTAATTCGAACCACCCCCGCACCGCACCAGGGAAAGGTCAAAAAGTGTATGGTTGGTCGGGCAGAATTGGCCGGGATGGGAATCTGTGGAAATGCCATGTTTCACAACCAAGAATGCCATGCCTAGGCGGTGACCCTCCCGCCTGACCGCCACAAAACAAAACAAAAAAAGAGGGTTCTTGACTGCGAACTTCAAAGTCAGCGGGAAGTACCGCGCAGGATGGCCTTGTAGAGACACATCTGCTGCGATACCGACTCGCGGAAAGCCAATTAAAGTGCTTCTTTCGTCGCAGACGCACCCAGCATCCACAGAGCAGGCTCAGCGAGCCAAGAAGAGCTCAACCTTCCTTCCCCCTCATCGCCCATCTTGTCCCGTTTGAGCGTGCGTGTTAGATTGGCGGAATCGCCAGCATCATGATTTTCGAGAGGGGTAGGGGTCACCTAGTACGCTTGGCCACGCGACTTACCAATTGGGTGTCTAGCTCAACCCATCATTTCCACCTTCCATACACATCAACAGTTTCCCATTCTGCGACCAAAAACTGCTCTTAGTGTCCTTCTTTCTATTTGAGCAATGGGATTGAAGCCCCCCTTACCTGCAACCGCATCCTTGGCGTGTCTGGGAACCTTGGAGAGAGAGAGAGCTAGAAGAGTGCCAAACGTATGATTTCGCAGCGGGGTATGTCAATTATGACGGGTTACTGTGTCAATCTCGCAGGGAATATGCTCCGCCGACGCCCGAGAAAACTAAACCACGCGCATTTAAGGGACCAAGAGCTCAGGTCCAGCTCACGGCAGGTTCACACTTCCCCAGTTGCAGGGCCAGTAGAACCTCCCAGGAGCGAGCCTGGGGTCGGGTATGTTTGACCCGGTCAGGTCAGCTCCTGTACTGCGCGCGCAATGGGAGCTAAGTAGCCGATTTCGATGCGGATGGTTATCGTAGCGCGCGATCGTGACAATCGCCTTGTGCTACTCCGCTTCCAGGCAGGACATATTGGTCCTTTGAATCGCGGGCTCTACCTCTTTCTCGGTTGGACAAAGGTCAAGAGCTCGACAGGCTGACAGGGGGGCCATGGAGTCTCCCGTCGGCCATTCGCACTTGGAGCGATGACTCGGAAGGTGCGGGTATCGGTACATCTGCAGGGCATGCTCTTTGGCCGGAGGAGCTGCTCCGGCTGAGCAGGCAAACTCGCAAGTCCCTATTATCAATCGGGGGTGTAGTGACCTTGACAGACAGGGTACTTAGGTGCATCCTGAAGTTGTTTCGTCCCTGGCGCACAGCCGACGATGTCATCATAATGTACCCAAGTGCAGCTGGGCTTTTTGCGACGCTGCAGGGTCCAGTCACACATTAGCTCCTGCTAATACCACAACGGGCCAGCAGAAACCCCACCTGGCAAGCTTTGGGAGGCACTCATACGGGTGCTCCAGCGTCTTCGGAGCGGACTATCGCGGGCTGCTACCGAGGACTAGTTGATGTGCCCCAGCAGGCCCCCCGCCGGGCTTGTCCCCTGCGACAGGAAGTGGGGCTTCCCACGTTTTGCTTGCTGTCGCCCGCAAGACGCCTCGATCCAGACACAAATTCTCGATCTGCCCTCAGAATGACCGCGTTCATCCTCGTCTGCTAGAGATGGTAGTAGACAGAAAGACCCTGACTTTCGATCTTCGATGATCTGCCGTCATTATTCTCCTGTATCCATCCCTCCTGCAAACCCTTAGAGCCCCTGCTCCTCTTCCAAGGCAGGGCAGTCCGCGGCTAACACACATCCCTTTCTGCAATTCACAACTGCCCGGATGGTAAGCTCGTGGTAGGAACGTTGAAATCACCATTTGACATGCGAGCTTGATGGTATCGTGCCCGTGCCTATCTAGAGTATCTCAGCACATGTTATCCACCTACCTAGGTTCCGCCACTTTGCTGAGGAAACGCCGGAGAGTGACTCCCGTCTTTTCTCCTCGTGTTACCCCGTACTTACACTGCTCACCAGCAGTCTTTTACTGGGGAGCACGGTCCGGAGCTTTTGTTCCTTGCCGGCTTGGCTTTAGGTTGGTAGTTATCGGGGTCCAATGCTGATGCTAAGGGCTCGAGCCCCCACCGGTTCCCCCCTCCAGCCCACCCCCATCAGCGTCCACGGCGTCCTGCACTTTCTACTGTGGTTGCGAGCAAAAATAAAATATCCCTGTCAGGCATCTTCAAACTGGCCCACCAGATGTTTTTCCGGCCTCACGGGCGTCTTTCTGCCCTGTGCGGCCCTGGCGCAAACCCCTGCTATACCAGACTAGGACATTCTTTTTACCCATCATACCACAGTAGGTCCCAGGAGGTCGGAAGGGGCGCCGACACTTTTCGAATTGCGCCTCAAGACCGATTGTCCGGGTTGGTGCGCATGTTCGTGGTCAAGGGAGCACAGGTCGTCTTGAGGCTGTCAAGCCGTGCAGTCCTGGAGGGTCGCGATCCTGATGTTGGTGCCGGTGGGGACCGATCAACAGTGATAAAGAAAAAGCGGATCTTCGATGCAGGGCGCCAACGCGGGTTCGGGGATCCAGCTTGGTGGCTGTACGACAAGAGGACCCTGTCTCGAACCTATGTTTCTGTCACGACCTGGAACGGATGGCCCAACATGGAACAATACAGACAAGCTCGAATATCAGAAGCCTGCCTGCTGCCAACTCTTTGCGCGCCCTAAAGACCTGGAGCTATCTCCCCAATGGAGGACACGGCCGACGGGCCGCGGGACACTCATCGTCAGCTGCTTGAACACCCCATGCCCTGGATGCGAAGGTGGGAGCGGGCTGCGCGTGCAGACAGGAGCAAGACCTCCCCGGCCGCGTGAGCGAGTTGTGCATGTACACCATCGGCCGATCGCAACAGTCGTTCCAAGGCCAAGTTGGTGAGACCCCTGGACCATGTAGACTTCAGGAACAGTTCTCCCGGCCCGTACAAGATACCGCTCGACACCATACCATGCCAGCGGGATACGGCCACGTACACTAGCGTCCACGCAAAGTGGCCTACCGGCCAGCAGTCGGTATTTCCTGGACGCGCTCTGCTGGGTGCTAGGTTCTGAGCAATCTCTTTGCTTGGTGAGCCTCGAAAAACCTGGGGTCGACGGAAGTAAACAGGGTTGGGGAAAAGTCCCGCGGTAGGAGCCATCTCCATTCCCATACAGGCACACGTGTACAGGGTCAGAACCACGATCGGGGCTTTTCCGATCATTGGCTACGTAGCTTGGCGCGGTTTGGATCTGGGCAATTTTGATGAATCGGGGGCCCTCAATGCTGGAGTCGCTGTGACCGCGAGACTGTCAGTGCCACGGTAACCAACGGCCCGATTCAGAGAATGCCTGGTTTTCTTGAGCTGCGATCACGGCGTCCGAGCCCGTCAGGTCAGGGCGGCCTCCCTCAGCTTCCAGGCGCGATGACAGCTGCCCAGTATCCCTTCATGCATCTCGACGCTATATTTTCGTAGGGTGGAACCATTGTATTCCGGCGCGATGACAGATGAAATGTCTAGGGACTATCGCTTTGTCTTGGAACCCTGCAGAAAGGCCGAGTTGGAGCTTTACCTACCAGGGCTTGGGCTGGGGAAGCTGGAGTGGAGAGCTTGCTTGTTTGCCGCAGCCTTCCGCTTCAGCCTGGCGGGCATGGGAGGAGGGGCAGCGGTACCTCTAATGAGTTGTTGAGTTTTCTTTTGAGGGGAGGCGTCTCAGTAAAGGCTCAAGCTCCCTTGCCGCCACTGACGTCATTTTTACTTCCCCAGTACCCATCTTTCTTACCTCCGCGTCTCTGTTATCTGCGATCGCAATTGTCCGTCCATATTTCGCATTTCGCGTAGGGCAGAGGCAAAGTTGGGTCGGATAACGTTACACTTGGTTAAACATCACGTACCGTAGAGCATCGAATCACCCGCCCAGCTCTGGGTTCTGTAGCGCAGCCAGCTTTGGCAACGTTGGAACAGCGACAGGACGGGAGTGGTGAACCAATCAATCGCTTTGGCCTGTCCTAGCATATCGCGCACTGTCAGCCGCATCAGCCTCTGTTCCTGATGATCTGCTCTGCGGATTCCAGAATATGCAATTCGCATCTCGCTAATCCTTTTCATTTTGTTACAGGGCCGTGGGTGCTCGGCTGGCGGGCTCCACCGAAGACCGTTGAATAAAATCAGCGAAGAAGCTCAACCAGGGGCGGCGGAGTCGCGCGAACATTTGACCCCACCCTTCCTTCCCTTGTTCCAAGTTGGCAGATCGCCAACCCGATGGCGTCGAGACGGGCAGAATCCCCCCCATCGCTCTCGCGGACGAGACAAGGCAGTGGATGATGCGGGGTTGGCTGGTCTGATGTTTCGTCATCAGCCCAGGCGTTGGCGGAGGAGTCGAGCAGGGAAGGTAAGGCTCGCATCAAGCGGGTTGAGATGGACCCTTCCTTGTGCCCATCTGCTGCAGGCGCGGCGCCGTGTACTGTTACAAGCCAGAGCGGGAGTCAGTGTGCAGGGTCTGCAGGCGGGACTTGAGGGATACTTTGCCAAGTGCCCGTCTTAGTGCATTCCCCGCCTGCAGGGATCATCAAGGTCTGGCGTCCGCACCATCTCCCCACCCCTTCCCTCGTCGACCTGTCCGCCTGGCGCCCTTGGGGTGTGGTGCTCGATCCCGAGCTGTGGGAGCCGCTGCCGAGTGGGCGCAAATAGAGCAAAGCTAGGAAGAGATGGGGTTTCATGCACTCCCGTCCACTTTCCCATGTTTTGCTGAGAAGGGCTCTACTTTTCCCTTAAAAGTCACGTCCCCAGCCTGCCCCTCGCCCTCCCTACCTACCCACCAGCTGATATCCTTTTTGCCATCACCCAGATCGGACAAGTTTCTGAGCCCCTGGATTGTGTTTGCTCGGTCCCCTTCTCTGCCGCTCTTCCCTTTCTCGGCGTCATTGTTCATCGCACCATCGCACCTCTCAGATACCATCCCAAACATATATGGTCTGGTCACTTCCCAGCTGCCGACCCGCACTTATCCCGAAGCAGACGACCACAGCTTCCGACATGTCGATGCACGCCCGCGATGCCTCCGGGCGCCGCGTTTCTCTGCTGAACGACGAGACGGTTTCCCATGGTTGCTATTCGTTGTCATATCGCCCCGCAGCTTCATCGGCGTATGCCCAGTCTTCGTCTAGAAGTTTCTCGTCGTCCCCAAACACGCCAGGCCTGCTTCGATCGGATTCATACGACTCACAGATGAGCAATGACCCAGCATCTCCCTTGACGCCGGTCTACGACTACGGCCGAGGGCACGGCGCGGTCCCGATTATCACGTCCTCCTACGAGGACTATCTGGATTCCGCCCCATCCCATGCAGGCGTAAAGCGCCCCAGCGCTTTTGGTGATAGCCGGGATGGCTCCTATGATGATGACAATGTCACTAGTCCAGGAGCTGAAAGATCAGGGAGACGCTACCCTTGTCGATACCGCGAGGCCCACAACTGCACCAAAACATTCACTACATCAGGCCACGCCTCAAGACACTCCAAGATCCACACGGCAGAAAAGGCAGTGCCGTGCTCCTTTTCCGGATGCTCTAAAAAGTTCACCCGGGCCGACAATATGAAGCAACATCTCGACACGCATTACAAAGACAAGTCCCGATCATCTACTTCGCGCCCATCCCCGAATTCTGGAGAGAGAAGGTCCAGTACGTCCAGCAAGTCGTCCTCGAGCCGTACCAAGGCCGCTCCACAACTGCCTTCCTCAGGGGGTGTATGGGACATGCGTGGGATCGAGCTCCCACGCACACCAAGCGGGCTTGATGCTTTAGCGATGGCCGTTGCTCATGCTCAGTCAGCAACCGGGTACTCTTTGGCAGATTCCGACTGAATAAATTGGGGAGGGGGATGAGAGCGAGCCTCGCCCCTATTCTCTTGCTCTTCTCTTTTCGATATAATTCTCATCTCTACGCTTATTACGATGCTCACGCTATATCATACGAGGCGGTACTCCGTCTTACAGTTCTTATTCACACGATTATGGGATATGGGATATGGGGTTTAAAAGGTTGCATGTATACGTGTTGCACCTTGGGGGTCGCATACAAATCTGGGATGGCGTACGGGATATTCCCCACTGCTTCTTTATTGGCGGTTCTTCGGGGATGAATTTAGCGTATTAGCTATTGCCGCTTGTGAAGCAACCACGCCAGCGAGAACCCTGGCGGGTGCCTTGCGGTTGGGGTTTGGAGTTTTTTTCCTCTTGTGTATATGAAGTTTGAAACAAGCTGTAAAGCTGGTTGCTGGGGGGTATTACTATTCCCGCTTTGCTTGGGGTTTGGACGTACGATGCCGTCACCGTTGAAGTTGCACCGGATTCCGTTGATTAATCAATCATCAGCCAGTGTGACGTTACTACTGGACTGGCGAGAACATATATGCTGAAGAAACAGCATTCGAGAGACCTTTGCATTCCATATCCGATTTGCCTCTCATATTATGTGACGTGATCCGGATTGTCACGCTAGCCAACTCCGCGATCATCATCGACCTGGCTTATCACGGCCAAAACTCTTTGTCCTCTGCGCAGACTCTTGCCATCTCGAACTGCTCGTCGGTTGCACATACCAACACCTTGTGCTTCGCGCCGGCAGAGCTGATGTCTTGCACAACACCTTTGAATTCCGTAGAGTTGGCAGTCTCGTCCAGCGCAAAGCCTAAGCACTCGATTTTCTCCACAACCGCGCGACGTAGGCGGTCGCTCTTCTCACCAATGCCGCCTGCAAACACGAGAGCATCGACCCTTCCGTTCAGAGAGACATAATACGAACCGATAAACCCACAGACGCGGTCGACAAACAAATCAAAGGCGAGCCTCATGGCTGGTTCCTCGGAGGCAGCGATGACCCCAAAGTTAGTAGTGCCGGTCAAGGCCTTCCAGCCTGCTTCTTTGTTGAGAATCTCCTCAGCCCTGGATATGTGCAGCTCCCTGGTAGATGCGGGTGAGAGCTTCCCAACATCACTAGCATAGTGAAAAACGAGGCTAGCAGCGCGTATATCAGCAAGGGCGGTCCAGCTCATGAATCTGATACATTGGTTTACTGACCTTGGATCGACGCTCCCGCTTCTCGTCGCGCCAGGCAACCCGGCTAGAGGTGTCAGTCCCATGCTCGTATCCCAGCTCTTGCCACCCCGAATCGCGCAAGCACTCGCCCCGGAGCCGAGATGAAGAGCAATCAAGTTCAGGGCCTCTGTGTCCTTTCCTAAAAACTGAGCCGAGGCCCGGGTGATGAAGGAGTAGCTAATGCCGTGAAATCCGTATTTGCGCAACTTATTGCTTTGGGCTATCGACTGGTCGATAGGGTAGGTACGGATGTGTGGGGGGATGGTGGAATGGAATTGACTGTCGAAGCAGGCGACGTTACGGACGCCAGAAAGGTCTTGGATGCAGGCTTGCACGATACCGAGGCTGTTGGAGTTGTGAAGGGGTGCCAAATCGTTGAGACCCTCTATCACCAAGTAGGTATCTTCCGAGATAAGTTGCGCCTTGGTGTAGTCGCCGCCATGGACAATGCGATGACATACTATCCCAATGTCACCTTTGTGGCCTATTTGGGGAAGTTCGGTGTCCTCTATGAAAGTGTCGAGAAGAGCGCTGAATGCATCGCGCTGGCTTACGGTCTTGGCGCTCAGTTCGTTGCCCTCGATGACTTTTTGGTCTCCTCTTTTGTAATCAAGCAATGCTGGGGGTGCTGTTAACCCGCTGACTTGTGCCTCGGCGAACTGAATCGGAGCCTCTCCGAACTCAGCTGAGTAGACGGAGACCTTGACCGATGAGGACCCGGCGTTGACAGAGAGAATGATGTTCTTCATTTCCACGCTATGGGACCTTGCTATTCCACAATGCGTAGTTTTAAAAGTGTAAGTTGACGACGAATTCGCTGGAATGGGACGCAATGTCCGCTCGTTCGCGATTCCTTATATGGGACGACGGTTCGGGATAGCCCGCAGGTGGGTGGCCTGACTGATCCCGCCGTTTAAGGTCGGCCGCTCATGACGTGACAGGCTTGAAGGCCCGACCCTGCAAGTGCGTTTATTGGCGAACATGTTCGCCTGGCAGGTCGTATTTTGTCTCGACCCCGCAGCGGAGTGCTACTGCTGAGGCGGAGGCGTTCTCGGCCGGGCAACAACGAACGAGGGGAAGAGGACCCCACCACAAACCTTAAGGAGCGCCATCGGAAGGCTCTTCGACTGTTGGGAGGAGGTCTGGTGAAGGGAGTTCTGCCACTCCGTTTATATGGTGATTTTGCACTGTCATGCCGTTTATGACCTGTGGCATATATTAGTAGATATTTTAGGGGTACCACTCCCGAGGCATTAACAGGAGATGAATGGAAAGGAAAGCCTGGAACTGACGGGCGACTCAAGCTCGATGACTCGGCTCGGAGGCGGAGCATCATACTGGCCATCTGCATCGTGGGAAAAACTCCACAGGTCTATAAATCTGCGATAATCGTCGGTACCTGGCTGCATCCGGTCATTCCTCGTGAACTGGATGCCCAGGTAGCGCAGATCGCCCGAAGGCTGGGATGTGGCCGAAGAAGCCGCAACGTGGCTGGAAGAGCGAAATATTGAAGAGGCCGAGAAGCGACGTTCGCGGGCATGGGCATGGCTGCTTTCCGAGGCGCTTGCCCTTCTGGCCCCGCGAGCATTCAGCTGAAGTCGGCGATGTCTGTCGTCTCTATGCCGAAAGTCGGCATCGAAATCCTGGACTAGATACTCCTTCCATCGCCGCCGGTGGTTGGCGTAAAACGTCAAGTAGTGAAAACTGGAGTATCTGTCTCGCCAAAGCTTCATCCTCTGGATAGTTCCTAGTAGGTATTTTCAGTTAGTTGTTCTCCTTGAATAAACAGGAGGTGGGCAACGGGATGAGTGTCTCAGGCATGAGTACTCCCTTCCCCTTCCCTCTCCCGAGACACCCATGGCGGCCACGAGTGACCAAACTTACCTAGACCGCGGACGTTGCCATAGGAATCGGTTCTCCGATGGGCATCAGACCTTTGGTGGATATCAGTTAACAGGTATATGTCCGGGCACGTGAGACCTACCAGGCAACGTCTATGTCATACCAGTCAACAAGGTCTTTACCCCTCAGGTCCCCCTGAAACTGCATCGAACCCTCGACTGTAGATATCAGTGAATATTCTACAGATAGAAGCTGTGGGTTAATAAAAAGATATATGGCATACTGGTGGTAAACTCGTATTTGACCTCGATGTATTCGTCGTGTATCAGGCCGTCAATCGTCTGCGGTGGATATCAGCCATATTTCCCCATTCTGACATGTTTCTTCCTGTATGAGGACGGCGACTGTTATCGGGACTC
>Ga0247758_1000223_pt1 | contig 48915 bp, 25 predicted proteins | sample UWRJL156409C4_FD_180950 | JGI IMG/M metagenome (GOLD analysis project Ga0247758, IMG submission 180950) | Plant litter microbial communities from Arlington Agricultural Research Station in Wisconsin, United States - UWRJ-L156-409C-4 | ecosystem: Environmental > Terrestrial > Plant litter >...
CGAAGCCACCTCTCCAGCCATCAAATTCTGAGTCAGCAAACGTGCCGCTATCGCCAGATCTGGTGTAGCGGTCGCCAAGCACTGTGAGGCGTTCTTGAGAGTACGAACTAACCCCCTTTAAGAAATCGACTAGGCCTTCTTCAGAAGACGGCAGGTAGCTAGAGCAGTGGCTGCTCGTGGCTCGTGAGCGTGCACGTTCACCGAGTAAAACCGGATAATTCGAGTCAATTCGGTATATTAGGTAAAAGCTTTAACGTGTATGATAAGCGAGCCGAACAGATAAGCGAGCCGAACACTTTCCGACGCAGCGCAACCCTCTAACTTCTTTCGCCAATCCTACTACCAATTCACCATAGATTCACTTCCAATTAAATCTCGAATTATTTTAGCCCTGAAAGCTATCGAAAACAACTTAAAACTTAGTCTTCGACACGTAGCTAAGCTGTATAACATACTAATTATAACCCTCTATAACCAACACGCTAACCGGCCTGCATAACGTAGTATTCTAGCTAATTCACGTAAACTTACTGATTTAGAAGAGAAAGCGATTATTTGGTATATAATTAAGCTATATACACGTGTATTCCACCTCCGGCTTTCTTACGTAGAAGATATAGCTAATTGATTGCTCCGTGAACGCGACGCGCTCCCTGTTAGTGTACGATGGGCTTACAACTTTGTTAAGTGCCAGTTAGAACTTCAGATGCGTTTTACGTGTAAATACGACTACTAGAGGGCTAAATGTGAAGATCTAACGATTATTCACGAGTGGTTTGCCCTTATGTATAATATTAAGGTTAAATACGGTATTATTAACGACGATATTTATAATTTCGATGAGATTGGCTTTATAATAGGTATTATTATCGTTACTATAGTAATTATTACCTCAGACGGCCGTAGTAAGGCTAAATAGGCCCAGCCTAGTAATTAAGAGTAAGCTACAGTCATCTAAGGAGTGAATACTTTAAGCTAGGCCATCCCACCATTTATCATCTTAGCTAAGTAATATCACCTTATTAACTAGTATAAAGAGTGTAACCTCCCGGATGACTGGCGTATTGTAATAACCGATACTAGCTAGATTATAAATGAGAAAAGTATAAATTAGATTCAGCACTTTAATTTCCACACAGTATCTTGTATAAAGGGTTTATACTGGCTATTAATCCTTAATAGCCACGAAAGCCACCACTCTGAAGAATTCGATAACTATTATAAAAAGTATAACATTATTGCACTTTGTATGCCTTTACACTTTTTACATATACTTTAGCCCTTAGATATTAGTTGTTTTGAGCTGTTAAAGAAGGCGTATAGCCGCTAAATTAAGCAGTTTATGCAGATGAACATCACACATATTAGTAAGTTAGAGTTTCTTTATACATTTAGAGAGGCGTTTTTTACTTTAATCACAGAAAAGAACATCTAGGGGGGGTTTACTGGAGCTGGCCTTATTCTATACAACCTAAAGAGGGTGATATCGAAGTTAGATATATGTATTTAAACCTTAACACCCCTAACCTTAAGCCTAACCACAGCACTACCTTAGGTCTCCCAAACACCACATAACCCTTAAGAGGTTACCTTACAGTTAGTACTTATTAAAACTCGAATTTCTAACCATCAGGGTAGCTCTCCAACCATAATGTTAACTGCTGTAGATCGATTAGCTAAAGGTATAATAGCTATAATGCTATTACAACCTGCACCCGACACAGGCCTTAAGAGGACTGGCGTGGGTTAAGACAGAACATATGGCAGGACGCTAATAGGTAGGGGGCGTTCCGAAGACGGCTTGTTAAGCTAACACTCTTAGACGGGGGGTTTAATGTCACTGTAGGTCGTTATCACTATAATGTATAAAGGTAAGTCTGAACAGTAAGATATAAATGAATAATTAAATACTAATGTGAGGAACTAGAGTCCCTTACGGTGGTTATAGGTATAACTATAACTATCTATACTAACTAACTAGGAGGTACTTCGTACCTTGCTTACAATGCTGTAAGTGCTTATTACGCAAGCACTTTACACCACGTAAGCGTTCTACTTATAAGGTTTCTCCTACTTATAATGCGAGCACTTAATATGCTATAAGTAGTACCTTATTAGTTATAGGGGCTTTAAGTCTTTACACCCCTAATTTAATATATTTAGATAGTATACACTGTCCCTTTACACTGTTCCTTCTATGGGGGATTTATTAGGCTACCCCGGCCTTAATAACGGCTTACAGGGTTATTACATAATTCCCCCTTTTTAACGTTTTTTTCCCATAAAGAATTTAAGAGGTAAGTTTCCCCTTTTACCACTTTACTATATAATAAGTGTCCGGCTCCTAGGTTTTAAAACAGGAATAAGGTAAAAGTATTAACTGCTATCTAAACCTTACAGCTTATATATATGCGTTTAGTAGTGAAATATCCCTTTATTCTTTCTGTAAGTCTGCCGACCCTCTACTTATCTGCCAGGTTTTAAACCGATCCGACAGTTATAACCACTGTTTGGAGAGGCACTGGCCTTCTTAATGTGACGCTTTTAGTGTTAGTAAGGTAAAGTTAAAGGCTCTCTTTATTAAAAAGCAGGACTTTAACTTATAAGTTAAGTTTATTACTTAACAGCTTTATAAGGCCACTATTAAGTTTTAAAAGGTGTTAATATGCCTGGTGTGCCTTTATAAGCAGTGGTCCTACCTTAAGGATTAGGTTGTGAAAGCGTTTAGTTGTGAAGCGGAGCTGTTAGAGTTCTAAGAAAGTGAGGAGGCTAGGCTAAACGCTCCTCTTAACGACGTGGAGTCTTTTAACTAGGGGAACTTCCTGGCGGGGTCTTTATAATAAGTGGCTGTTTTATAACTTAATTTATGACTGCCTTTTTTTAATAAGAGATTATGGGTTTTAACTTTTCCTATAAGAGTTTTAGTGACTTTTTATTTCTTTTACTGACTTTTTTTCCTAACAGCACTTATTCTTTATGTGGAGCTCTCCAGGGGCTCTAGAGGCCCAGCCTCCTTATTAGGTCTAAGGTCCTTATAACCCTAGTTAAGGGTTCTAATAAATGTCCTTCTATACCTATTAAGGAGTTTCCTGCTACTTTTTAGGCTTTAAGTCCCATAGTAGTCTTACTCTTTAATATAGTAGTTTAAATGTTAGATTTTATCTTATTTCTAGTTTTTATTATTAGTTTTAATTAGTTTAGATTTTTTTAATAGAACTTTATAATTAGGTTTAGGTATTTAAGGTTTTTAACTGGTTTTTATAAGTTACTTTTAAGGCTGTAATTTAGTTACTTAATAAGATATTTAAATGTGTTCTTTTCCTTTTATAAATCTATAACTTCCTTAACGTCGTATTTGCCCTTATTAGTGTCGATCTTAATCTTCTTTTCTAAAGGAACTCCCTTTAGGGTGGGTTCTAGAAGTGAGATGTGAAAAACCTTAATCTACACCTTTATACTAGTAGGTAGGTTTAATTTGTAATTAAAGGTAGCGACCTTCTTCTTAACTTGGAACGGTTTATACCTTTTAAAGTTAAGTTTCTTACTAGGTTGTTTTGAATATAGGTTTTGTAAAAAAAGGTAAACGTAGTCCCCCTTTTAAAAAGTTAGTCCTTTAACTTATTTACTATTATAATAAAGTCTTTCTTTAAGTATTAATTATTTAATTTAATGTTTATTAGCGAACTTTTTTATTTATTTACATATGAACTTAAGTTTAGCTTATAGGTAGTTATGTAGCTCTTATATCTAGTTTATGTAGATTATAACTTAGGGGGTGCCTGTAAGTGGGCCTTAATGGAGCTTGGGTTTTTTACTGTAGTTAGTAAAGAATAGTAACACACTTATTAACTTAACTAGTGTTATGTTATAAGTTATTTATACTGTTAGTAACAGTTTAAGCTAATTGTCTTATTTAAAGTTAATATAGGTTTAAAGATACGTTATAAGTATCTAGTTAACTTATTTTATTTAACCATCTGTCTGTAGGTGGAATGTTATTAACAGTTTACTTTTTACACTTATTCTTTACATTAGTCTTTATTAGAATTTTAATATGATTAGCTTATCCTGATCTGTGACAATATTATCTGGTTAGAGGTGTTATGAAATTACCTCTTTCTTAAAGATATAAGTAAGTTGCTTTACTGTTATGTCCTTTAAGGTTAGTAGAAAGTAAGCCTATTTTGTTAACCTGTTAACTATTACGAGGATTTAATTATAAGTGACTCCTGTAACAGGGTCCTTAGACTTTAAAATCCTAGTGACGAAGTTAAGTAAGATTAAACTTTATAGCGTCTGTGGTACAGGGAGTGGTTTAAGAAGTCTATAGGGTTTATAGCGCCAATTCTGCTTTTAGTGGCAGATGTTGTAATTATTAACTACTTCCTTAACCAGCTTCTTCATCCCCGGGAAGGTGTACGCCTGTTAAGCTTACGTAAAGGTCTTAACTTAGCCTATATATCCTTTAAGTTAAGACTTATAAACCTGTTAGACGTACTCCTTTTATTTATCTGGGTTATAAATGTACGGTTTCTCTTAATATTAAAGCCTTACTCCTAGTTTAAGTACACTGTTTACACCTTCTAACAGCTATTCCAGTTAATAACCTATTTTATTATAATTTAAGTGTATTAGGTATTCCTTATTATAATCTTATATATACCTTAAGAAGTCTCTTAAAGGGTATTTATACTTATAGGTTCCTTCTGTTAGCCTTTTTACCTAGAAGTCCTGTTATTACTAATAGATATTATACTTTATTTATAAGTTTATATAAATGTTAATAGTTTATTCTAGTGTTTAGTTATCTGATATTTATAATGTATACTTTAATATACTATTCCTAGCTTTATTAAATATAGTAACGGGGATTAGGACTGGATTAACATCCTTATAGTTCTGTCTCTAATTAAGAGTATTAGCTTACTTATTATCTTTTCCTTTAATGTAGTGAATCTGGAAGTGGAATAAGGTTATTAACTTTACCTATTATGCTTATTATAGGTTAAGTTCTTTTATTAAGAAGTACTGGAGGTTATTATAGTCTAAAAAGACCTGGACCGGTTCTTCTGTACTGCTTAGATATAGTGTTTACTTAGTAAAGTACTAAATAATTATTATTAGTTCCTTATTATAGATTAGGTATTATAAGGCTGGGTTATAGATCCCTTTTAATAAGAAGGTAATTAAGTGGCGTTTTTTATTGTCTTAGACTTAGCTGAGTTCTTTACTGATTATAAACTTTGAGGAGTCTGTTTCGATTTAGAAGGGTTTTGAGAAATTAGGGAGTGTTAGGACTGGTATTATAATAAAGGTGTGCTTAAGGTCTTTAAACGCCTTTTATTATTTACCAGTTTACTTAAATGGCTTTCCTTTACCTGTAAGTTTATAAAGTGGTTTTATAATTTTCGTAAAGTATTTAATAAAATAGTGATAAAAGTTTATAAAGCTGATAAAGGCTTATAACTCTTTTTAGTTTTTTAAAGTAAGCTAGTCCCTGATTACCTCTGTCTTCTCTAATTACATTTTAAGCTTTCCGGGGGTTATTTTAAATCTTAAATAGTTTAGTTCCTAAATGTGGAAGTAGCTTTTCTTTAGGTTTACTGTTAGCTTTACCTTTTTAAAAGCTGTTAAAACCTGTTATATATGTTTTTAATGTTCTTTTAAAGTTTTAAAATAGATTAAAACGTTATTTAAATATATAAAGATAAACTTATCGAGGAAAGGGTAAAGAACACTATTAATAAGGCCTTAAAAAGTCGTAGGGGCGTTTATTAATCCTATTAGTATAATATAGTACTGGTAATACCTGTTATAAGTTTAAAAAGCCGTTTTATACTTATCCTCCTCCTTTACTCTAATATAGTTAAATCCTATAAGGAAATTAAGGTTAGAGAACTAATTTACTTTAATAATCTGTTTTTACATTTCCGTAATAAGTGGTAATAGGTAGTGATTTTTAATTATATCTTTGTTTAACGTTTAGTAATTAACGACTATATATAGCTTACTGTCTCCCTTTTTTAAGATAAACAGTACTAAATACCCTGCTAGGGACTGGGACTCCACGATAAACCCGCTCTTTAGGTTTTTATTAATATACTCCTGTAAGGCCTTAATCTGCTGGGGGTTTAAGTAGTAAGGCTAGAAGCTATAGAGCTTTATTCCCGGCTTTAGCTTAATTTTATAGTCTTATAATCTGTAGTCTAGTAATTATAATATCTTTTTTTAAAACAGGGTAAACTTCCTGTATTCTATGGGTATCTTAAATAAGTTAACTTCTTTACTTATTTATAAGTCAGCTTCTTACTTCTTTCCACCTTTTAAATCGTCATTTAGGTAATATAGTAGACCTTCTAGTCCTTTAACTGTCTTAATAAACCTAACCTAAACTGTATTTAGTTTTAAAGGTTTAGTGTGCTTTTAAGTGTTTTATGTATCTTTAAAACAGTTTAATGCCTTTTTAACTTTCTTTAAACAGTAATTATAGTTAAGGGACTTATTAAAAGTAAGGTGGTTACTCTTTTAGTTAATTACAGGGTTATACTTTTCCAGCTAAGGTAGATTTAAGATTATATTATATCTTATAACTAATGTAACGTTAAAGTTTATTTATTATTTATTCCTATCCACTTTAATTAAGAGTGGTAAGTGGTGGGTAACCTTACTGTTATTATATTAGTATAGGCCTCCTTCTCCGTTCCAAATAGGAATAGCCTTTTTATACTTTTTATTAAGGAGTTTCCTTTAGTTAATTAGTAAGGGGTATATTAAGTTAGAAGCACTTCTGTTATTAATTACTACTTTTACCTTAAATGGCCTCCCTTTTCCATCTATTATGTTAACATTAACAGAATAATGCTTATACTCTTTAAACATCTAAGTTATAGTAATTATCTGTCTTTAAAGTCTTATCTAACCTAACTTTTAAGTGCCTCTCCTTTTTCTTAAGGTTTTTACTAACTAGTAAATTACTGGTTTCCAGCCCTTCTAGAGGGCCTGTAGCCTTTTCTTAATTCCTTTTAGAAAAACAGGCAGTTTTAATAAACCTGGTAATTAACTTTTCCTAGGTTTTTACACCTTAATATTTAATTAACTTTAAATAGTACAATGTTTTTAAAGTCCTTAATAAGTCGGTAATATACTTTATAAGCTTAAATTGTAATAATGTCTTTTTACTTTTAAATCTGTTAGTAATCTTCCCGTTTCTGCCATTCCCTAATTTTTCCTTTAAAATGTAATGAATACGTTATAACTGGGTAATTATTAAGTACCTTTTTTTACCAGTATATAATGGGAGCCTGGTTAATTACAGTAACCTTCCGTTTATTACTAGATTCCCTAGTTAGGGAGTAGGAAACCTAATAATGGGCTGGTTTTAACTTTACCTTTACAATTATGTAATCTCGTTTTTATATGCTAGGAAAGTGGTTATAAAGGGCCTTAGGTTTATAATACCGGTTGATAACGTAGTTATTATATATATAATTAATTTATAATATATCTCTATAATTAGGGTGGTTAATGTTAACTGTGGGAGTTATAGTTATAAAGTACAGAACGGGGGAAGTGGCACCTTATTTTTTCTCTTCTTCTACTTACCTTTATATATGTTATTTCTCTTAAACCTTTTCCTAGAACTTAGGTAGTAATAACCTAGCTTATTCTTTTATAAAGTGGTCTTTTTTAATAAGTTAGTACTTAAGCTAATTAGTAAAGTGAACTTTATTATAGAGTTTTAACCTAATTTCCACCACTTTATCCTTAAACGTTATAGTAAGGCTTTTAACTTACAGGTCCTCTATTTTATTTACTAACTCTTAATATTTCTCCTTTAGCTTTTAGACCCTCCGTTAATATGCTTACTTTATACCTTCTTAAGGGACCTTTAAGGTACCGGTCCGAGGTATACCAGCTTTAGTGTAGGGCAGCTATTTAAGCTGTCCTTTTTCCAGGGAGGTAAGGGTGCTAACCCACTTAATATGCTTAAAGTGTTTAAGAGTCTTAGGGGGTATTGTGGAGAAGAACTTCCGTTTCTCTAGTTTAATTCTCTTAACTTATTCTCTTTCACCTTCCAGGGCTTACTTTACTACTTATATAGCCTAAAGGGCTAGTTTTTTAACTCCCTTAATTATTTTAATAAGGTCTAAGTTAAGGTCTTTTTTAAACTTCTTTAGTTCCTAGGCTTACAGGGTAAGGTTTTTAAGGCCTGTAACAGCTAACTAGAACATTTCTTCTTAAAGTCAGTCTTTTATAACCTATACCTTTAGTGGTTCTAAATTTCCACCTTAGAGTCAGTCTTCTACAACCTGTACCTTTATAGCTAACTCTTTTAAGACACTTTTAAGAACTAGATACACCACATCTTAAGGTTTTTCTTCTTCCTTTTCCTTATCTCCTATATTACACTTATCTATTTAAGTATAGTCTTTTTTATTACCTGTTATCTGGACGTAAACGTCTTTTAAGTTAAACCTAACATATTTTCCTCCTTTTAAAACTGGTTTCTAACTGACTTATTTTAGTGACAGGTATTACTATATTATATAGCCTTTCTTATTACAGTTAAAACACTGGACTTGTAATAGGTCTTTAGACTACTTTTACTACTGTTATCGTTAAGGCTTATTATAGTTAGGTTAGTTCTGACGGTTTACTATACTAATATCCATTAGTCCAAGGTAGTGACCTGTTATAGTTAACTAATTCCCTTTTTTAAGTTTACTTAGTTAGTAAGGGGTCTGTTCCTTTTAAAAGTTCTTCTTATAATAGTGATTATAGTACTGATTATCAGCCTTAATAGCTATTTTAACCAGTTTTTATAAATAATCTAATCTGTCTTCTTAATAAAGGTCTCCAGTAACGTGTTCCTTTAGGCTACTCCAGAATAGTATTATTAAAGCCTTTTAACCAAGTTTAGTCTTTACTGCTTTTAGTTTAAAGCGTGTGGAGAACTTAAGGATTAAAGACGTTTACCTTAAAGTTATAAGGTGTTACTTAGCCTACTTTAAGGTGTCTAGTTCTTTAAACTTAGTCTGGAGTTAGTTAATAAACACATCAAAGTTATTAAAAAGGGCCTAAATTTTAAAGGCTTCCTTTTATACTTTATTTATAAAAAGGTTATTAATTATCTTTATATAAGGTTTATACTAGCGAGTGGTTACTCCGTCTAGTAGGGCTCTGGCGAACCTGACTTTTCCTTCTTTTTTAAAGAACTGCTTATTATAATAAGTGATATAACTTTAAAGCTAGGTTATTTAAGACTTTAACTATGTAAAGTCTCCCTTAAAGTGTGATAGTGGAGGGAGCTTTACTTATTTCTTTTATAAGCCTTTAAGGTTGTTATTCTTTAGCTTAATAGCGTTAAGTTAAGCCTGGAGTTTTTTAATAAGACTAATACGGCTTTTAATATCTTTAGGGAAAGCTTTGTTAAGTTTTTTAACCAGTCCTTATTAATTAAGGTTTAAGTCTTTAAAGTATGTAGCTAACTTATTAATAGTAAGGAGTTAAGGCTGAGTTTACACCTCCTTAATCTCCTTACCTTTTCCAGAGGTTAACATGTTAGTAGGAGGGAGGTAGTATCTAAGAGTTTAATAAACAGCATTTAGAACTAGGACGTTAATATTATATTACAACCTGTACCTAACACAGGCCTTAAAAGGACTAATGTAAGTTAAGACAGAATATATAGCAGGACGTTAACAGGTAAGGGGCGTTCTGAAGACGGCTTATTAAGCTAGCACTCTTAAACAGGGGGTTTAATATTACTGTAGGTTATTATTATTATAATGTATAAAAGTGAGTTTAAATAGTAAGATATAAATAAATAATTAAATATTAGCGTGAGGAACTAAAGTCCCTTACAGTGGTTATAGGCACGACTATAACTATCTATACTAACTAATTAAGAGGTACTTTATACCTTACTTACAGTACCGTAAGTGCTTATTATACAAGCACTTTACACCGTGTGAGCGTTCTGCTTATAAGGTTTCTCCTGCTTGCGATGCGAGCACTTGGCATGCCGTGAGCAGTACCTTATTAGTTGTAGGGGCTTCAGGTCTTTGCACCCCTGGCCCAGTGTACTTGGACAGTACGCACTGTCCCTCTACACTGTTCCTTCTGCGGGGGATTCGTCAGGCCGCCCCGGCCCCAGTAACGGCCTGCAGGGTCGTCACAAATGCACGAGGTAGCTCTTCTACGTACGGAGGTCTCAGCATTACGAAAGGCCAATAAGGGGCTTAGTAAGCGAAGGAGAGCTAAAAAAACACATATACGGCTTAGAGGGTCACTTACTATATAAGAGGTACAGGATCTACTAGATCAGAAGGCTGTGGGGAAGCAGTTGGTCCAGGAAACACAATAAAATAGTGGTGGTGCAGGGGGGTCTCGTACAAAGGTTCAGTGCTGTAGCGTATGCGGCAAGCCTAGCCATAATTCACGCACATGTAAGGAGGCTGCAGAATCGTCTAATTCTTCTGATTCTGATTCAGTTATTATTATTTCCTAATGTTATAGTTATGTAATTAAGGATAGATATAGTGGGGTAGTGGAAAGTGTTCGGCTCGCTTGTCTGTTCAGCTCGCTTATCATGCACGTTAAGGGAATATATAAAAGAGAACTTAAGAAGTAAGTGTATTATAAAGTCTCAGTTCCTTATAAAGCACTTAATGCTATTCGTCTTAAGGAAAAGATATAATAAACTTCGTATAATCGTTAACAACCGAACGTTAAATAAAGGATATAATTAAAAATTGTTACTTATTACCACTTATTACAGAAATACAAAAACAGATTATTAAAGTGTAATTGTTTTCTAGCCTCGACTTCCCTATAAGATTTAACTACATTAAAGTAAAGGAAAAGAATAAGCATAAGACAGCTTTTCAGACTTATAATCTTAGTGTCGCGGCTTTCCCCGCTGGGTTAGGCAGCATTCAAAGTAGTAATTGACTCCTATAAGCTTTACATTACTCTTTACGTCATAATGTCCGGCTAGTTTCACACTCCCTCCTTTATTCTTACTTATATCTCCACAAAAGTGTATCTACTAATTGACGCAAGTGTATATTAGAAACGTTAGCACATTGGAAACTGTGGAAATAATTGGGGTTGCAACTGCTTAATTGAATTGCTTATGTTGCTTGTGTTCTTGTCAGAAGCACTGCACTCTGGATTCTGTGGAATTGAAGGGGTTGTAACTGCGTGATTATATTACTTGTTCAGCTCTCTGGCTCAGCCAAAGAACCTTCCTTATAGCTGTGAATAGTGGCAAGCCGCGTGGCTTTGCCACGCGGCTACAATTGCGCGTCTGTGGCAATGGTTACAAACCTGTGGTTCTGGTGCTTTCTAGACTCTTCTTTCTGGGCCAGCCAGAACCCCTTTCTTTCTAACAGTTCTTCGGCTCTCTGGCTACGCCAGAGAGCTTCTATTATAGTACTACGTAGTGGCAATAGTGGTAGCAAACTGTGGCCTTGGCCAGCTGAACTGACTACGTCAGTTCAGCTCCCCTAAGCTCCATTTCAGCTTAATTAGCCACACCTCCGACTGCGCGTTCCGGCCTCTGGCCGGAGCCCCCTTCATTCTGACAGTGTACCTGTAACAACCCGCAGGATTGCAGGGTTCAGAACGGATCGAGTAATTCGCCACAGCATAGGCAGTGCGGAGAACAGTGCACACGCAGGCGCGCACTGCACCAGGAAACAGATCCTCCGGACTAATCAGTGCGTGCTCAGTCTTAACAAAGGTGCTCAGCTGCTAAGCAGCTCCCAAGCCACCAAGTAAGGTATAAGTTACCAAGTAAACATAGTAATATAAATACTAACGTTATCTGACAGGTAGAGTGAGGAATTCTTGGTTCCTTACGCTAGTAATAATTATTGTTCTAAGAGATCCCGTAATTGATTTACAAACTGTTTAACTTGATTATTACCTAAGAGAGTTGCGTTAACCTTCATTCAGTCCTCTTGCCCCAGCAGCCTTCAGTAATCCTTACTGCCGTACAGTCTCGCTCCTACCAACCCTAAGAGGCAGGCTGTAACAGTACCCCACACAGCTCAGGGCTTTACTAAGCATGCTAACTTAGTAACTTATTTACAAGCTACTGTAACACTTAAAGTATAGAGCACGGAATGCCATACGGCTGATTGGAGTGGCAGTGCAGCTGGTCGGAGCTAGCCGGAGCTGAATAAGGGCTAAGCGGGGCTGAACGGAGGTAGACTGGCGAAGCCGGTTCAGCTAACCGGACCTAGCCACAACTGTGCCGATATAATAGGAACTCTCTAGCGGAGCCAGAGAGCGGAGAGCAGACTTCAATTAATCACCTACCCACCCCCCTATTATGCGAACCCCTATCTTACAGTGCGACCCTTGTCCTCATCAACCCCGACGCACCCCGCGTTACAGTTAAGTACCCCACTGCCGCAGTTAAAGTGTAAATAACCTAATCACTATGCTGTAAACATATATTAAAGGTTATATATCGTAACACGGGACAGCCACTAGTAGCTGTGGCTGTGGCGTGGAGCTGAAATGTGGCCCTGCGGGCGCTGAACAAATCGATTCTGAGCACAATAATTGTCTATGGCCTTGAAGGTCCTCTGGCCTTCGAAATACAATCTGTATCTGGTGAGCTATTTATATAGGGCCCTGCTAGACGGGCACTAGTTGTTTGGCTAGCCGGGCACTAGTCCTCCGAGGGCTAGGGTTATGTATGGCCCTACATAGGATTTATTCGCATGCCACACCACCCCCAGTCCAAACCCTGCCATTTTCTACAATTAACCAACACCACACGACCGCCCTCCCAACCCATAACGGCTCGTCGCATCAAATTAGCACGTTTTGTATAGGTAAACCAGCTATTTCTAACTACTTTTAAGCTCTCCAAATAATCCTAACGTCTTGCGCCGTCTAATTATCGCCCTCCGTCGCGGTCGCAAGGATGCCAACCAATACGGGGCTGACCTTACGCTCTGGCGGCTCGGTAGATAACGCCATTCCGATACCCTCCTTAAGCCCAGCCTCCCTTACGGCGCCTCTGGTTAATTCGAGCGATTTAAGCGATTTTAAGGCCAGAGATCTCTCCGATTGGGAGGACTTTTCCAGCTTAAGTAACTCTGACTGCCTCGTAACCACTAAGAACTCCAGTATCGCCAGAGACTCTGAAGCCTTAAAGGAAGCGGAAGTAACCGGTAAAAACAGTACTTAGGCTTCTAAAAGGCAATTCTGCGCCTCTGAAACCCGGTATTTATCGACAGCTGTCAGCGTAGGAGACTAAGCCCGAGCCTGAGCCTGAGCAAGAGGAAATAAATAGAGGGCGGCGAACAATTTACGTTTTAGCCTCAAAGCCACGCCCATCACTACTTCTTGCCTCTAAGTTAGTAACTACTCGGTTAAAGAAGCAGGCGGCGCCGGGGACCATCACTAAAGCTTTGGTGGCAGAGGACGAAATTGTCTTTGAGCCGCCTGTGAAAAGGACCAGAAGTGGCCGAGTGGTGAAACTAACGGCTAAGGCAGCTAAGGCAGCGAATGATGGCTAGAAACGCGATTTCTAAGGACTTTCGGTTTGACTATTACTACGTTGTTGGCTTGGCCCAGTTACGAGGCTTCGTTCTACAATTATAGACCCCGTAGAAAACATGTAGAATTAGCTGTATTATCAATTGAAGGCGTAGATCACTGCAAAAAAAAGATTGCTTTTCTGTGGTGGCGATGAGTGAGACGGGCAGCCGCTGGAAGTGAGACAATCTGGGCTATACATAACCCTAACCCTGGGAGGACTAGTGCCCGGCTAGCCAAACAACTAGTGCCCGTCTAGCAAGGCCCTTTATATACTGAGGTCCTGGAAGGACCTCAGCTAAACCTTACAAGCCTCGCGCGTCGTCCTCACAACTTAGCACGCCTCACGGAGTTATTGTGGGGCCACGGGTGTCAGGGGCGTTCAGCGTGTGACAAATTCCCATTACTTCCTTATCCGAAAATATTTAATCTCTATGTATTCTGGAGAAAACTAGTAGGTAATAGGGTAATAACAGTGTGGAGAATTTTCTCGTTTATCATAATTATTCCTCCTTTAAAGATACCCCGTTCTCGTCAGTTAGTCTAACACGCAGAACTTTCCCACTACTTTCCGCTACTTCACTCACGGTAATTCTCCCCCCCTCGGGAGCCATCGCGTCCTTCAGCCCCTTCTGAAGGCTAGGCACTTTGGATAAAGCGACCTGCGCGATAGCCTGCCAATTGTCTCCAATTCTCGAGACGGTCGTGCACATCCAAAACCTCACCACAACGGCGACAAGCAGCAGCAGATGGAACACCAATAAGGTGACAACTGCAACAAGTCCCGATGGTAAGTCGACTCGCGGTCGGCCAAGTGCACCACCGGGGGTAAGTAGGTCGACGAAGGAGATCACGTCGACGCTGTCCGACTTATTGAGCTGGTCGAGCCATCCATAGTACTTGATGCCGGCGAGGGAGGTGATTACACCCTGGAGCGCGACTGCGGAGGAATGACTCTCAAAGAGGGCAGTGAAAATCGCAGAGAGCCAAAGGTTTATCGAGATGGGGAACACATCATTGGTAGAGATGAGACCATTGATGTTGATGATGGCGGTTAGCCCGCCTAAGTGGTATACGTAGGATTTGCCATCGTCCGACAAGATGTAGTAAGGCATACGAATGTGTAGATTCGAGGTCAAGCAAGGTACAGGGCCTATACTTAGGTAATTGATCGAGCCAACTTGGCTCGGTCCGTCATTGAAGGGTTGAGCGGACTGCGGGGCGGACAGATTTGCAGGGAGCTTCATGCCCATGATTCCGCGCTCTTCGGGCGATGAGAGTAGTAGTCGCCTGCTCGATGTATGCCCGCTAGAGAGCTGGGCTGTGACGGCGGCCGCGTCGTACGCACCCATGCCTACAGACCAACCAAGCACCGGCTCGGTACGATTCGCGCCGCTCAAGGCATCGATCGATCTATCGGCAACTCCCAGCGACGTAAAACACATGGTTATATAATACGTAGTGCGAGTATCGTCGGGCGAATACATGGTAATAAATTCGGTTCCAAAACGGGGCACCGTGTCATCGCCATGATGGGCATGGAAGAGCGAAAACACGGCGCCCGACTTATTCTGACCTGGAGCCAGAGGAAACTCTCGAAACTCGCTAACAAGGCCACCAGAGAAGTTGGCAGTTGTCCAGATCGCGTTCGCGTCCAACTAGCAGAAAGACCAACCATATGTCCAGCGATATACGAACGGCTGCATGTCGAGGTCGGGTCTGTCCAGCCTAGTTGTCGTCTTTGAAGGACGAACCGTTCCATTCAGGGCTCGGTGGTTGTCGTGGAATCCGAAATTCTCGATAATGGGCCGCTGGCAGGTGACGCGCGAATCCATCACGAGAGCTTTGCCCACATAACTGCTGATCCGCCGTCTCTCCTGCGTGCCAAGAGGCAAAAAAGCGCGCAAGCTAAGACCCGTATCGCTGACATTGTCCTGGAGTATCGGCGGTTCGGAATACTTGGCGAACATGGGCAACTGGGCAGGTACGGTACTTGCCCATAACGGGACATTTGATTGAAGGGAGCAGTTGTACCTCTGTGTCGGGCCGCGATACGCGAAATCATACGCGAGATTTACCGTCTCGGTGTAGCTGGGGGCCGGCCGGACGGCAAAGTCGGAGAGTAGGACAGTCGAGGTGAACTGGGCGAGAAAGGTGGTGGCGAGGTGAAGCCGGTCAGCACAGGGACTAGGCCTTTGTCACCGTCGGCGCGTATCAGGGAGACCCTTCCCACGCTATCAAGAGGGACGGAAGATCGTTCCAGATCAATGGCGGCCAGCATCGACACGCATACCCCGCCTTGCAGGGTCAAAGCACCTCGTATCACAATCGAAGTTATCGTAACAACCCGTGCTGCCCACGACCGCACAATGATTATGTGCCAGAGACCGCTATCAGGAGCGCCATACCACAAGAAGTAGAGGAAGCTAATGTAAACAGCGAACGCGAGGGTGCCCCCAGCCAGGATCAATATAGCGAGAGGGCCGATCCGGACGCATGGTGAACAAGCCCTCGAGTGTTGCGAGTCTGGTAGCAGCGATCGGTTTTCTTTTTTCATCTTTCGTGAAACTGGAGGCAGTTGGGGCGTTTCCCTCTTTCGTGGATCGCAGGCTGATGTCTTGCTGCCGCTTTGCTAAATCCAGACAAGGTAATCGATTGCTCGGTCTAGTGGAATTTCAGAACATTCTTTCGCTGATGACAACAATCTTTCAATAGTCCCAAACTCCTCATCCTGATTTCTTATCGCAGGGCGGGAGCTCAGTTCATCTTATCCCCAGCTCCTCCTCGGTTTGCCTCCAAAGCCCCTAGCAGTTCCATCTGCTTCTATTGCAGCGCTTCTCGCCAATAGCTCCTGAGCTCGCCCTGCCCACTGTTTATTTCATCCAGTCATGCTCTGTGCGGCAGTTTTCGTTGGGTTGGAATCGAGCACGTTGCAGACCGTGCAGCGGCCTAACTTTAAAGGACTAGACCCCCGGGAATCAATTGGCTGTTTGGCTGTACTATTTGTTGTTCAAGGCAGGGTGCCCTAACGGTTGGTGGATCCCAGCTACAGCTAAATTATTGGCCGATGGAGGGGTGGGGCTTCCAAAAGGGACATCGTGAGAAAATCTTGCCACACTGAGCAGCGGGCGGGTCGGCATTGAGTTGTGGGCTGAACTGCTTTTTGCGATTGCCCTTCTGTCAAGGTACATCCTGTGCAAAAGGCCCTGTTCATCGATGCGCTGCAGGCGATGGGGAGTCCAGCGCAGGCGTTGCAGGTGTGAATGACGTCCCTTACAAGAAAGAAGGATTATGATGCGTTGAACTGTCTCTGCTTCGTCTACTCAGCCAGTGCAAAAAAACGGAAAGCAGAGATTGATCCCAAATTTTGTGGCATTTGCAAAAGCGTTAGATTGAAGTTCCTATCTGGTCCTGCTCCTAAAAAGCCCTCTCACTACGTGACAAGCAAGAAGAGCGAAAGCGTTTAGGGAGACAGGTAGCTAGTCGCCGCCACCCCCGTCACCACCACTGTCACCACCATGGCCGCCATCACCGATGCCGCCGTTTCCGCCGCCGCCGTAGTCATATGAACTGGGATGATCCATTTTGGAAGCTGGGAAATCTGCTTGATGGATGGGATAGGTTAGGGTGATGAACCAAACCATATGGGTTGGAAGCCTGAGGGTACAGACCTACTTGAGGATGAGGATATCTCCGCCTTTTGCGGTACTCAATACGAGAGAAATTTGCTCGCTGACTTAGGAAGAGGAAAGACAATGAATACCCAAAGTTCTGAATTCAAGGCTGCTGGCTATCTACTTATACCCATTCTGATCACTGATGAACCATTCCGAACACGTCGACAGGGCTCTGACGCCGACGGGCAGTTCAGCCTCCACGCTTCGCAACGCCGAATAGGTGCATGTACTAAGTGCTTTCGTCATAGCGTCCATTTGCGTCCTGCAAGTCTCGGTCTTGCGGCATTTTTCGTGGCCACTACCTGGAAAGACGAGTCCACACGGTATCCGAGTGTGCGTTATGAGGCATTTAAATGGCTGCCATGGAAGGAGTAGCTGGCCTGCAATCCACTTGAGGCGTTTCCAAGACCGAGGTATTTGAGGTTCATGATCTGATGTCTCGAGGGAAAAGAAAAAAAAAGACGGCCGGCGCTCTTTGGCGACATGATGTGTTGGGCGGGGTGAGAGGCCTAGGAGATAGGTAGGTATCAACTATCTCTGATGGTGGTCGCAATGGATAAATGAAGAATGAAGGCACGAGGTTCAAATTAAGAATCGACACAAACCCCCCGCTCACACCGTTGACGGAAAGGTCACGATTGTGACAGCAGTCACAATACGAGAGGCAAGCTCTGGATCAGAGTAGACTGTATTCGCCTATTCTAAGGTTGCGAAAGGAAAGGAGGAATTTTTCAAAGAGGGCGCGCAGGCACACCCTTTTGTGGGTGTGGCTAGCCCCACTTTAACCCTGCTTCTTTCCATTCACCTAGCCCCACCTAAGGTGTGAGGTTTCAGTACACCAGCTGGTAAAATCGTGGCTCCTCCTTTCCATTTACCTAGCCTGCTTAAGGTAAAGCCCCACTCTATTCCTTCTTACGGTCGCTGTAACATCCCCTCTCTTTTATAAAAAGGTAAGTGTTCTAAATCTTACACTGAGTTATTCGCTGTAATCCCTACTTTTAACTAGCCTGTGGTTTATTATTATCGTAATAGTCTAAATTCTCCTTATCCTCGTAAGCTTTTTTTTATTTTTTTAGATAGAGTAGTAGTTTTAGTAATTTTTCTACCTTCGCAGGGGTATTTTTAAAATTACTAACATAATACGAGTTTAAATCAGGGTTTCATCTCTTTCATTTTACTCTATATTAAAGTTTATAATAATATGTTTATGTTAAACTTCAGGAACCTATAGGGCTGTAGTACAGCGGCTGTGGCTTAGAGGAAGAAGTGCGTACTGGTCCAAGCCGTACTACAGTGCCGTAGGCACTGTAAGAAGCAAACAAAGACCTGAATTACAGGGCAGTGCCACTGTAAATAAGGGTGTTACAGCGAATATTAACGTTAGAAATAAGAGGATCCGGAAGGCAGTGCCTTATGCGATGACTGGAATTAAGTAGAGTTGCTTACTTTAGCAGGCCTGTAGTTGTTACGACCTGCTCTTGACAAGGGCCCGAGGGAGGGGTCCGGACAAGATAAGATAGAGCGTATAGCAGGACGCCAAACTTAAAGGGTAATCCAAAGACGGCTTATTAAGCTAGCACTTCTAAACGAGGGTACACTGTCACTGTAAGACGTTGTCACTATAATGCACAGAGGGAAGTCTGAACAGTAAGGCATAAATGAATAATGTAATACTAGCGTGAGGAACTAGGAGTCCCTTACGGCCATCGTGGTCACGATGATGTCTATCTATACTAACTAACTAAGAGGTACCTTATACCTTTGCTTGGTCCATCGTGCTTAGTGGTGCACTATACAGTTGCTGCCAAGCAGTCAACTGAATGGTGCTTGGTGTTGACAGTCCTTGTGGACTACTAAGCTCTTTCTGACTGGTCGTAGGGGCTTCAGGTCTTTACACTCCTGGCCCAGTGCGCAGAACCGTGTCCACCGTCCTCCTGCACTGTTTCTTCTGCAGGGGATTTGTCGGGCCGTCCCGGCCCAAGTGACGGCCTGCAGGGTCGTCACAGTAGGATATTAATAAATTAAGGGTTATAATATTAAGTGGTGTTAAGAAAGCGGCGAATTTCTTAAATATTAGTAATTTCCTTTAAGGTAACTTATTATACATTATTTCTAACTTTAATCTACGCTTTAAGTTAAGTTTAGGCTTTAATTAATTAGCTTACAAGAGCTAGAGTCTTATTATACTTATTAATAGCTTAGTTCTTTTCACACTGCGTGTTAATAGCAGTGTAAGAGTGTAATTTATCGATAAGGGCGTGGAGCGTTAGTGAGGTTTCTATTATATTAATTACCGAATTATCGATATAGTTATATATCTATCTCTTTACTTTATTAACGCGGTCTCTCTCTTTCTCCTAAGCTTAAATCCGCTTATCGTATCGATTTAGTAATGTTTTATATATAGCTTTTTTAATAGCGCTACTTATAACAATAAAATCTTCTTCTATATAGGTTATCTGATGAAGAGGTTCGTTATTATTATTCTAAAGCGCTGGGAGTTTAGCTTATTTAAAAGCATTAAGGAAATGGAAGGGATTTAAAAGTATAAGTATTACAACCTGCACCCGATACAGGCCTCGAGAGGACTGGCGCGGGTTAAGACAAAACGTATGGCAGGACACCAACAGGTAAGGGACGTTCCAAAGACGGCTTATTAAGCTAACACTCCTAGACAGGGGGGTTCAATGTCACTGTAAGTCGCTATCACTATAATGCACAGAGGTGAGTCTGAACAGTAGGACACAAATAAATAATTAAATACTAGCGTGAGGAACCAGAGTCCCTCACGGAGGTTGTAGGCACAACCATAACTATCTATACTAACTAACCAAGAGGTACCTTATACCTTGCTTGGTCTGTTGTGCTTGGTGGTGCACTACGCAGTTACGGCCAAGCAGTCAACTGAGTGGTGCTTAGTGTTGTCAGTCCTTATGGGCCACTAAGCACTTTCTTACTGGTCGTAGGGGCTTCGGGTCTTTGCACCCCTGGCCCAGTGCGTCAGGACAGTATACACCGTCCCTCTGCACTGTTTCTTCTGCGGGGGATTCGTCAGGCCGCCCCGGCCTAAGTGACAGCCTACAGGGTCGTCACAGTAAGAGTATTACTAAGCGTTAGCTAGCTAGTAACAGTAAGGTCTTTAAAGTTAACATAATAAAGTACGTTATATGTAGTAAATACTTATTTAAGGGTTTTCTACTACTAAGGCTAATCGTTATGTTTGTGGAAGAAGGCGTTAACAGCTTTAGTTTTAATAGTCTTTTAGCTTATAACTTTAATTAAGGTCTTTGTGATAACTTCGCTTTAAAAAGCTCTATTAGAAGGCTTAGTAATTTAAAGGGGGGGGTTAGTTTTAAAAAGCAGTTTAATGCATGTAAGGTTAATAGTTAAAATAACAGAAGATACAGCTCTAAATAGCATTAATTAAAGCCCCAGGCTTATAACTGTTACACGCTGTGGATTAAAGGCTCTGTTATGAAAAACGAGTATGTTAATTGCTTCAATCGTTAGAAGCTAAGGGCTTCCAACTGCTAAATACTGCGTATAATAGAGTAGTTCCATTCCTCTGTTATTATAGCTTGGAATAAGCTACGTAATAATTCAACAGAATACCAGCGGTCGGTCCAATCGCTGGTATGGAGGCTATTCAGGGATTGGATTTATGTAACAACTACGTACAGACGTAAAAACAACTGTGGCAGCTGGCTCTTACTCCACTAGAATCCAGTACGAATCGACTGCTGTAATTGCAAGCTGGGCCTTTAAGACCGCGCGCTAAAGAGCTTTCTCGTGATTAAAAGATTATATTACAACCTGCTCTTAACAAGGACTTAAAGGGGGGCCGGATAAGATAAGATAAAGTGTATAGTAGGACGCTAAGCTTAAGGGGTGATCTAAAGACAGCTTATTAAGCTAGCACTCCTAGACGAGAGTATACTGTTACTGTAAGTTGCTATCATTATAATGTATAAAAGGAAGTTTAAATAGTAGGATATAAATTGTTACACAGTAGGGTTCCACAGGCCTGTAGTACAGGCCTGTTGCTTAGAGGAAGTAGAGCGGTACTGTTCCAAGCTGTACTACAGCGCTGGAAGCGCTGTAGGAAGCAAAAGAAGGCCTGAGGTATAGAGGCAGTGCCTCTGTATATGACTAAATGTGTAGCGTGAATTTCTTGCTTATAGAAGGCTAGATACAGGAGAGGAGAGGGACTTTATAGGCTGTGGTTGGCTTCCAGAGCCTTCTATCTACTATACAGAATTAGAATAGTAGCCGTAAGCCACGTAAGTGTTTGTATGACTCACTGGGCTCCAGAGGCTTCCACAGCTCCGCTGTGGCAACTGGAATCCAGTGGAAACTAGTGGAATTCAGAAGGTGAAACCCCCCGATTCCAAGGGGTTCTAAAGGGTTCGGCACAGTGCGCCGACCCAGTGGACCCACTGGGGCTAGAAACTAACATAAATGAATAATATAATATTAATGTAAGGAACCAAGAGTCCCTTACAGCTATTATAGTTATAATAATGTCTATATATATTAGTTAACTAGAAGGTACTTTATACTTCACCTAATAACTCAAGTCGTTTGTTTAAGCCGACCCTGTCATTCTTTTTAGGCTCTGTATGTAATATTACTGTAGCCGCTTTTATACATAGCGATACGTTCTCTAGCGCGTGCTACGATCAAAAAGGAGCTACGCCGCGCGGTTCTTTAAACCATGCATCTTTTAATAATTATTAATCTGGCGATTTTCACTACGTAGACCTCCTGTTAAAAGCCTAGTAACATTCTAGCCCTTTGATCGAAGGAAGATGACTTAATCCACAGTTATGTTTCCTTTATTATTCTATACTAAGCTCCGTTCTGTAAGTGTGGTTTTCTTTATGGTTTCTTCTCTGTTGCGTCACCGCACCAGTTCAGTATCAAACTATTTGTAATATAAATATTAAGTAAATTAAAGATTATTAATATTTTAAGATCATTTATACGTAATAACATAAAGAATCTTTGATAAATAAATAAGAGTTAATAATAAGATTATTAAAGTACAGCTTAGTATATAAGAATAAGCTGTCTTAAAATTAACTGTTAGATATAAATTAAAGATATTATAGTCTTATAATCTTAATTAGTAAAAAAGGTATAAAGCTTAAAGTTTAGAAATAAAGTCTAAACTTAACGTAGAAACTAAGTTATTAACATTAGATAGTAAATTTCTACTAGTAGAAAAGGTATTAAGGTAATAAGATCTGAGGCAGAACTAAGTTACTAATGCTAAATGGTAATATTTGCTAGTAAAAAAGGTATATAGCCTGTAATAACAGGGATGAAATATAAGCTTATAATTAAAAACTAAGTCTTCATAAGTGTAAATACTCTATTACTAAAAACAGTGTGAAATATTAAAGAATAAGAGTTAAGCGTCACGTATAATTCTCTGTTAGCAGAATAAGTATATAGTTAATAGAACTATATATACTTAAATATTAATAAAGTAGGAATTTCAATAAAGCAGGAACTTTAAGAACGTAAAAACTCTATCATTAATGTTAAAGGTAAAAGTTTATTATAAATTAATTACTAACGTTATCACTTAGCTCCCTAATATCTCCTTAGCATAAATTAAAAAGCTGTTAAGATAGTTAATATATCTCTAATAATAGAAAATAATACTTATTAACTAAATAAGAGTATAAATAAGTAATATTACTGTTATTATCAGTAACTTTACCTATACCACGTGCTTTTATAATATAACATTAATGTAATTAAATCCTTTAGTTTATTTTAAATTTTTTTATAAAGTGTAGGTTACTCTACTTTAACAATAAGGCTTTCTAATACACATTACATATGTTATACATATATACTATATACGCGTATATCGTAATTAGAATTATTACCTAAGAGCTATCCTTACAGATTAAGCGTTTACTTTCCATTAACAGGAATCTTTAGCCAGGGGGACTGAAAGCGGGCCTCTAAGGCTATACAGCAGCCATGTATAGAGTCACCCTAGCTCAGGGAAGAATTAGGGAAAGCTCAGGACAAATCAGCCACAGCTTAGGATTACGAACGGAAAAGGAAATTTCGTGGGCCCAGATTCGTCTCGCAGAACTGGTACTCTGAGACGAATCTGGGCTTATAAAATTTCCTTTTTCGTGCCTCGCACACGTGACATTTCTCACCCTGGCTCAGGCTCGACTCCGTCCCTGCTCAGGATCTACAGAACAACGCGATAAGCAACAAGTAGCCCCAAGTGCTCGATTCTGACAGGACGCGCAGGTTACGAATAATACAAACACAACAGACATGATCTTCAACACTCTTACAGTCCCTCAACTTTCGTCATTTCGCCGGTCCTCCACGCCGGTCCCATCACACTGAGGCCCTTGCCGTTTGCGTCCACCTTGATCACAAACTCGTTCAGCCCGTACCCTCCGTACGAGCAATCTTCGATGGCCACCCAAGCTGCATTCTCCAAATTGCCGAGGGTCATCATCTTTCCCGTCTTTGACCGCTGCGGCATGCCGTATTGTTCGAGCGCTTGGAAGATGCGCTCTCCTTGTTCGGTGATATTGCCCGTGGGCCACAGCTCCACCGACTGGAACGGGACCGTGTGATTCCAGACTGTGTTGAGGATGTCAACCCCGTTGACAAAGAGATTGTTAATCACCAATCCGGTACGGTCGTTCTTGGTGGCGAGGGTGATGTATGTCTTGTTTTCGTCATTCGACGCAGCCGCTTCACGGTCCGCGTCAACCGGAGCGGGCTCCCGAAGTTGGTACGTCCCCGCCAGCTTCTCCTTTGCGTCAGCTCTGGCGGCAGCCTCCACCGCGGTCACCCACGTGCTCACCGCCAGCTCCGTGATGGGTAGCAATCCTGGGCCCCGAGTCAGAACGACGAAGCCAAAGCCATGATCCGGCGACAGCGCAAGGATAGCACAAGCAGGGCGGTAGCGCGCCCTGCTTGGTGTAAATGTCGACGGGGCGTGTGGGTCCTTCTCCGCCGACAAGCGGAAGATCAACACGCAATATCTCCCATGGCATGCCGGCCGAGCAGTACCGCGAGCCGGTGTGACTAACGGGCTTCAACCAAGCATTGGTTTGCGACGAAGTGAGGATTGAGGATCCCAAAATTGAGCGACCAATGGCGGCGAGGTCCGAGGTTGTCGAGGTTGAGGAGTGTACGGCTCATCACGACCGAGCTGGGGTCGAGCTGCGGCCATCCTGGGTCGCGGTCCTTCATGGACGACATGTCGAGGGCATCTGCCAATGTCAGGTGACCCGGGTCATGACACCACGAAAGACTGATGATACCTACATTCTCGACTGATGCCGCTCAGCATACTGGCTAATGAGCGGATTGTTATATGATCCCAATTAGTGGTGGCGACACCCGCTGGCGGGGACTGGTTGAGCTCGGGGATGTGCTTGGTAATCGCGTCGTCCAGATGCGTGTTTCCGAGCTTGGCCAGCAACGTGTAGACGGCCAGGAGCTTGGTGGTGCTGGCGATGCGATAAATTGTGTCTCCATTGACTGCATCGCCCTCAAAGTCGTCCTTGTGGCTGTCGCCTAGGTGGTGGAACTCGAAGAGAGGCTCTTCCTCGGCCGCGCAAAAGACGTTAACCGAAAACGTGCTTCTGCTGGCGTTGAAAGGAGGACCAAAGGTGATGAATTCGCTCTCGCCAGTCCGGATGAGGTCTTCTAGAGCCGTCTTAAAGGATTCCCGAGCATCTTTCACGGTCTGGGTTTGCGAAAGATTCTTGACGGGGGGGAAGGTGGCCCCAATGAGGCGGGTATTGAGAGGGGGTGCCTCTGGCTCGGCAGGTGAGGTTTGAACTGGAGGCGCCGCGGCAAGAGCGGGTGGGACCGTCGTGGTAGCTTCACCCATGACTCAAAACTGCACGGGGCGATGGAGGAGCGCGTCGCATATACCTTTTTATTTCTAAATTAGAGCCCGGTGTTGTGTTGAGACATTTTTCCAAATCCCTACGGCGAGTTGCGAGGAGGCTTCTTTATATCCGTGGTTTGACCTCTTGCCCTCTTGGTTGAGACCCCCTTTTGGCACATCCACGCGCGACACCATTGTTACGGCGTAGAGTATTGCGCACTATAAAACTAGGCATCCTTATTCTTGAACCGCTGGAGGATCCGGGCGACAGTCATGGGGCGAATGGGATGCTGCGCTGTGCCGTCTCCCCGCACGTGAGACCCCATCCTGCATGAACAAAAGGAAGAGAGGCATGTTGGCAGCAAATATTGGAGACGGTGACGAGAGAGCTGTAACCACCACACAGCTGCTAGCTACAGTTAAAAGGACGATATGCGACTTGTTCCTTCAGACCTAACTAGATTAGTACCCGGTGTCGTGATGCAACCCCCTAGGTACAATAACCCTAACCCTAAGCCCCTGAAAGTGGGGACGACAGCTTTTTGGACGAAACTTCTTCAGCTTCTCTCCCTCATCGTATTGCTGATGCAAGCTTTTAGACTTTCCTCGGTTCCAGCCAAAACACACACCACACTGACCTTTGTATCAGCAATCACGTTTCCATCAACAAATCCTTTGTGTCTACTTCTGCGCCCCAATTGACCTCCCGCATCACACTTCAATCTTAATCTCAACTTTGACAACCCGACCACTCTCAAAATGGGAAGCATCACCCCCACCCCCACCACCGCCAACCTCTCCCCCTCTCTCACAGCTCACATCGCCTCCATCCTGCCCAGCGACAACTCTCGCCACGCCCTGGGCACTTCCGTCCTCCCGTCCCTCCTGCAATCCATCTCGGCCATCGCAGCGGCCCTGCGCGCCGCCCAGGACGTCACCCTCGCCGGGACGGCCAACACCTTCGGCGACGACCAGCTCAACGTCGACGTCATCGCCGAATCCCACGTCCGCGCCGCCCTCGTAGCGTGTCCTTCTGTGCGCGTCGCCAGCAGTGAGGAAGACCCTGTCGAGCGCGCCGTGAGTCATACCACTCCGCAGGGTGTTTCACCTGCAGAGTTAGACCCGACAGAGCAGTACAACGTCGCCTTCGACCCCCTCGACGGCAGCTCCATCATCGCCCCCAACTGGACCGTCGGCACCATCCTCGGCATCTGGGACAGCGGCACCTCCGCGCTCAACCTCAACCCCGCAGCCAAACAAATCGCAGCCGTCCTCGGTGTCTTCGGCCCGCGCACCACAGCCATCGTCGCGGTGCGGGTCCCTGGCGCTGAAGGCATCTGCTTCGAGCTTGGCCTTGGCGAGGATGGTATTTGGGAGGTCGTCCGTCCCGTCGTGCGGCTGGGGGAGGCAGCGGTGCAGAAGACAAGGTATTTCGCGCCGGCGAATCTGAGGGCTGCGGCAGATGATGAGCGGTATATGGGGCTGGTGAACCAGTATATCAAGAACAGGTACACGCTGCGGTATAGCGGGGGGCTGGTGCCGGATGTGGTGCATGCGTTGGTCAAGGGGCATGGCGTTTATTTGTCGCCGGTGACGGGGGTGAGCAAAGCGAAGCTGAGGAGGCTGTATGAGCTGTGTCCGCTGGCGTTGGTGGTGGAGTGTGCGGGGGGCAGGGCGGCGGACCCGAATGATGGGAGTGATATTTTGGCGAGGGAACTGGGGAATTGTGATGAGAGGGGTGGGTTGGTTTGTGGCACGAAGGAGGAGGTGGATGCCGCGATGGTTGTGTTACTTGGGAGGGATTGATGTATTGGGGAGGATATTTTGGGGGTTTGTTCGGTTTTGCTCATCACAGTGTGGCTGAGAAGTCTATTATCTGGGGGTGACGAGCATGGCGCGGGACAAGGATGCAACAGAAACAGTTACAAGGGCTCGTATAGAACTAAAGATGACACAACCAGTCCATAGCTAGCTTCACTACAGTATTATGGCAACGCCAACATAAATCATACCAACAAGATACCATGGCACAAAAACAGGTGTTCTCTGCATGGCCATGTTACTCGGCGGTGCCGAAGTCGACGAAGCCCCCGCTAGCGTGGCCATGGCCGTGTACGACACGCTGACAGCCTTGTCCGCGTAAACAATCACAGCGAGTGCCTGGCCATCTCCATCCGTTACATCAAACGACAAACTTGCCTTCCCGTTATTTCCCGTAGATCTAGCAAAGGTCAGTGCCGTCCTGGTTCAAGAGGAGGGGGAACCAACACTGCATACGACTCCCCATACTTGTCCAGAACCGTAACATTATGAATCGGCCCGTCAAAGCTCACGGTAAAATCGTAATGTCCATCCTCAAGCTCATCTGTCGTCAGCGCCACATACGTCAACGACCCATCGCCCATCGGGTCCCGTAGCGTTGCGTTGGACGCCTGCAGACTTAATGTTTCACTGCGGCTCTGGAGGAACGCGTCGTTTAGTAGCCCGAGCCGGTCGCGCTCTTCGAAGTTGAAGCTCTTGCAGCCGCCCTCGATCCTCACTTTGATCCTCGCGGCCTTTTTTAGGCCACACTCCTGCACAATGCGGCCAAGCATGGGTCCTTGGGTGCCACTGTTTTGGTACCCTTCGATGCACATTCGTGTTTGGCCATGTTGTCCTGAGTTTAGAGAGGCTGTGGGACGAGGTTAGTGTTGAGCGGAATGGTAGAGCCCATTATTTGCCGTATACTCGTACCTGGGGGGTACTCATCACACTCCGTTTTGATACCCCTTTTTTTCGTTGCTTCTGGAGAGGTGTCAGCGAGATGCTGCGTTTTGGTGTGACCACAGGCGAGGTAGAGCACGGATCCGTAAAGTAGGTACATACCACGGCAAAACCCCCTGCAGTTGACTTGTGTGTTCCGGTTCTGTTTTCCTGGCCCATTGTACTCAAGAATATCCTCGCCATCAAGGAGCTTGGCGCCCTTTTTCATCTTTTCGTACATTCCTGCGAAATCAAGGTTAGGACGGGAAACATCCATGCTATTTAGGCACCTTTATAACTCACCATAGCACATGCTCTCTATCAGTTCGTCGGTCTCCCCCTTTATTTTCTTGATATTCCAAAGAGTCATATTTTTCTTTGATGCGACGTCACAGATCCGGGGGCAGTAGCCCTTGACGAACTCGACTTCTCTCCGTGGCTCGACGCCGCGCTGCCCCAGCGAATCTGGAGCCGAGCAATCCGAGTCGGACTCCGTCTCGGCTTTTCTGCAGAGGCCTGGGGAGGGGCCGCAGACCGAGCCTGCAGGACAGCCTAATTATTTGACGTCAGCTAAGGCTCATCTCCTAGTAGGAAAGATTCCGGTTTCGGCAATCTACCAGAGCCTATCATTGGGGTCACTCACAAGCATTAGGGCACTTCACAGTGTCTGATTTGCAGCACTGCTGAAACCCTCCCATCTCGTTACACACATAACCCTGTGGGCATACATGTGCTGTGCAACAAACAGAACTAGCGTTCGCGCAGAACTTGCCTCCGCATGTCTCAGCGCTCTTGGGGCAGCACATCCCTGGAAGATCCGGCCGGCAGTTGGAGGTGGTCGGACAGCAGGTCGGAAAAGTACACTAAGCCAGGGTATCTACGTTAGAGGCATACATGTTCCGTTGCTGACTTGCAGGGCAGATAGGGGTCTCGCCACTCACACAGTTGGTTCCCGAGGGGCAACACCACGTGCTGTCACACTTCACGGGGTACGGGCATGTTCCTTCCTGGCGTGCAAACAGAGTTGAAAGGAACTTGGACGGGGATGACTGAGAAGCGGAGCCAGAAAATAAAGTCGAGAAGTCAATAGAGCTATTCGCATCCGGATCCGGGTGTGGTGTGAAGATATCAGGGTCTTCCACATCGGCGCGGTCTTGAATATCACGCAGCTGTAGCGCGTGGATCGCTGTGCAAAGCTGCACTGAGAATAGTATTGATGAGAGATACTGCATCTTGGTGCTTGTGTTAAAGATGAAAGGTGAAGAATTCAGAGGGCTAGGAGATCAGGAGATTGTCTCCGAATGTGAGCATCTTCGACGCCGCGGAGCAGAGGTATGCCGTCTTATACGAGGATTAAGCCACTGGTGAATCGATTCCAAGGCTACAACCTCCTGCATGAGGCAGCCTTCCCAACACTGCGCCGGTGAAGTATCCCGGGGAAAGGTGTGGAAGACAATATAAACCAACGTGTGGCGCAGGGGCAGACAGTCTTGGCCGACTTTGTCGTGCCGTGTGATAATCTCGGGGTAGTTGAGCCGGTCCACTGGAGCCGGGCAAAACCGCAGGGTTTGAGTTCGCTGCGCTTGCTTGTGTTGCAACGCGACACAACCCTCCGTCCCAGATTTCAGCTTGGCGGAGGCTGTGTTGCTGTCGGTCATTTAACACCCCAACATCTGCACTGGCCCTCACCGAGACGCGTTAAGATCTTCGAGATGTCTTGCGCTAGTCCTTGAATCTTGTTTATGTCTCAAACCGGCTCCAGAAAGTTCGGTGCAATTTATCTGGTCAGATGGTCTAGAGTCTGACATAAAATCCATCTAGCCGGGCTCATGCCTGCCGCACAGATCACGGCTCACCAGGTGCGAACGGCGGGCATTAATGAGAAAATACACGATAGAGGGGGAACTGCCTTGAGCTCGTTGTAGGGGTCAAGTTCGTCATTCTGTGGAATATCTAGATGCTCACATGAAAAGTCTGAGGAGCCGCGTCACCTTTGGACTTGAACAGCAAAGACCTGGATGAGATGAGCTTCTCCAATGTAGCGCACACCTTTTCCAGAGCCTGGGCGTCAGCCTTAGGGTCGTGCTGGAGCTCTCGCTTCCTCTCTTCAAAGGTCGCTTGAACGCCGTCCATGGCTTGATCGAAAGGGTCCGCTCCAGACATCAGCAGCGTCTCAAAGGCCGACAGGTGCTGATTGCTAGCAGCGTGACAGAGGGGTGTCCACCGCTTGTTGTCGTGCGAGTTTACATCCACTTCTTTTTTGAGTAGAAGTTCGAGACAGCCGACGTTACCGCTCCCGGCAGCCCAAGATAGCGGTGTCCGGCCATTGTTGTCGCCCAAGTCGAATCCTTCAACCACATTCAAGGAGTCCTCGCACAGCTTCTCCATCTCGACACAATTTCCACCCTCTGCTGCCCACGAGAGAAAGTTCCTGCCGTCGCCGTCCACAGCCTCGAAGTACGCCTTTTTACTCATGATGAAGGCCGAGACTTCGAAGGCGCATTCTCTCACAAGCTTGTCGTCTTCTCCCTCGATGTCACAACTATAGCGCAGCGCCAACTCTGCCGCACGCACACGGGGCATCGGCTCTCCGCCATCCTCGATATTCTCTCTGGGCTCTTCCACAAAGGCTTTAACAATATCTAGGTTGTGCTGGGACTGTCCAAGCCCGTCTCTCCCTCTGGGATCAGCCCAATAAAGATCTGCTCCGGCCCTAATCAAAGCCTGTACAGCCTCCGGCTTCTCATTCCTGCAAGCATGCCAGAGCGGAGGCCCTCGTCCTGCATTCTGATCTCCACCAATCGTGTTGACGTTGGCCTTGGCCCTGATGAGAGCCTCAATACAGGAGACATGCCCATTCTCGGCCGCACAAGTCATGGCGGTGAGCCCCCACCAGCCCGGGGCATCGACATTGCTCAGCGGGCAGAGTAGCTCCACGATCTCGCCGTGTCCATTCCCCGCGGCCGATATGAGTGGTGTATTGCCAAACTCGGAGCCCGGGAAGGCGGCATCGGCACCCTTTTTGATCAGACTTTCAACAGCCGAAAGATGACCAGCAGATGAGGCGTCAATGAGGGGCGTGCAGTCATCCTCGCCAAGGGCGTTCACATCACAGCCAGCGTCTACCAACCTCTCGACCGCGATGGCTGCCCCAAGCCGCGCGGCAAGGTGAATAGAAGTGTCGCCGTACGCATTTCTCAATGCGAGGTCAGGCTCGGTATCAATGAAGGCCTTCCAGCTCTCGGTGTCTCCAGCCGTGGCGAGCAGAGTGGCGGTTAGGATTTCGCTCTCGTCGGTAGGTATGGCGCACAGGTTGTAAGGGTCGGCACCAGCGCCAACCAGGGCGCGGACAGTCGCCAAGTCGCCTCCCTCCACAGCGTAATAGAGAGCGGTGCGGCGGTCGTTGTCCTCGAGGCTGTGGTTGGCGCCCGCTTTGAGCAAGGCGCGGACATTCTCACCCTGGCCTGCTTTGGCAGCAAGCATGAGCGGCGTGGACCCGTTGTCGTTGTGGGAATTGAGCTGCAGTTTGAGTTCGGGTTTGTTAATAAACCGCTTTAGATCCTGCGGTTGGCCAAACTCGGCGAGAACAAAGAGAATGCCGCCGCCTTGGTCGTGGGGACAAGAAGTGACGTCTTCAAGAGAGAGGAAAAAAGAAAGCACGTCCTGGCTCTCACGAACGGCGGCCCAGTACACCGGACTGCGTCCTTCGTCGTCGCATATCCGAAAGCTGGCACCGCCATCGCAAAGAGCTTTGACCAGTTCTAGATTGCATCTCCTCGCAGCCCATGTCACCGCTGTTTGTCCATGGGACTCGTCTTTGGCGTTGGGATCAGCCCCTAGGGCCAGTATTCTTTTGACCTCATCGACGTTTTGCTCTTGTGCAGCTGTGAGGAGCTCTTTCCCCAGCTCTGTCGCTTCAAGCTCAGTTGCCATGATGTGATGTTGTCTGTGCCTTTAGAGCGGTGAGGTGAGAGTTGACATAGTCAGCAAGCCAGCGGAGCTGCGATGGAAGGGCGGGGTCAAGGACTTAAATGTTAGTGCGTGCAGCTCATTTCCCCTCTTTGTTGTGCCCTCGCACCAGCTCGCACTCTGGGGCCGGGAATTTGATGCAAGAATGGCAAGGAAGGAACCACCAGGGGATGCGACCAGTGGGCTCACATGTGAAGACCGGGATTTAAGGCAGGCAGAGCATCCTGTGGCTTTCAGCTCAATCAAGCATCCTTTCGTCCACCTTTCACTTGCGATCTCTGAGCCTCTCAGCAGTGAACTTCAGTCATCATCTTCTGCTTCTTCGGCTTCGACATGAATCACCTGGCACTCCTGACCATCAAGATCATCCACCACTTCCGTCTTCCAGTCCCAGCGCCGATGCAACTCTTCATCCTCGTCCCGCAATCCGCAAAACTCGGCTTCAAAATCACGCCTCGCAACCTCCTTCGCCAATACCCTTTCGCCCTCCCCTCTGCCCATGAGATCTCCTTCCATCTTAGGCTGTTTCTGCTCGGTGACTCCCTTCCGTTTGTACAGCACCTCGCGCAGACTGTACGCAAACACGAAATCGTCCACAATCTTGCCCCCCGCCTCATCCTCCTTCGATCTCATACCTTCAAGACCCACCCCGGCAGTCAACGGCACACCTGCCGGCGTAAGGTCCACCGCAAGTTTGATAACCCCGCCGCTTCCACGTACCTTGGAGCTGACATACTCAGCACCGTGTGCGATCTGCACACCGACGATGAGGTACAAGTTTGCCGTGAATGCGCTGTCGCGGATAGTGCCCTGAACCTGCTGCTCGGCAAAAATGGCGCGGATATCTGCCAAACTGGGATTGATGATTCGCGTAGAGAGACGGGGGATGGTGTACGATAGACCGTCCTCCTTGTTTCGGTCGAGTCCGAGGTCGATTCCTGGCCCGATACCGGAGAGAAACGAGGTCCAGACGGATGGCTTGACGGCTGATGCGGTCTTGGTCTCGCGCTTTGCGTCAATTTCAGAGACTGTGAGAGCTGAGGCGACGAGCTTTTGGAGTGTTGCGGAGTGGGGGTCATTCAGGGGGAATTCGGGCGATCGCGGCGACTTGATCAGATTGCCGAGGTGTGGAACACAAAACAGAGTGTTTTTCTGGCCGTTCGGCAAAAGAGTGATGGAATTGCTTATTCTAGATAAAAAGGAGAGGGTGGCAGAGAGCCAGTAATATAGTGGTGGAAGGTGGCGAGTCACGTGGCCAACCAGGTGACCATATTGTATCACACGAGGGCGATGGCGCCAGCTGAGGAATAATCCCGGGTTGGGGTTAGGAAATATCGTTTCTTCATGGCTGGAGTTTGAGCCGTGGTTCCTCGTCCGCGACACTCAAAAGTCCAGGGGGCTCAACAGGTGGTGAGGGGCAGACCGCATCTTTTCTAGCTCTCGGAATTCGCTCGATTGGAAGGTGCAGATTCTGGTCTAGTAGTTCCAGACAGGTCTGGCCGACGGGAAGCAGAGGCAGCTTTGCACGGACCCCTCTTTCCTCACGAATCACATCGTCAAGCCGCCCCTTTCGCGGCCTGCAGGCTGCAGGGCGCTTTCGGTCGGACCGGAAACGCCCATACCCCCGCGTCTGCGTTTCAGCTCCCCTGGGCTGAATCTCAGATTCACCTCCAATACCCAGCATCTCGACTTCCCCATTCCTCTATTCGACAATGCCCCCGAAACTCCAACATGGGGATTTCAAGCATCATAAATGCCACGCCAGTACAACATGGCGCGGTTGTGGATCGAGCCTCAGTCCCCGGCTTCAGTGATTGCGAGCACAGAAGGTCATTTTCCATGCTTTCGGTTTCCAGGGGCGACCACGAAACAGCAGCACAACATCTGCGGACGAATCTCGATTGGTGCAAGACGTGGTTATCTAAGGCTCCAGTTGATGAGATGACCATATGGCACCAGGAGGAGCTGGGCAAGGCCTTGATGGAGCTCAAGCGTTACGGCGAGGCATTTCCGCACCTCAGAGACGCCTATGCTGTCCGGACAGCCGTGGAGCCGGATGCCGACCGGACTTTTGAGACCATGCGCAACCACGCATTTGTTTCGACCGAGCTGGGGAAGGTCATGATAGCCTACCGCGTATACAGCGAGCTAGTGGCAGCTCAGGAGAAGAAGTACGGACCCAGCGACCCACGTACTCGTGCGACAGAAGTCGAGTTCACCAGATCGGCCTCCCGATTACGCAACAACGAAGACCGCCTGAAGTCGAAGGGAGGAGAGAAACAGGTCGAGGGATCCTTGGAGCCCGGGAAAGGACCCAGCGTCGCGGCATCCAAAGTCAAGGCAAAGTTGGTGCTAGCACCACCAACCACCGCGGGGACTCAGTCTAGAACAACACCCGTGGGCCCGAGGGCATGGTGGGGTGATACCTCTTCGATAACAAAGCCAACAGCTGTGGCAACGGTCAGGATACCAAACAACACACCGACTACAGGAGGTCAATCCAGAACGACACCCGTGGGCCCGAAGGCGTGGTGGGCTGAGACCTCTTCGGTAGCAAAGGTAGTGGCTGCGACGAAAGCTGCGGAAGAATCGTCTGGCTTTCCTTGGACAAACGAAGCTGCCAACCCCCCAGCAGGTTCCCTTGCGGAAAAATCGGCGCCTCGCACGGAAGTTAGTGCTGGATCGTTATCAACGTCATTCGGCTTTCTTCGGAAAGATGCCAATCCACCAGCGGGTGCTGTGGCAGGCAAGCCCTTGCAGGGTGCAGGAGGCAGCGAGAGACCTCCTGAACCTCTGACATTCGGGTTTTCGAGCAAGCCAAGAGGATATGTGTCACCCTATTCGGTCCTCCCGAATGCTGCAGCAGCAACCAACAAGCAGTCGGCAACTTTAAAAACACAAGATAATAACCTCATCACCATCGGAGGTGTGATACAAAACTACACCCTGTTGTCCGGCCCGCTAAGACAACAAGGAAAGGCAATCTCTGGAGACACGCCACTAGCCAAGTCTTGGGTGGCGCCGTTGCCCAAAGAAAAGGAAGGGTCGACCAGCGCCAAAGACGCAATTGCTCCAAGCACAACGTCAAAAGCTCAAAGTGTCCCTGCGGCCGCTGAATTGACATCGACTTCCAATCCATGGACGACTGCTGATTTAAAGCGCCTGGCTAATTCAAAGCGCCTGGCTAAACAAATATCTGACTTCAGTGCCTCACAAGCGACTGGGGCGGCCACGCTGCCAAAGCTTGAGGGCTGGACGCCGTCAGGTCTCTCGCAGTGGCACCCTGGCAGCCTCGAGCCCCTAGGAACGCGAACAAAATATAGAGACCTCATAGCCGGCGATCGTTCGAGTTCGCCAGCTATGGCGGGATTGAAAGAATGGAAAGCTATAAGGGGGGCCCGGATAGCCGCTATTAATAAAGTCAAAGCGGCCAACTCTTCAGCACCGTCTGAATCTACGGACCACAAGACTTCCAAAACGACACCAGAAACACACCCGGCCGCCACCAGCCATGGGCCAACAACGCCAACCCGACCTGCCGCTGAAAGCAAAGTTCCTCTACAGTTCGCTTTCGTCAAATCAGCCGAAGAGCTGGTAAGGTCAGGTACAACCCGACCTGACAATGAAAGCAAGGCTACCCCACAACCCACTAGCACCAAAACGGCCCAGGACACAAATGCAGCGTTGCGTACATTTGGGCTGGGGGGTAGCGGAGGGCCGCTCCCGCTCAAGCTCGATCTAGCCGTGCCCGGAGATCGTCAGATACATCCATCAGTATCAACCGGAAATCTCAAATTACTGGCCCCCGACAACGTTCTGAGCAACAAGAAGCGCCACGCCAGGAGTGCGTCCGATGTACAGCCCGGGCCCAAAGAGGCAAGATCAGACGCCGCGTCCGCAAGATCCGTATCCAGAGAGCGGCCAGGTAGTACCAGAATCTGCGACGGGACCCTCGCAGCGGCCGACGATGGGGATGTTGGCGTCGACCGATGGTTCGCGGATATGGAGGACATTAACGAGAGGATCTTCTCTGAGTTCCGGAGGCAGGATGCACGGCGGGTCAAGATTGGTATCCTCGACACGGGTATCGACATGCGCAACACTGCCTTTCAAGCGAAGAATGTGCGCAGGAGGATCAAGAAGCGTGTTGACTTTGTGGACCCCGAGGGGCGCGGAGTTGACGTTTGCGGACACGGGACTCATTGCGCAGCTCTTATCAACAGGGTTGCACCGGCTGCTGATATTTACATTGGCCGGGTGACGAAGGACTGGAGTGGCCTTGATGAAGAAGTTGTGGCAAAGGTGAGTAGCCGAACCCCTTCATTCGGAAACCCATGAAGTGTAGAAACCTGGAACTGACACCTCACAGGCCATCCGCCAAGCACTCGGCCCCAAAGACGTCGATGGCAACTGGGACGTTGACGTCCTGTCTCTCTCGTTCGGCTTTCCTCGCTTCAGCGAGACAATAAACACCGCGCTCGACGAAACACTTCGGTCGGGCAAGCTCGTCCTTGCAGCGGCATCCAATAACGGCACCCGACGTGTGATGGCGTACCCGGCGTCCCGATCCGGCGTCATTACCGTCCATGCCGCCAGCGCGGACGGGAAACCATGCGCTTCTAACCCTTTCGCCGAACTTGGCAACAGTTTGAGCATCCTCGGCAAGAACGTCGAGGCGGCATGGATCCGTGACGAAGTTGCTGATAACTCCGCAGCCCTACGACGCATGACAGGCACATCGGTAGCAACACCAATCGCCGCTGGGGTTGTTTCTCTGTTGCTGGAATTGGCCATGCTGGATGTTCCGGGTGATCTAGGGACGGAAGCTACACTACGAAGGATGCTGCCGATGCTGAAGAAGTATGACGGTATGATGGACTTGCTGATGAGCATGGCCGTGAGGACGCAGGGGGGTGACTATCATAACATCGTGCCGTGGAATGTGTTGAATCCGTCGAAGAGCTTGGCGGATATCACGAAGTATGTAGAGTGGGTTCTCGGTCGGAGATTTGGGACGCCATGACAGGAAAAAGATACCTCTGTGCCTTCTCGGCCTGCCCATTAATCGGTACCTAAGAATACAAACCTTCGGACGAATCGATTCGGGCACGCCAGCAATATCTTCGCGACAGCCTCCCCGTAGTTTGCCAATGAATCAACCTAGTAATTTGAAGGGGGAAACGTCTAATTTGAGGATCTGGACGAAGGGATGTATTTATCAGGCAACGGCACTAATTACCTTCCACTGGACGAGCGGTCAAGCTCGGTGTGACCAATTTCCATCTAGAGAATGTAGATCATCTAACGACGGCCTCTGTAATTGATGGCGTTCAGATGGAGGTTGAAAGTATTGCCAGCGATGGCCTTGTAGATCCAACGGGCAGTTTGCTTGTCCCAGAGGAAGAAGTTGGAAGCCAGGAAGAAGCCCGGCTGATTGAGGAGGTCTTTCGAAGCGTGTCGGGGAAGCATGGTGCCTGACTGGGGAGGGTAAAAAAAGAGTATTGGAGCGGGCTACGGGGGAGCCTTGTTACTCTGTCGTCATCTCGAGAACGCAAAGCGGTTCTGAACGGTGAGGTCCCGAAGCCGGAGATCACCCCAGTCAAGGTCAGCAAAGCATTTATCCTTGCTGAGCGAGCCGGTTGCCCGCCACTTATAATGGTATTTTGCCACGGAATCAAAAGTCAATGCCTCTGCTTTGGCTAGGTTCTGCAAGACATATGGGATTACGGTGCAAAACCGGCGTGCCCTAAAATAAAATGCATCGCAATGACAATTCTTCCGCCATGTCGACTGGACTTGGGGCAACCACTTGCTATTTATGGCCACCTCCTCCATCATCTTTTCCCGACGATTTGGCCTTCCCTTTCCCATGCGACAGAGCTTGAAAATTTCCCGTTCACTCCACCATCTACTTACAGCGGGAGTTCGAGACTTTGCTTCATTCCACGAAGAGTCTACACCCACGTATGTATTAGCATCTTTTGGGACAACAGTAGACCAAGATCGCTTGATCCATTTGGATCCAAGGTCTCTGCAGCCTCTAGAAGCCCATCTATCTCACGTCCCAGTCCGCTTACCTCGAGGATCTGAGATATGATATGATGCACTTTGAAGTACTCGGGATCTGGCATCGGAATATCGGTATCGTGCTGTTCTAGACAGATTATAGAAGAGCACGATTTCGACTCGATGCAAAATTGCGGTACCATTAAGGTTACCTCATACGAGTGCTAAAATGTAGGGTCAGCAGTTTGCAAATATGAAAAATGAATTGAAAGAAATAATATGAGCTTACCGGGACGTTCTCTTGAGGCCAGAATGAAAGCTGGAAATCTCCGAATACATCATGGACTTCGCCAAACATGGTAATAACATTTCCAAGCTGGTTAATGCTAGCTGCATCAATTTTGCCTTGTAGAGCCGGGAAGTATCGATAAAGTGTCCACCAGATGAGAGCCTTATTTTCGGTCTCCAAGGAATCTTTTTCGTGGAAATTCCCAAGTGCAAATGGAATGATGTGGGCACATTCTGTTCCACCACACTTGGCCTTTTGAGGTAAGGTGACCTCCTTGTTCTTCACAGAGCGACGGTCGAAATAACCTGTGTAGATACACTGGTATCCCTCTCTTCGTAGACACTGTCGTTTCAGCTTTGTCTGGTCCCGTCGGGAGGGTTCGATAAATGCCACAGTTTGTTCAATCTCGTCATCTTCATCGGCGAAGATGGATAGGCGACTGATAGGTGGTGGCGCCTTGCCACCAGATGCCTTAACTAGAATGGCAACGGGTAAGCATACAATCAATCTTAGCAAGCAGCAGGAGAGCGCGGGCTTAGCCTACAGGGCAGCAGGATTGCAGTCACGAGGTGGTTGGCGAGCTCGAACAAATTGTCCTCGATATCAATCCAGGCCAGAATCTCTGCTGCGAGGAGCTTGCGCCCTTCGTCCTCTAGAAACTGGAGGAAGGACCTGAGGATGCACGCAGTGCGGTTATGTCTGGCGCTGATGAGGCCGAACCGATCGAGCCTGACGTTCACCTTAAGACTGGCAAGCTCCTGGTCCGAGATGGCGGACAGCTCTGAGGACAGCAACGTAGACTTCTTGGCTGGGTGTTCGGAAATCGGTGCCAGATGGCGCAGGGGATCGTCCCAATCCATGGCGTTGTTACTTGCGGAGTGTGGTTGTCGGCTCCCGCTACGGTTGATGCAGATTCATGATCTTTTTAGGCCTAATTCGGTTTTTGTGTAGGGCAGTCAGAATGGTCTGTGCACTGGTCGCTGGCCTCGCTAAATCGACTGTTAGTGTGGCGGCATTTGGCAGCCGTCCCCCGTCATCGGTGCCAGTCACATGCATATTGTGAGCTGAGGAAATGATGAAAGGCTGATAGCCGGTCAAGTTTTCAATGCGAGTTAGATTCATGCACGGGCACCTTCTACGATAGCTTTCTCCAACCCACTGCCAGAGCAACAGCCGCGATCACGCCAAACACGCCCAAAAGCCTACGAATACGCCGTCTAACCCCAACCGCCAGATGCTCCCTCACAAGTCTAATCTTCTCGGCAAACTCGGCACTATCATTGATCCTTGGAAACGGAACATCCGGCAACGGCTTGCCCAAAAACTCACAAAGCGGCTCCCAGCCACTGCCCAGCTTGTACTCCAAAAGCTGACCTGGTCTCGCCGCCTGCCTGATGGCAGCATAATGCTCACGATAAACATCCCTCATCGTCTCAAGAATCTCCGCGCGCGAATCCGCGCGGTATACAAGGCGAAACAGCGTGTCACCAAGCCGTCTCCGTCTTCTTGTTTGCGGATCCAGGGAGTTGATCAACCAATTTGCGAATCCGCGCTGGAAGGGAATCAGCGCTACGGTCTCCGAGTAGCTCTTGAACCAGGATTCGATGTCGCGCTCGACGAGGACGACCTTTGCGTCGGGGTAGGCTTCCATCAGTTCGGGGCCGAAGTGGGACATGGGCATGTCGGTCACGGCGCGGTATTGGCCTAGGAGCTGGTCGAATTCCTTACGACCGAACGGCGGGCAGGTTGCGGCGGATGGTTGGTATTTGGCGACGATGCCTTGGGCGATCATTTCGAGGTCTAGGGTTTGGAAGACGATGTCTTCGCCGTGGCAGACTGGGGTGATGCCGAGGATCTGGAGGGCGGTGTGCATACCTGGTGATTGTTAGTATTTCATGATGCGATGTGTGGTGTTGAGTTTGCAAGACATACTCGAGGTTCCGGTTCGGGAGAAGCCCAGGGCGAGCACTTCCATGGGTACGACACGGGTACGCTGGCGGGGGTCTTCCCATCGGTCTTCCTCTGCCAGGTGAGGCCACCTGTCCTTCAAGCCCGCCATGTTGTTTAGTCGCTGTCGAGTGAAAAAGGGAGAGAAGTCGTTGGTTGGGTCAGGCAGACTCAATATCAGGACGACATCTAGGATATTGGCCTTTATCTTGTTCATCAGGGAATGAAGGGGCGGTCGCCTAATGCAGCTCGATGACCGGCAGGGGAACCATTCAACCAGACCTCAATCGGTGTGATGTCCCTGCATTATAATTCAATGTCCGGATACCTGCAGAATCCTCCGGAACCAAAAAGTACGATTCCTTCGAATGGTGGTATATTGCTGACAGCTCAAATCCTCCATTGCACTTTCGACGCCGTTTGTCTCGGACTTCGGACTTGGTTGGTGATTGTAACCCACAACCCGCAGCACAAACCACGGCGATCAAGAGGCACACCGCCAAGGTGCGCCGCATGAGGAAGGAGGGCGAAAATCATGTTTCACTCTCTGCCGCCTTATTGAGCAGAGCTGTGGCACCGAAACGTTACTCGGACTAAAAGCCCCGGAATGTGCTCCGGGGCCGTACTCCGAGCGGAAGGGCCTGCTCGATCGTCAGAGCTCCGTGCTTATGAAATAGGCTGCGGGACTCTGCAGAACCTCTCGCCCATGTGGGTTGAAATAGCTCGAGGCAGTGATATTGGGATAGCTTCAAGCTCGTCAAACCCAGGCAAGATGACTCTCAATCAGGACGGCCAGAACCCCACCAATCAGATTGCCATTGTTGGCCTGGCATGTCGCTATCCTGGAGATGTGTCAACACCAACCGAGTTCTGGGATCTCCTCGAGAAGGGAAGAAGTCAGTTTGTGCAAACGAGAAGACGGTACGGGAACCTGCTCACCATGTGACAGATGGCTTCTCGCCCGCATCCAAGCGCTTCAACGCGGATGCCTTCTACCACCCGTCCAAGAACAAGCTACACACCATACCGACCAAAGGAGCGCACTACCTCTCGCAGGACATCTCCACGTTTGACGCGGCCTTCTTCAACATCACGCACGCCGAGGCCATGGTCGTGGATCCGCAGCAGAGACTCGCGTTAGAGCTTTGCTTCGAAGCTTTCGAGAACGCCGGCATCACCATGGAGGAGCTGTCGGGGTCCCCCACGGGCTGCTTTATGGGCTGCTCAAGTTACGACTGGCACGTGGCGCAGACGCGCGACATCGACAGCACTCCGCGCTACGTGGGCCGGGGTGCCGTCACCGAGCTGATCTCCAACCGCGTCTCGTGGTTCCTCAATCTCAAGGGGCCCAGCATGACGGTGAGCACGGCGTGCTCGTCGAGCCTTGTGGCGATGCATCTTGGTTGCCAGAGCATCCGAGCCGGCGAGTCGACGATGGTGGCGGTCGGCGGCGTCAACATGATGCTCGGTCCCGAGGCCTTCATGCACCTGGCGAACCAGGGATTCCTGGGCAGCGATGGAATCTGCAAGACATTTGATGCCAGCGGAGACGGGTATGGCCGGGGCGAAGGCTGCGGGGTCGTCATTCTGAAGCGGCTCGATGACGCGCTTCGCGACGGCAATCCCATCCGAGCCATCATTCGTGGTTCGGGGTGCAACCAGGACGGATTTACGCAGGGCATCTCGCTGCCGAGCGCTGATGCGCAGGCGAGGTTGATTCGCGACGTCTACGCTCGTGCGGGCTTGAGCATGAGCGAGACGCAATATGTGGAATGTCACGTAAGTGCAAAGCTTGTTCTCTGAATTGGTTGGCCCGATGCGAAATCGTTTTGCGAGTGGAGCCTCATCGCCCCACTCGCTGGCTGGTACGCTACCTACAGGGCGGCTCTCCCGCTAACAATTCATCGTCTTTCCTGCAACCCTCTCGCACAATGGCTGCTAACTTTTTCGCGTACGACCAAGGGGACCGGAACAAAGGCAGGAGACCCCATCGAGCTACGCGCCATTGGAGAGACGATCGGGCAGGCAATCGCGGCGCGAAAAGGCAGATGTCTGATCGTTGGAAGCGTCAAGCCCAATGTAAGCCATAAGATAGCCCCGCGCTGGTGAGAGTGCCACTAATAACATAGTTAGATTGGACATCTCGAAGCAGGCTCCGGTATCGCAGGGGTCATCAAGGGCGTCCTCGCACTCGAGCGGGGACTGCTGCCCCCCAATCTCTACTTCCGGAAGCCCAATCCCGATATCCACTTTGACGCATGGAACCTCTCGGTCCCTACGGAGCTCGCAGAGTGGCCTTCGGCGCTGGTGCGCCGCATGTCTGTCAACTCCTTTGGCATGGGGGGGACGAATGCGCACGTCATCCTCGAGGACGGTAGCCGATACGATAGTACCCTGACACCGGCAAACGGCGACCGCATCGGCCCCAAGGACGACCTCGATCCGTCGCCACCCCTCCTCTTCGTGCTGAGCGCATCCGATCAGGCAGGGATCGCGCGGTCCGCGCGGACGCTGTCCCTTCAGCTCCAAGGCGTCGCGGAAAAGCCGACCTACCTCGGCAACCTGGCGTACACGCTGGGAACAGGGCGGAGTCGGATGAACTGGAAGTCCTTCTGCATCGCATCGAGCCGTGCCGAACTCGTCAAGCTCCTCGATGGAGAAGACGGCAGCTCGGCCACGCGGTCCCACGTCCCGCCCCGGATCGGCTTCGTCTTCACGGGCCAGGGCGCACAGTGGGCGCGCATGGGCATCGGGCTCGCCCGGTATGCGATATTCCGGAACACGGTCGATGCTGCCGACACCATTCTCGCCGGGATGGGATGCTCGTGGCGCGTCTGGGACGAGCTCCGCGCCCCCGTCGGGGCGTCTCGTATCGACCGTCCAGAGTACAGTCAGCCAATCTGCACCGTCCTCCAGATCGCCTTGGTGGAGCTTCTGGCTTCGTGGAATGTGGTTCCGGAGAGGGTTGTTGGCCATTCGAGCGGAGAGATCGCCGCCGCCTACTGCGCGGGCGTCATCAGCATGCGGGATGCCATCAAGATTGCCTACTTCCGAGGCACCGTCTCGGCTCATATCAGCGGCAAGGGTGGAATGATGGCCGTTGGCTGCAGCGTCGACGAGGCCGAGGACTTCATCTCGCAAGTCAAGACGGGGAAGCTTGTAGTCTCGTGCATCAACTCACCCAAGAATGTCACCGTCTCCGGAGACATCGCAGGTCTTGCGCGGCTGCAGTGTATGCTGGAGGAGAAAGCTGTGTTTTCGAGGCAGCTGAAGGTCGACAACGCCTACCATTCCGATCATATGCACCAGGTGGCGGATCTCTACGGCGAGACGATTACGAGCATCAATACCATGAGTCTGGCCGACCATGGCAACTACGACGCACCGATCATGGTCTCCAGCGTGCAGGCAAGCATGGTGGACGGAGACGCGCTGGGGCCGGCGTACTGGGTTCGCAACATGGTCTCGCCGGTCCTCTTCGACAGCGGTGTTCGCGAGTTCGTAGCCCCGGCATCGCAGACGAGAGAAGGCCCCGAGGCACGGGTCAAGGTCGTCGACATGGTGGTCGAGGTCGGTCCACATCCGGCTCTCCAGTCCGCCTTCACCGAGACGGTCGAGACGCTCGGCGTGGGGGGAATCCTCTACCACGCTGCACTCCGCAGAGGCCAAGACGCCGTCGCTTCGGCTCTCGAACTGGCGGGGGCCCTCTACGCCCACGGCTGCCGCATCGACATGGCCGCCGTCAACGCACACGGCGCAAATCCCAAGCCTGCAACGCTATGCGACCTCCGTCCGTACCCCTGGAACCATACACGACGCTACTGGCCCGAGTCGCGACGGACCAGGGAGTTTTTGCGTCGCGACCACCCGAGGAGGAGTCTGTTGGGTGCCCAGATCACCCAGCCTGGCGTCGGCGAGCATCTCTGGCGGGGCTACCTGCGCTTGTCGGAGGAGCCCTGGATCCACCATCACAACATCCACTCGTCCATCTTATACCCCGCGACGGCGTACCTCGTCATGGTGATCGAGGCCGCCCGGCAGCTGGCCGACCCGGGCAAGGAGCTGCGAGCGTGGAAGCTGCGCGACATCCGGATCCCGGCAGCGACCGTCATGACCGAGAGCGTCGACGTCGAGACGAGCGTGCATCTGCGGCCGCACCTCCTCGGGACACGGACCTCGGATTCGGGTTCCTGGTGGGAGTTTTCCGTGTCGACCTCCCAGGACGGAGGCGAGCTGCAGCAAAAATGCCATGGTCTCGTATCCATCGTGTACGAGGCTGCGAATCCAGACGAGCACGCAACGCGAGCGGCTTCCGAGGAGCTACAGTCTCTCGTCACGGAGCACGAGAGTCTCGAATCAGCGCAGAGCGCAGTAGAGATAACGCCCGAATCTTTCTACAAGGCCACATCCACCGCCGGCCTCCTCTGGGGCGACAAGTTCCGCAATATCACGCGCCTGCGGGTCCTCGGCGACAACCTCCACGTTACCGCCGAGGTCACGGTTCCTGAGCACTGCGAGAGCTTCAGCACCGGCCAGGCGGACTGGACGCACCGTATCCACCCCACCACGCTCGACTCCATCCTACAGCCGGTGTGCGGGCCGCTTGTAGCGCGCGGCAGAATGAGGGCCTTTGTTCCACAGTCCATCGATGAGCTCGAGGTGTCCGCCCGCATCTCGTCGGACCCAGGCACCCGGCTGCGCGGTTACTGCGCCGTCGAAGAACGGGGGCTCCGAGAGGTCTGCAGCGACATCACCTTCTTCGACGAGCAGCGATCTTTCGTCGCCGTCAAGCTCCGAGGCTACTCCAGCACCGAGATCCAAGATCTCGAACGAGATGCCCACGATGCCTTGAAGGACGTGACCAGGAAGTTGTGCGCTCGGACAGCCTGGGCGCCTGCTGTGGACCTGCTCACCGGGGACGAGATGGCAAGACTGTTCTCGAACCGGAACCAGAGCGCCGACGACAACGACTCGAGTGCTGTCATCAGCGCCGTCATGGCGGTAGTGCACTGCGACCCCTCGGTCTCCATCTTGGAGGTAGCCGATCAGACGTCCGAGTCAGCACTCTTCAAGGCGCTCGAACGAACTTGTCCAGACAGACCAGCCGGCTCGTACACTATCGCGATGCCAAAGTTGCATGCCGATCAGACGGACTCGGATGGCTTGTGTCTAGAGAAGGAAGAAGGCTTACATGTCATCGACCTAGAGTGCGACGACGCCTTCCCGGACACTCGGAACTCCAAGTTCGACATTGTGGCAATATCATCGATTAACCTCTTCTCACCAGAGAATGCAGAACAAGGTGGGAAACTGTTGTCCAAGCTCACCAGGGCCCTGAACCCTAGAGGTCGTATTGTATGTGAGGTACACCGACATATTGACCTGTCGATGGTCCGGCGGCTTTTTTCCGACAACGGTTGCAAGTGTGAAACCCCTAATGATAACACGTCTTGCCTGGTGTTCTCCAAATTGCCGGGGCATGGTGATGATGCAGCCCCGCAGCAGCAGCAGCAGAATCTACGCACTGTGTTGCTTCTCCAATCGACATCCGCAACCGAGGCGGCAAGTGGACTTGGTTCCCAAGTGGCATCACGTCTCCGGGAGGCCGGATTGAGCATCACGGCTAGGAGTTGGGATGACGAGTTCCCAAAGGCTGACGAGGAGGATCTGTCGTCTTACACGGAGTGTATCTCTCTCTTGGAGCTGGAACATCCCTTTCTGCAAGACATCTCGGCTGCCGACTACGCTTCCCTCAAGACCGTGCTACTCCAGATTCCGCGTCTGATCTGGGTAACGGGCATCGAAGGACCATCTGCGGAGCTGATGGTTGGCATGGCGAGGACCGTTCGCAACGAGATGCCTGACCGCAGGATCCAGACCCTGAAGCTGTCTGGGCAAGGCCTTTCCGACGGTCAAGCGGATCTGGTAGTACGACTTGCAACGTCGCCCACAGGTGACGATGAGTTTTCCGAACAAGATGGAGTGCTTCATGTCAACCGGGTGGTGATGGATGCGGCCCAAGACGACCGGGTGCACGAGCACACTTACGAGCTCACCAAGCTGCTCCCGATGGATGAGACACCGCATCCTCTGCGTTTGGCCATACACAAGGCAGGTCTGCTGGACACATTGTACTTCCACCCGGATGACAGGACGCTGCAGCCTCTTGGTGAGAATGAGGTGGAGATTGAAGTCAAGGCTTCGGGGGTCAAGTAACCTAAGCTACACCCTAGCTTTTGTTGTTTGGAAGCTGGCTAACAAAGTACCTACAGTTTCCGCGATATCATGTGTACCATGGGAATTCTCCCAGACACTCTTCTGGGTTGTGAGGCCAGCGGCATCGTACGACGCGCAGGAACCGCCGTTACCAAATTCCGCCCCGGGGATCGCGTCTGCGCGCAGACGCGGGGAGCACATGCAACCGCTGTTCGCGCCCACGAGTCCATGTGCGAGAGACTCCCGGACAGGACTTCATTTGCCGAAGGCGCGGCTATCGGTGTCGTCCACTGCACGGCCTACCACGCCCTCGTCAATCTCGCTCGCCTCCGTCCGGGCCAGTCAGTCTTGATCCACTCCGGGGCAGGTGGCGTGGGACAAGCTGCCATCCAGCTGGCCCAGCATCTCGGGCTTCGGATCTACACCACGGTAGGATCCAGAGAGAAACGAGCTCTGCTTCGCGACGAGTACGGCCTTCGCGACGACCAGATCTTCAGCAGCCGCGACACCAGCTTCGTCACGGGTATCAAGCGCGCCACCAACAACCGCGGCGTCGATTGCGTGCTCAATTCCCTCGCCGGCGAGCTTTTACGCCAGAGCTTCTACTGCCTTGCCTCTTTCGGCACCTTTGTCGAGATCGGCATGCGCGACGTCGTCGGCAACACGCGGCTAGATATGCTTCCCTTCGCTAAGCAGACTACCTTCACGCTGATCAATCTCTGGGCGATGATGACTGAGGCGCCGCAGCTCATGCAGAGCATAGTTGCCGAGACTTTCGCCAACCTGACGAAAGGCATCATCCGTGCACCGGTGCCGCTGACTGTGTATCCCGTAGCCCGGCACCAGGAGGCGTTTCGGCTGATGCAGGCAGGGAAGCACCAGGGGAAGCTCCTGCTGTCATACGAGGGTCCGAATGAGGTGCCTGTGCTCCGACGGCCACGAGACCTCCTGCGGCTAGATCCCTCGGCGACCTACCTACTGGTTGGAGGTTTAGGCGGCCTGGGTCGGAGCTTGGCGTCCATGATGGCCAGCTCAGGGGCTCGCCACCTTGCCTTCCTATCTCGGGGCGGAGCGGGATCTTCCGCGGCTGCTAGGGATACCATCGACAAGCTCCAGGCTGACGGCTGCACAGTTCAAGTGTACAAAGCGGATCTCGCCGACAGAGATTCACTCGACGAGGCGCTGAAGTTGTGCGCTCGCACTCTGCCGCCCATTCGTGGCGTCGTCCAGATGGCGATGGTGCTGAGGGACGGCGTCTTTGCAAACATGACACACGACCAGTGGCGCGATGCGACGCGGCCAAAGGTGCAAGGGACGTGGAATCTCCATGAAGCGTTTCCCCGCCACCACGACCTCGACCTCGACTTCTTCATCATCCTCTCCTCGTGCGCCGGTGTCTTTGGAAATCGTGGTCAGGCCAACTACGCTGCCGCTGGAGCGTATCAAGACGAGCTAGCCCGGTATCGACGCCAACTCGGCTTGAAAGCTGTGTCGGTCGACTTGGGCATCATGCTCGATGTGGGTGTCCTCGCAGAGAAGGGCGCGGCGGGCGACCTGGCCGCTATGGAGCAGCACCTTGGGATCCACGAGTACGAGTTCCACGGGCTCATGCGCGCTGTGATCAATGGGCAGCTGCGGAACGACTCAGCAACCCAGATAATTACCGGCCTCGCCACGAGCGCCATCGTGACCAAGTCCGGGATGCCTCGTCCTGCCTATCTCGGTCATCCGCGCTTCTCTCATCTCGCGCTCTCCAACGGATCCGCCTCGCAAGATGGACCTGCGGAGACAGTTGGCGCCAGACTACGAGAAGCAAAGTCCAAAGACGAGGTTGCACAGATCATCACCGATGCTCTGATCGCAAAGGTGGCTGAGATGCTACGAACGCCCGAGTCCGAGATTGATCCTGCGCGGCCGCTGTATACATACGGTGTCGATTCCCTTGTGGCGATGGAGGTCCGGAGCTGGATCGTTAGGGAGATACAGGTTGACGCGAGCTTGTTTGAGATCTTGCTGGCGGTGCCGATGGGGCAGTTTGCGATTGGCTTGGCGGAGAGGAAGAGTATCGGGAACGAGCGTGGAGATGGCGTAGCGAAGTAGGGGAAGCGAAGTAACCTTTAAGATCACTATGTCGTTAAAGCGCCCACTCGACGTTGTTTCGACCGTCAATAGTACATGGGAAAGCTTTCATATGCCGAAAGGCAAAGTAGAAGGGATTGGTTCTACAGTTATTTAAGACTTCATGACTCGATGAGGTGCTCCTGGACATCATAGCAATCAGAGAGGATGAAAGTGGGCAAAAGTATCATCTAAGTGTGAGGCTGAACCTCAGCCAAGCACCACGTCCCGCTTTTGAGCATCCCTAACTTGAAAAGTGCGCGATGAGGCCTCATAGGTGTCGGGGTTCGAGCATTTCCACGTCGTCGCCGTCGCCCTTCCCGGCCGGACCCCTGCCGCCACTCGCTAAGGGGCCGCCGGTGGGACTCGGCGGGTGTCAGCTTATATAAGCAATTGGAGCCATTCGCGGATGTAGCCGGCTTGGCAATAGGGGACCCTGCAGGCCAGAGATTCTCTTCCACAGAACAACAATACACAACCATCACCACAATTGGCCATGA
>Ga0247758_1000224_pt1 | contig 48895 bp, 32 predicted proteins | sample UWRJL156409C4_FD_180950 | JGI IMG/M metagenome (GOLD analysis project Ga0247758, IMG submission 180950) | Plant litter microbial communities from Arlington Agricultural Research Station in Wisconsin, United States - UWRJ-L156-409C-4 | ecosystem: Environmental > Terrestrial > Plant litter >...
TGTGTATTTATAAATCTAACTATACAGTGTATAATATTATGTTATGTTGACGATATAATAATAAGTGGTCCTGAGGCTGATAATATAATTGCCTAAATAAACAAAGCAAAGGACGATATAAAACTATAAGCATTGGGTGAAATAAATACATTCCTGGGAATAAATATCTCGATAGATTATAAAAATAATAAACTATATATGCACTAAAATAACTATATTAGAAATATATTAGAAAAATATAATAAAAATAACATATATCTAAAAAATAACCCTCTTCCAGCCAATAAATTGCAGGGTAATAATCAGAAGGCTTTACAGGAAGAAATAACAATATACCAACAATATATAGGGTTATTGTTATATCTAGCCTTGAAAACAAGACCTGATATAGCCTTTGCAGTTCAGTACTGCGTAAGATACTGCTCCAACCCTGGAATTCTACACTTCCAAGCAGTAGATAATATATTCGGCTATTTAAATAAATATCCTGATTTAGGAATAACATATACTGGAGTAAATAATTATAATCTTATAATAAAAGCTTATAGCGATTCAGACTGGGGTAACTGCCTCGACAGTCGAAGATTAACTACTGGATATTTAACTACCTTTGGTAATAATTTAATAAGCTGGGGAGTTACACTACAGAAATTAGTAGCGCTTTTAAGCACAGAAGCTGAATATATGGCTATAACAGAATGTAGTAAAGAAACAGTCTATCTACAGAATATTATAAATGAATTAAATAATTCAATATAATTAAAAATACTAATAAATATACCTGTTATACTAGAAGATAATACAGGTGCTATAAAACTTGGTCATAATGCAGAATTTCATAAAAGAACCAAGCATATTGATATAAAATACCATTATATAAGAGAACTAGTTGAAAATAATAAAATAAGAATATTATATATAAATACCAAAGAACAACTAGCAGACCCCTTAACAAAACCAATAACCGGCCCTATACTTAATATACGGCGTAATAAAATCGGGCTTGAAAAATATCAGCCCGGGGGGGTAGAAAAATAAGAAGGTTTTTTATCTAATTATAAAGATTTTCCTTCGAATACAGAGGTTTTACTATAAATAATAATTTTTCCTCTGAATAATAAATAAAATAAAGAGGTTTTTACAAATAAATAATAACTTTTTCCTCTAAATAAATAAGCACTATAAAGAGGTTTATTTTTTCCTCTATATAATAAAGGTTTTACTTTTTTCCTTTAAATAATAATAAGAGCTAGTCTAAGCCTTTATAATAAAGACGTTAGACTACAGGGGGGTGTTGGGTTTTCACAACCCTAGCCCGGCTAGTGTGGCTGGAACAGTGTGGCTGGATCCATCCAGCCGCTCCGCGGCTGGATCCGTGGATCTGCACAGCCAAGAACGCCAGACTCCACTGCCAACCTCGTATTCAGTCAGCCAACCTCGCTTCGCAGAAGCGAATGTGGCCAATGCACTTCGTGCACTGGCCACCCTCACGGCTATAATAACACGGCTTCCGCTCTTGAAGATAGAAATAATCAATCACCTTCAACACACTCTGCTTTCCAATGCCTTAACCCCTTTTGCTTTTCAACACTAATCCCTAATTGCCTCTGTCTTCTCCGGTTGCATTTCAAGCCTATTAGGGGTTACTTTAAACCTTAAGTAGTTCAGTTCCTAAACGTGGAAGTGGCTCTTCTCCAGGTTCACTATTAGTTTCGCTTTTTCAAGAGCTGTTAGAACCTGTCACATGTGCTTTTAATGTTCTTTTAAAGTTTCAGAATAGATTAAAACGTCGTTTAAATATATAAAGATAAATTTATCAAGGAAGGGGTGGAGAATACTGTTAATAAGGCTTTAAAAGGTTATAAGGGCGTTTATTAATCTTATTAACATAACATGGTATTAGTAATACCCGTTATAAGTCTAAAAGGCTGTCTTATATTCGTCCTCTTCCTTCACTCTAATATGGTTAAATCCTATAAGGAAGTTAAGATTAAAGAACCAGTTTACCTTAATAATCCATTCTTGCATTTCCGTAATAAGTAATAATAGGTAACAGTTTTTAATTATATTTTTATTTAATATTTAATAATTAATAACTATATATAACTTACTATCTCCCTTCCTTAGGATAAACAGCATTAGGTACCCTGTTAGGGATTAGGACTTTATAATAAACCCGTTTTTTAAGTTCTTATTAATATACTTTTATAAAGCCTTAACTTATTAAGGGTTTAAGTAATAAGCTTAGAAGCTGTAAAGTTTCACTCCCAGCTTTAACTTAATTTTATAATCCTATAATCTGTAATCTAGTAATTACAGTATCTTTTTTTAAAACAGGGTAAACTTCCTATACTTAACAGGTACCTTAAATAAATCAACTTCTTTACTTATCTGTAGATTAGCTTTTAGCTTCTTTTTACCTTTTAAATCGTTATTTAGGTAATACGGTAGACCTTTTAATCCTTTAACTGTCTTAATAAACTTAACTTAAACTATGTTAGGTTTTAAAGGTTTAATGTGCTTTTAAGTGCTTTATACATCTTTAAAGTAGTTTAATACCTTTTTAACTTCCTTTAAACAGTAATTATAATTAAAGGACTTACTAAAGGTAAGGTGGTTACTCCTTTAATTAATTACAGGGTTATACTTTTCCAGCTAAGGTAAACTTAAGATTATATTATATCTTATAACTAATGTAATATTAAAATCCACTTATTATTTATCCTTATCCACTTTAATTAAAAGTGGTAAGTAGTAAGTGACTTTACCATTATTATATTAATACAGGCTTCCTTCTTTATTTTAAATGGGAATAGCTTCTTTATACTCTTTATTAAGGAGTTTCCTTCAGTTAACTAATAAGGGGTGTATTAAGTTAAAAGCACTTTTATTATTAATTACTACTCTTACCTTAAATGGCTTCCCTTTTCCGTCTATTATATTAACACTAACAGAATAATACTTATACTCTTTTAACATTTAAGTTATAATAGTTATCTATCCTTAAGGTCTTATCTAACCTAACCTTTAAATACCTCTCCTTTTTCTTAAGGTTTTTACTAACTAGCGAACTATTAGTTTCCAGCCCTTTTAAAAGGCCTATAACCTTTTCCTAATTCCTTTTAGAAAAATAGGTAACTTTAATAAACCTAACAATTAACCTTTTTTAAGTTTTTACACCTTAGCGTCCAGTTAACTTTAAACGGTATAATGTTTTGGAAATCTTTAATAAGTTAATAATACACTTTACAGGCTTAGATTACAGTAATGTCTTTTTACTCTTAAATCTGTTAATAATTTTCCCACTTTTACTATTCTTTAGCTTTTCCGTTAAGGTGTAGTAAATATATTATAATTAGGCAGTTATTAAGTACTCCTCTTTACCAGTACGTTACAGGAGCTTAATTAATTACAGTAACTTTCTACTTATTATTAAATTCTTTTATTAGGGAGTAGGAGACTTAATAGTGAGCTAGTTTTAACTTTACCCTTATAATAGTGTAATCTTGTCTTTATATACTTAGGAAGTGGTTATAAAGGGCCTTAAGCCTATAATACTAGTTAAAAGCGTAATTATCGTATATATAGTTAATTCACAGTATATTTCTGTAATTAAAGTAGTTGATATTAACTATTAATATTACAGTTATAAAGTATAAAACGGGGGAAGTGGCACCTTATTCTTTTTCTTCTTCCATTTACCTTTATATATGTTATTTCTCCCAAACCTCTTCTTAAAACTCAGGTAACAGTAACCTAACTTATTCTTCTATAAAGTAGCCTTCCTTAATAAGTTAATACTTAAGCTAATTAGTAAAGTAGACTCTGTTATAAAGTTATAACCTAATTTCTATTACTTTATCTTTAAACGTTATAGTAAAACCCTTAACTTATAAGTCCTCCACTTTATCTACTAGCTTTTAATGTTTCTCTTTTAACTTTTAAACCCTTTATTAATATACTTACTTTATACCTTCTTAAGGGACCCTTAAGGTACCGGTCTAAAGCACACTAGCTTTAATATAGGGTAATTATCTAAGCTGTCCTTCTTCCAGGGAGGTAAGGGTGCTAATCCACTTAATATATTTAAAGTGTTTAAGAGTCTTAGGCAGTACTGTTAAGAAGAACTTCCGTTTTTCTAACTTAATTCTTTCTGTTTACTCTTTTTCACCTTTTAAGGCTTATTTTACTATTTATGTGGCCTAAAAGGCTAATTCTTTAACTCCCTTAACTATCTTAGTAAGGTTTAAATTAGGGTCTTTTTTAAACTTCCTTAATTCCTAAGCTTATAAGGTGAGGTTCTTAAAACCTGTAACAGCCAGCTAGAACATCTCTTCCTGGATTTGGTCTTTTATAACTTACACTTTTAGCAGTTCTAAGTTTCCACTTTAAAGTCGGTCTGTCATAACCTGCACCTTTATAGCTAACTTTTCCAGAACACCCTTAAGGATTAGGTACACCACGTCCTAGAGTTCTTCTTCTTCCTTATCTCTTAGGTTATACTTATCTATTTAAAAGCAGTTTTCTTTATTACTTACCATCTTAATATAAACGTCTCTAAAGTTAAACCTAATATGCTTTCCTCCTTCCAGAACTGGCCTCTAACTAACTTATTTTAATAATGGACATTACCGTGCTATATAGCCTTTCTTATTACAATTAAAGTACTGGACCTGGGATAGGTCTTTAAACTGTTTTTACTGTTACTGCTGTTAAGGCTTATCACAGTTAGGTTAATTCTAGTAGTTTACTATACTAATGTCTATTAATCTAGGGTGATAACCTATTGCGGTTAATTAGTTCCCCTTTTTAAGCTTACTTAGCTAATAAGGGGTCTGTTCCTTCTAAAAATTCTTTCGATAATAGTGATTATAATACTAATTATCGGCCTTAATAGCCATCTTAACCAGTTCTTACAGACAGTTTAGTCAGTCTTCCCAGTAAAGGTCTTTAATAACGTGCTCCTTTAAACTACTTTAGAATAGCATTATTAAAGCCTTTTAGTTAAGTTTAATCTTTACTGCTTTTAATTTAAAGTGTATAAAGAACTTAAGGATTAAGGACGTCTGCTTTAGGGCTATAAGGTGTTACTTAACCCACTTAGGGGCGTTTAGTTCTTTAAACTTAGTTTGGAGTTAGTTAATAAAAACGTCGAAATTGTCGAAAAAAGCCTAAGTCTTAAGGGCCTCTTTATATGCTCTATCCACAGAGAGGTTATTAATTATCTTTATATAAGGTTTATATTAGTAAGTAGTTACTCTATCTAATAAAGCTCTAGTAAACCTAACCTTTCCTTCTTCTTTAAAGAACTGCTTATTATAATAGGTAATATAGCTTTAAAACTAGGTTATTTACAACTTTAACTATATTAAGTCTCCTTTAAAGCACAGTAATAAGAGGAGCTTCACTTACTTCTTCTATAAGCCCTTAAGGTCGTTATTCTTTAACTTTATAGTATTAAGTTAAGCCTAAAGTTTTTTAATAAGACTAATATGGTTTTTAATATCTTTAGGGAAGGCTTTATTAAGTTCCTTAACCAGTCCCTGTTAATTAAGGTTTAACTTTTTAAGGCGTATGGTTAACTTATTAACTGTAAGGAGCTGAGGTTAAGTTTACACTTCTTTAGGTTCCTTACCTTTTTTAAAGGTTAATATATTAGTAGGAGGGAGGTGGTGTTTGGGAATTTAATAAACAGCGTTTAAAATTAAGACGCTAGTATTATATTATAACCTACACCTGATATAAGCCTTAAAAGGACTAGTGTGGGTTAAAACAGAACGTATAGTAAGATATTAACAGGTAAAGGGCGTTTTAAAGATAGCTTATTAAGCTAGCACTTTTAAACAGGGGGTTTAATGTCACTGTAAGTTATTATCACTATAATGTATAAAGATAAGTCTGAATAGTAAGATATAAATGAATAATTAAATACTAGTGTGAGGAATTAAAGTCCCTTATAATAGTTATAAGTATAACTATAACTATTTATACTAACCAGCTAAAGGTACCTTATACCTTACTTAGTGGCTTGTTACTTAGTAAGGAACTAAGTAACCTGCTGTTAAGCACCTCTTACTTAAAGGTCTTACGGATGCTTAGTAGGTGAGCACCTTTACTAAGACTGAGCAGCTGCTAGTTGGTTATAGGGGCTTCGGGTCTTTGCACCCCTAGCCCAGTGCGTAGTACCGTGCGTACTGTCTTCCTGCACTATTCCTTATGCGGGGGATTCGTCGGGCCGCTCCGGCCTAAGTGACGGCCTGCAGGGTCGTCACAGAGGAACTAAAATCCCTTACAGTAATTATAAGCACAACTATAACTATTTATACTAATTAACTAAAAGGTACTTTATACCTTACTTATAATATTGTAAGTACTTATTACGTAAGCACTTTACACCACGTAAGCGTTCTACTTATAAAGTTTCTCCTACTTACAATATAAGCACCTAGTATATTATAAGCAGTATTTTATTAGTTATAAGGGTTTCGGATCTTTACACCCCTAGCCTAGTGTGCCTAGACAGTATACACTGTCTTCCCACACTATCCCTTTTACAGGGGATTTATCAGGCCGCCCCGGCTTAGGTAACGGCTTATAAGGTCGTTACACAATTCCCCCTTTTTAACGTTCTTTTCCCATAAAGAACTTAAAAGGTAAGTTTTTCCTTTCACCACTTCACTATATAATAAGTGTCCAGCTCCCAGGTCTCAAAACAAGAATAGGGCAAAAATATTAACTACTGTTTAAACCTTACAGCCTACACATATACGTTTAGTGGCGAAATGTCCCCTTATTCTTTTTATAAGTCTGTTAACCCTCCGCTTATCTACCAGGTTTTAAACCGGTCTAACAGTTATAACTATTATTTAAAAAAACATCAGCTTTCTCAGTGTAACGCTTTTAATGTTAGTAAAACGAAGTTAAAAGCTCTCCTTATTAAAAAGCAGGACCTTAACTCATAAGTTAAGTCTGCTACTTAACAGCTCTATAAGGCTATTATTAAACTTTAAAAAGCGTTAGCGCGTTTAATATGCCTTTATAAGCAGCGGTCCCGCCTTAAGGACTAGGCTGTAAAGGCGTTTAATTATAAAGTGGAGTTATTAAAGTTCTAAGAAAGTAAGGAAGCTAAACTAGACACTCCTCCTAAAGACGTAAAGTCTTTTAACTAGGGGAACTTCCTAACAGGGTCCCCGTAATAAGCTGTCACTTTATAACCTAGTTCGTAACTCTTTCCCTTTAACAAATGAAAAACGGTCCTCTAACACAGTGGTGACACGCTTGCTTCCTTTAACGAGAGGTTATAGGTCTAAGTCTTATAAAGGTCTTCTATCACTCTAAGTCCTCGCCCCTCAGGGCTAGGGGGCTTAGGGCGATTTTTTTTTTTTACTTATTTTTCTTTTTACTGACTTCTTTCCTTAACAGCACTCATTTTTCGTGTAAAGCTCGTCGGGAGCTTTAAAGGCTCGGCCTCCTTATTAGGTTTAAAGTCTTTATAACCTTAGTTAAGGTTTTAATAAATATCCTCCTGTACTTATTAAAGAGTTTCTTACCACTTTTTAAGCTTTAAATCCCATAATAATCTTACTTTTTAATATAATAATTTAAATATTAAATCTTATCTTATTTCTAATTCTTATCATTAACTTTAATTAATTTAGATTCTTTTAATAGAACTCCGCAATTAGGTTTAGGTATTTAAAGTTTTTAATAAGTTCTTACAAATTACTTTTAAGGCTGTAATCTAACTACTTAATAAGATATTTAAACATATTCTTTCCCTTTTATAAATCTATAACTTCCTCGACGTCGTATTTGTCCTTATCGGCGTTAATCTTAATCTTCTTTTCTAAAGGAACTCCTTTTAAGGTAGGTTTTAAAAGTAAGATATGAAAAACCTTAATCCACATCTTTATACTAACAGGTAAGTTTAGTTTGTAATTAAAGGTAGTAACCTTTTTCTTAATTTAGAATAATCCGTACCTTTTAAAGTTAAGCTTCTTACTAAGCCGTTTCAAATATAAGTTTTGTAAAAAAAGGTAAACGTAATCCCCCTCCTAAAAAGTCAGTCCCTTAACTCGTTCACCATTATAATAAAGTCTTTTCTTAAATACTAACTGCTTAATTTAGTGTTTATTAGTAAACTTTTTTATTCATTTACATATAAACTTAAGTTTAGCTTATAAGTAGTTATATAGCTTTTATATTCAGTTTATGTAAATTACAGCTTAAAAGGCGTTAATAAATAAGCTTTAACAGAGCTTAAACTCCTTACTGTAGTTAGTAAAAAATAGTAACACACTTATTAACTTAACTAATATTATATTATAAGTTATCTACACTGTTAGTAATAACTTAAATTAATTATTTTATTTAAAGTTAACGTAAACTTAAAGATATATTATAAGTATTTAATTAACTTACTTTATTTAACTGTCTGTTTATATGTAAAATGTTATTAAAAGCTTACTCTTCATACCTATTCTCTATATTAATCTTTATTAAAACTTTAATATAGTTAGCTTATCTTAATCTGTAACGATATTATCTAACTAAAGGTGTCGTGAAACTACCTCTTTCTTAAAGATATAAGTAAGTTATTTTATAATTATATCTTTTAAAGTTAGTAAAAAGTAAACCCATTTTATTAATCTGTTAACTACTATAAAGACTTAATTATAAGTGACTTTTATAACAGGGTCTTTAAACTTTAAAATCCCAGTAATAAAGTCGAGTAAGATAAAGCTCTATAGCGCCTATAGTACAGGGAGTGGTTTAAAAAATCTATATAACTTATAATATTAGTTTTACTTTTAATAACAGATATTACAGTTATTAATTACCTCCTTAACTAACTTCTTTATTCTTAAAAAGGCGTACACCTGTTAAGCTTACGTAAAGGTTTTAACTTAACCTATATATCCTTTAAGTTAAGACTTATAAACCTGCTAAATATACTCCTTTCACTTATCTAAGTTATAAATATACAGTTTCTCTTAATATTAAAGCCTTACTTTTAATTTAAGTATGCCGTTTACACCTTTTAACAGCTATTCCAGTTAATAACCAGTTTCGTTATAATTTAAATACTTTAAGCACTCTTTACCACAATCTTACAGATACCTTAAAAAGTCTCTTAAGGGATATTTATACTTACAGGTTCCTTCTGTTAACTTTCTTACTTAAAAGTCCTGTTATTACTAATAAACGTTATACTTTATCTATAAGTTTATATAAACGTTAATAGTTTATTCTAACATTTAATTATCTAACACTTACAGCGTATACTTTAATATGCTGTTTTTAACTTTATTAAACATAATAACTGGAATTAAGACTAGATTAGTATCTTTATAGTCTTATCTCCAACTAAGAGTATTAGCTTACCTATTATCTTTTCCTTTAATATAGTAAATCTGGAAGTGGAACAGGGCTATTAACTTTACCTACTATACTTACCGTGGATTAAGTTCCTTTATTAAAAAGTACTGGAAGTTATTATAGTCTGAAAAGACCTAAACTAGTTCTTCCGTACCGCTTAGATACGGTACCTACTTAGTAAAGTATTAAATAATCACTATCAGTTCCTTATTGTAAATTAGATATTACAGGGCTAAGCTGTAGATTCCTTTTAATAAAAAGGTAACTAGGTAACGTTTCCTATTATCCTAGACTTAACTAAGTTCTCCGCTAATTACAAATTCTAAAGAGTCTGTTTTAACTTAAAAGGGCTTTAAGAAATCAGGGAGAGCTAGGACTAACGTTATAATAAAGGTATACTTAAGGTCCTTAAACACCTTCTACTATCTATCAGTTTATTTAAACGACTTTCCCTTACCTGTAAGTTCGTAAAGTAATCTTACAATTTTTATAAAATACTTAATAAAATAGTAATAAAAGTTTATAAAGCTAATAAAAGCTTATAACTCTTTTTAGTTCTTTAAAGTAAGTTAATCTTTAATTACTTCTATCTTCTTTAATTATATTTTAAGCCTATTAAGGGTTACTTTAAACCTTAAGTAATTCAGTTCTTAAACGTAAAAGTAGCTTTTCTCCAAGTTTACTATCAGCTTTACCTTTTTAAAAGCTATCAGAACCTATCGCATATGTTTTCAATATTCTTTTAAAATTTCGGAATAAACTAAAACGTTATCTAAATACATAAAAATAAACTTATCAAAAAAGGAGCGGAGAATACTATTAATAAGGCCTTAAAAGATCATAAAGGCGTTTATTAATCCTATTAACATAATATAATACTAATAATACTTATTATAAATTTAAAAGGCTGTCTTATATTTATCCTCTTCCTTCACTTTAATATAATTAAATCCTATAAAGAAGTTAAGATTAAAGAACCAGTTCACCTTAATAATCCGTTCTCACATTTCCGTAATAAATAATAATAAATAACGGTTTTTAATTATATCTTTATTTAATATTTAGTAATTAATAACTATATATAACTTACCATCTCCCTTCCTTAAGACAAACAGTATTAGGTACCCTGCTAAGGATTAAGACTTTATAATAAACCTGTTTTTTAAATTCTTATTAATATACTTCCGTAAGGCTTTAACTTATTAAAGGTTCAAATAGTAAGGTTAGAAACTACAAAGCTTCACTCCCAGCTTTAACTTAATTTCGTAATCCTATAATCCGTAATCTAGTAATCACAGTATCTTTTTTTAAAACAGGGTAAACTTCTTATATTTAATAAATACCTTAAATAAGTTAACTTCTTCACTTATCTGTAAATTAACTTCTAACTTCTTTCCACCTTTTAAATCGTCATTTAAGTAATACAGTAGACCTTCTAATCCTTTAACTGTCTTGATAAACCTAACCTAAACTATATTAAGTTTTAAAGGTTCAGTATACTTCTAAACATTTCGTATATCTTTAAAACAGTTCATTACCTTCTTAACTTTCTCTAAACAGTAATCACAGCTAAGGGACTCACTAAAGGTAAGGTAGCTACTCCTCTAGTTAATCACAAGATTATACTTTTCCAGCTAAGGTAAACCTAAGATTATATCGTATCTTATAATTAATATAACGTTAAAATCTACTTATTATTTATCCCTATCCACTTTAATTAAAAGTGGCAAATAGTAAATAACTTTACTATTATTATATTAATATAAGCCTCCTTCTCCATTTTAAATAAGAATAGCCTCTTTATACTCTTAATTAAAGAGTTTCCTTCAGTTAACTAATAATAAGTGCACTAAGTTAAAAACACTCCCGTTATTAATTACTACTCTTATCCTAAACAGCCTCCCTTTTCCATCTATTAAGTTAATACCGACAAAATAATACTTATACTCTTTTAACATCTAAGTTATAATAATTATCTGTCCTTAAGGTCTTATCTAGCCTAACCTTTAAATACCTCTCCTTCTTCTTAAGGTTTTTACTAACCAGTAAACTATTAGTTTCCAGCCCTTTTAAAGGGCCCGTAACCTTTTCCCAATTCCTTTTAGAAAAACAAGCAACTTTAATAAACTTAGTAATTAACCTTTCCTAAGTTTTCACGCTTTAATATCCAGTTAACTTTAAACAGTATAATGTTTTTAAAATCCTTAATAAGTTAATAATACACTCTATAGGACTAGATCATAATAATATCTTTTTACTTTTAAATCCGTTAGTAATCTTCCTACTTTTACTATTCTTTAACTTTTCTATTAAAGTGCAGTAAACACGTTATAACTAAACAGTTATTAAATACTCCTCCTCACTAACACGTTATAAAAGCCTAATTAACTACAGTAACCTTCCACTTATTACTAAATTCTCTTATTAAAGAGTAAGAGACTTAATAATAAGCCAGTTCTAACTTTACCCTTATAACAGCGTAATCCCGTCTTTATATACTTAAAAAGTGGTTATAAAGGGCCTTAAGCCTATAATACCAGTTAAGAGCATAGTTATTATATACGTAATTAATCTACAATATATCTTTATAACTAGGGTAGTTAATATTAACTGCTAATACTACAGTTATAAAGTATAAAACGGGAGAAGTAACACCTTATTCTTTTTCTTCTTCCACTTACCTCTATATACGTTATTTCTCCTAAACCTCTTCCCAGAACTCAAGTAATAACAACTTAACTTATTCTTCCACAAAGTGGCCTTCCTTAACAAGTTAATACTTAAGCTAATTAGTAAAGTAAACTTTATTACAAAGTTATAACCTAATTTCCACTACTCTATCCTTAAACGTTACAGTAAAGCCTTTAACCCACAGGTCCTCTACCTTATCCACTAACTTTTAATGTTTTTCCTTTAACTTTTAAACTCTTTACTAATATACTTACTTTATACCTTCTTAAGGGACCCTTAAGGTACTTGTTTAAGGCACACCAGCTCTAATACAGGGTAACCATCTAAGTTATCCTTCTTCTAAGAAGGTGAGGGTACTGATCCACTTAACGTACTTAAAGTGTTTAAAAGTTTTAAGAAGTACAGTTAAGAAGAACTTTCATTTTTCCAACTTAATTCTCTTAGCTTATTCTCTTTCACCTTTTAAAGCTTATTTCACCACTTAAGTAACCTAAAGGGCTAATTCTTTAACTCCCTCTACCATTTTAGTAAAGTTTAAATTAAGGTCCTTTCTAAACTTCCTTAATTCCTAAGCTTACAGAGTAAGGTTTTTAAGGCTTATAACAGCTAACTAGAACATTTCTTCCTAAAGTTAATCTTTTATAACTTACACCTCTAATAACTTTAAGTTTCCACCTTAAAGTCAGTCTTCTATAACCTACACCTCCGTAGCTAACTCTTCTAAGACACCTTTAAGGATTAGGTACATTATATCCTAGAGTTCTTCTTCCTCATCTCCTAAGTTACACTTACCTATCTAGATACAGTCCTCTTTATTACTTACTATCCTAACATAAATATCTCCTAAATTAAACTTAATATACTTCCCTCCTTTTAAAATAAGTTTCTATCTAACTTACTTTAATAACAGGCATTACTGTGCTATATAACCTTTCTTACTGTAGTTAAAACACTGGATTTAGGACAGATTTTTAAACTACTTCTATTACTATTACTATTAAGGTTTATCACAGTTAAGTCAGTTCTAGTAATTCACTATACTAATATCTATTAATCTAGGGTAATAACCTATTACAGTCGACTAACTCCCCTTTTTTAACTAATAAAGGGTCCGTTCTTTCTAAAAGCTCTTTTAATAATAATAATTATAATATTAATTATTAGCCTTAATAATTATTTTAACTAGTTCTTACAGACAGTCCAGTTAATCTTCCTAATAAAGGTCTCTAGTAACGTACTCCTTCAGACCACTTTAAAACAGCATTACTAAAGCCTCTTAACTAAGTTTAATCTTTACTACTTCTAATTTAAAGCGTGTAGAGAACTTAAAAACTAAAGACGTCTACCTTAAGGTTATAAAGCGTTACTTAACCCACTTAAGGGCGTTTAGTTCTTTAAACTTAATCTAAAGTTAATTAATAAAAACGTTAAAGTCGTCAAAAAGAGCCTAGGTCTCGGGAGCCTCTTTACACGCTCTGTTTATAAAAAGGTCGTTAATTATCTTTATATAGGGTTTATATTACTAAACGGCTACTTTATTTAGTAAAGCTCTAGCAAACCTAACCTTTCCTTCTTCTTTAAAAAACTACTTATTATAATAAGTAATATAGCTTTAAAGCTAGGCTATCTATAACTTTAACTGTGTAAAGTCTCCCTTAAAGCGTAACGGTAGGAGGAGCTTCACTCGTTTCTTTTACAAACCCTTAAGGTCGTTATTCTCTAGCTTAATGGCGTTAAGTTAAGCCTGGAGTTTTTTAATAAAACTAATATAACTCTTAATATCTTTAGGGAAAGCTTTATTAAGTTCCTTAACCAGTCCCTACTAATTAAGGTTTAAGTCTTTAAAGTGTATAGCTAACTTATTAATAATAGAGAGTTAAAGCTAAGCTTACGCCTCCTTAATCTCCTTACCTTTTCCAGAGGTTAATATGTTAATAAGAGAGAGGTAATATCTGGGAATTTAACAAATAGCGTTTAGAACTGTAATGTTAGTATCGTATTACAACCTACACCTAACATAAGCCTTAAAAGGATTAACGTAAGTTAAGACAGAATGTATAGTAAGACACTAACAGGTAAAGGACGTTCCGAAAACGGCTTATTAAGCTAGCACTCCTAAATAGGGGGTTTAATGTCACTGTAGGTCGTTATCACTATAATGCATAAAGGTAAGTCTAAACAGTAAAACATAAATAAACAATTAAATATTAGCGTAAAGAACTAAAGTCCCTTACGGTAATTATAAGCATAACTATAACTATTTATACTAATTAACTGGGAGGTACTTTATACCTTGCTTATAGTGTCGTAAGTGCTCGTCACGCGAGCACTTTACACCACGTAAGCGTTCTGCTTGTGAGGTTTCTCCTGCTTACGATGTAAGCACCTGGTATGTTACAAGCAGCACTTTATTAGTCGTAGGGGCTTCGGGTCTTTGCACCCCTGGCCCAGTGCGCCTGGACGGTGTACACCGTCTTCCCGCACTGTCCCTTCTGCGGGGGATTCATCGGGCCGCCCCGGCCCAGGTGACGGCCTGCAGGGTCGTCACAAATTATTCTTAATATTAAAGGCTTAAAGGTTTAGATTAATTCGTAAGCATAAATAAGGATAAGGGACTTATTAAGATGATTTAGGTTACTAAGATGTTACATTTGTATTATAACAGTGTTAAGGTTACTTAAATTTAAAACTTCTTAATAGTAATTTATATACTATGCTAGGATATAAAACAAGCTTATGTATAAATGAACTGGTAAGGTCTTAAGAGAGACCTGTCTAGTGAAACTAATAAGAGGTTCCTTTTTACGTGATACGGTAGTAAGTGCCGGCGTTAAATGAGTAATAAGGTGATAAGCGCCGGCTTTGCTTAATTTTTATTTTTATTATTTTCTGCGCGATACTGTGGTAAGCGCTAGCTTTAAATGGGTTCTTAATTTTTATTTTTATTTAGTTCCAGTCTAGTCCCCTACCAGGTTGGAGGGGGTAGGACTTAATTGGGGAGTGCATCTAGCGAGGTGGATATTGCCGCGCAAAATCCGCTCCAGAATCGGCAACCGTTGCGTCCAGATTCGGAGGCCCGGGCTCCACGAACGGAAGTTAATTTACGAGAAACTTGTACTTGAGCTGTATTGGCCTTTATCTGGCTCAGTCTGGATTTTTGGAGGCCGGATCAACCTGTGCAAGCGTCCCCGTCCCCTCGATATTCTGCTGCTGGCGCTTCTCTCCTTGCCCACCAATACTCTTTGATAAGCCCTGATCTTCCATCCTGACAGCGCCTTGTCCCTCGAGATCGGGCTCGCTACTTCCACAGCTCGGCTTCTTCCGAATTCTTGACGCCAACTGCCAGACAATTGGTGTGGCGGCTTCTGTTCTTTCGTTCTGATCATCGTGATCTGTAACAGGTATTCGCATTATGCTCGGCAGCGATCTGCGGTCTCTGTTCACGGAAAAGAGGCCGGGAAAGTAATGCATGAACAAGCACTTCAGGGAAGGAAGACATGCACAGAACACACCGACCCATACTTCCAGCAGGCTGCGGCATGTGAGAGGGGCACTTTACAGGAGTGAGGGTAACCTACCACCAGCTCGAGTTCTTCACGTAATGCCATGTGTGATCCTCTTCCGTGGGCCCCCGATCCGTCCAAAACGCTACCAGCCTGAGGATACTGGCTATGCACACACTGTGGAAATTAGCCCACGCTCAGGGTGACACGGCCCTCTTCATTCTTACAATCCGCCAGCCATGAGCACGACCAGCACGCTCAGCTTGTGCCATACTGACCATAGTCGCAGTGGCCAGAGCAGCCAGATGGGCAACAGCAAGATCGACACGTCCGTCGCGACGTTGAAGATGGTACGAACGAGCATGCCCGACAAGGTGTCAATACATGTCCCCTCGACAGTTCGGTCCCAGGCTTTCTCCATCGGTGTGCAGTTGTATGCCCATGCGAATATGCCAGTCAGTGTATAGCCAACAGAGATGATCAGGACCGAGCAGGTCGCAAGTCGGAACGCTCGACTCGACGGAAAGCGCAGGTAGTAGAGGAGTATCGACGCCTTCGTGCACATGGTGGTGAGGTTGTAAGTCGGCATCGACCCGGTCAAGTTTAGCTGCAGTCCGGATGGCCTATGTCAGTCAGGAACTCGCCAGTTTGCGGATGGAGGAACAGCGGACCTTTAAGTATTTTGTGAGCGTTTCGAGGGGCACATCGGCGATGTGGTTTCCGAGGCCATTGTGAACCTCTACAATGTCGAACATATCAGCATGTGTCTTGGTGCAGGGGAAGGCAGATTGTCTCGAGGCCAAACGTACGAATCGATCCCACGACCGAGTTCGACAATGCAAAGATCTGAGGCGGAGCCATTATCAGTTCGATCGCTAGCCAGATACAGGATTGGCGCGACGAACCACTGCAAGCACGATCATAGCTGGAAATGGTCATTGTCAGTCGGTGCCGAAGACGCGACAGCCGGGGCGGATGGAATCGAGACTCACAATCATCGCAGTGCCATCGTTTGAGGACGCGGAGGGCGGCGTAGAGCCTGAGGCCGAAGATAGGCAGGGTAATCGCGGGGCAGACCCACGCCGTCACCACAACAATGTACCCGATGGACTCAACATCGGGCGTGAGCGACATTCTTGAAAGCTACATGAGGTTGACAGCATCAGACGCTGAATCCCGCAAGGCGTAATGAGACTCTTGGAAAGAGCTCAAAGTCGCAAAAGGACATGGTTGCGGGAAAGAGTGGGTGTCAGGAAGGTGGTGCCACGCAGCTGGGAATCAACACGGACGGGGAGGGCGGCGGGAGGGGCGGGCGGTCAAATGCGCGTTCGGGCGAGGCTCGAGCGGACGTGGCGCTCTACTGTGTAGGTTCTATGTAGGTGCCGCGGACGGCCGTCAATCCCAATCCTGGCGCTTTACGGGACGCATGCAAGTGACCGCCCTGTCCCTGGAAGCCCGGAAACGGCTGGACAGATCCCCGGCACAGGGTGCCAGCCAAGGTCGAAGGATCCAAAGCTGTGGCATCCCGGTCGCTCGTCACCCCAGACCAGCCACACCCGCACGGCAGCAAAACCAGAAAAGCCAGCTTTCTGTGCCGCTGGCCCCGGCGCAATCTCCACTCAGCAGTGCTCTTCTCCGACTTCGCCAACGCAGTCAGGCGGCGAGGTCGCTGGTGTTGCCAACACAAGACGAAATGGAGAGCTGGCCTCCTCACCGGAAGCCGTAACCCCGGCGCCCCTCGACCCAGCGAGGTGTTAACAAGCGCAAAGCGGTGCATTAGGAGAGCGCACACTCCATATCGAAATTCCCAGCACATTAAACAGAAACGAATCCCACATTAGCGTCCATTCTACTCTGGGCGGTCATGCCTTCGTCATTATTTTGTCACATCGTCGCCCACTTTCCGAAAGTCATGACACACAAGAGCTAGACTGGATTCATCAACGGACGCTCTATTGCCTATGAAACTGCCGCCTGCAACATGTTTGTGTTCTTTTCTCAGCTTTTATATACTAACAAGCAGCGTACAAAATGAAGCATACAAATTGAAGCAAAACCGTGCATACAAGATCCCTAACGCCGAAAAGCATAGGAAATTTATCTACTCATTCTTCTCCGGTCTAGTCACGAGAACTGGCTCGAAGAGCCCAATTGCTCCGCTGGAAGTACTGGCTTCATCACTAATTGTTCAAGTCGTTGCAACCATCACACTGTCCAAACCTTTTCAGAGTAACGCAGTTCGGTCCGTGGCGGCCGTTGCCACGAGTAGCAAAAGGGACCGGCCCACAGTCATATTGGTAGCCCCTCCTCCTTCGCCGGCCCGGGGCCGGGGCCGGGGGCTGGACAGGAGCTGGAGCTGCCCGTCGTCTCCGACGTAGAATTGGCACTTGGTTCGGGGTGGAAGTTGTCTTGCTTGGGCGTGGTTTCTTACTTGGACGCGGCGGCTCTTGGGGCTGGTCAGCTTCATCTTCGTCGTCGTCATCAGACGATACCGTAGTCGGGTTTAAAGCTGTTTTGCCAGCGCGCTTCCTCTTGCCTGCACGCTGTGACCCTTTGTTTTGGGTAGCCTGAGTTCTGGTGTTACTCTTGGTCGGTGTCGTGGCCGGAGTTGAAGCTGGGGCTGAGTCGTGCGCCGTATTCGAGGTGAAAGGCGGCGCTGTCGCTGGGTCTGAAGCGGGAGGGGAAGACAGAGGGGAAGACGGAGGAGAAGGTGTCTTGGGCTGACGCATTCTCTTGTCCTTGCTCCGCGGTCTTTGGCTTTTGTCAACTTGAGGTTGGTCGTCTTGCGCTTTGCCATCTTGAGCGCCTGGGCCTGAGTGACGCTTGGAACGTGGTGAGGGATCAGTCGGCTTGGAAGGCGTTCGGTTTTTCCCTGGTTGCCGCTGTTTCTTGCCGTTCTCTCTAAGCGCGTTCAGCTCCTTCGATATCCTGTCATGCTCTGCGCGCTTCATGTTCTGCTCGTCTTGATCTTGCGCCTGCCTTCGAACCCTTTCGGCCTCTCGACGCTTAGCATCCTCGCGTGCTTTATCTGCGGCTGTTGGTGCGCCATACTCTGGATTGAAGGGTTGCCGCTTGGGAAGGAACGGATTCCCCGTCGTAGGAGGAACCGATGCCGTTTGGCCGCCTTTTCTCCCCTTGTTTTCTTCCCCGTCTTGATTCTCTGTCTTGATTTTCTTGTTGATTGGTAGTAGGGCTACATCTACGTCGGCTGGGCGCTTGCCCCTCGTCCTGGATTTCTTGTCGAGTGCTGCCTGTTTGGGTGCTTTCTTTTCAGATTCTATCCTTCTCAGGAACCTTTCGAACTCCGAGTCATAAGCATCCTCATCCGGCGAGCGATGTATGAAGTTCCCGGGGTCAGCTTGATAGAAACCCTTAAACTGCTCATACCGCTGCTCTTCCACATTCTCTTCCTCATCCTGATCTTCCCGCGTATCCTGTGCCTTTTGCTTCTTGTTGGTTGGCGAATTGGCTGCACCTTCATCGGATGGGGGCTCAATCTTGACCTTGGGTCCTTTGTTGCGTTCTGCCCTACGTGCTTCCTTTCTGCGTAATTTTCGTTCCCGTCTTTCCTTTTCTTTATTGCGGGCACCTTCGCGGTCATCCGAGTCTTCATCACTCCATCTTGCCTTCCCTGCCTCGACCAGTTCTCGCTTGGCGTCATATTTGGCTCTACGTTGGAAAAGTTCGGTCTCGGCGTCATAATCATCATCCTCAAACTCGCGACGTGGGTAGTCCTCGGGGCGTTCTTGATACTTCTTCAAGAACTCTTGATACCTCTGCTCTCTTGCCATTTGAGTTTCTTCATCACTGTCGTTGTAGATGTCATCGCCGCCACCGTCGCCATCGCCATCGTCGTCAATGTATTCGTCGTCGGAAAAAGGTTCGCCCCCATTTGCATCCCAAGCCTCTCGTGCGTTTCTATACCTCATCACAGCCTGACCGTTGGGTTTCGGCCTTCCCGCCCGTTTTTTCTCCTCGTCTGTGAGATCCAGAGCCGCAAATCCACCTCGGGTGTTGTCGACGAAGTCTTGGCCTTGGAAAAGGCGCCACGGCCCACAGATGCCCTCTGCTTTTGCCTGGTTTCTCGCATCGGCAGGGTCAGTAGCGTGGATCTCGTACGGCTGGGTCGAGCTGTTCGCCTGCGTGGCCGCATTCCTGAGTCTGGCGCAAAACGTTCTGAACGGTCTCGTACCCGCTTCGTCGTTGAGACACTCATTCTCCACTCTCTGGAGGTCGGCGATCAGATCACGGAGCTCGCGCTCTTGAATTCGTCTCTTCTTTGAGGCCTCTATGAACTGTCTCGCCTGCGGGTATAGGTCTAGAAGCCTTTGGACTGTCGGCAAGGTTGGATCCGGCTGCCCGATCCTCATCAGGAGGTCCCATTGCTCCTTAGCCCTCCGGAAGTCACTGTCTACGCCATGCTCCCACGTCACGTGTTCGCTCTGAGGGGCGCTTCTGCCCACCCAACCGGCGTGACCAAAATCCCCCACGTAGGCATCAGGAAGCCGCGCGCCGTCTTCGAAATGCAAAAGGACGTTGTTCAGGTGCAAGTCCTGATGGTACACGACCTGATGTCCACCGTGCCGCATGAACCGTATGGAGCTATACAGGTGCCGGAGGTACCGGGCTGTGAACGAAACTGGCGGGCTGACAAAGTTTTTGTCCTCGCCATAAAACCAATGGGCCGCGTTGCCGGCGTTGTGAAAGCTCCAGTAGGACTCGCGGGCCCACCAGGTTGTCGAGGTTGTGACCTGCACGTCCTGCTCGAACTCCAAGTGAACGATCCTGGGGTCAAAGCCATTGGTTTGGTACCCCTGGAGAAGTCTAACCGCTGAAACCTCGTGGGTGCTTCCATAGAGCTGGTTTTCCACTCGGGGTCGGAGGACCTTGCGGACGTAAAGCTCGCCTGTGCTGCGCTTTACGACCAGCTGGGCCTCACCTTCGTTGCCCTTTCCGAGGACTTTGACGAACAGGTAGATCTCTTTGTCTGCTTCGCGCTGGAAGGCAATGTTGTAGATCTGGGTGGCTTTGCCGCCGCCCACCAGGGAGATGGTTTCTCCTGCTCCCGTGGTGGTCTTGGTCCTGGTCTTGGTTTTTGTGATGGTTACCGTCGCCATTGTTGCGGTTCGCTTGTGAAGAGGAGCACGATGAATTTCACAGATGTGACAAGGGGATGAGAATCACGAAGAGATGATGACAAGTGAATTGAGTCGCAAATGATATTCTGACAAGGGCCGGAGAGGGATCGAACATTGGGTTTGATGTACTCGAGTTTCCGGGGCACCTGGGGAGACTTTTATCTCCTGCCGGCCTCTTTGTCCGACAGACGGCCCCCTCCCGTGTGATTATCACCAAAGAGTGCGAAATACATGCACGTAGCAATGCATTGTTGCAGGTCATCATTGTCGTGGTAGTTTTCTGGTCAGGCCTTAGGATGGCAGGTCTATTTCGGGAACAGCAAAATGGAGGAAAGGGTTCTCGACTAAGACAAAGACCAGCATGCCATCAAACCAATCAGGGAACTATCGGCATGCGTTGTACGATTACCACCTTTCATTGCGAGATAGTCTATGGCACTTTGTGCTTCAGTTTGTGCACTCGGTGGCTTCGGAACAAACCCCAAATGCTAGGTTCTTGATGAACTCAACGCCGACAAACCTAATGCATGCGAGTTGCACCTAAGTGCAGGTTGGCTACCTATCCCATGTCTAGGTAATCTTTCCACCCTAGTAGCAGCAGACTCACAGCTCCCCCTTAGCGTGGACTGCATTATTGTGTCCTTTCTTGCCCCGGCCGTCTCTTTGTACCGCACTCTTTGAGCGCTCGGATATAGTTTCTTGGCAACGGGTCAATCCTCGGCATACAGGGTCCGACTGTGAAAGAGCTCCTGCTTCGGGACCGTCTGGCCATTTTGCTGAGTTGAATGAAAAAGCTTGGTGTCAACACTCATCATCACCACTGCCCCCACAATCCTCCATGGTACCCGAAAAAAAACACAATACGAGAATCCTTCAGATTCCGAAGTTTTCATCAGGCCGAATGCTTAGTACCAGTAAGATTGTATTACAATGAAGCATTGAGTTGAAAATCCGCTCCGCATATCCGTTTGGGCATGAAAACATCTTTGTTCTTTTGCAAACTGCACCCTCAACTCCACGACCAAGTACTAGTAGCTCGCCAGGACTTGCCATCCCCAATCAGGTGATGTCAAACCACTCTCTCACTGTGTTCTGTGAAGCCCCTAGATTCTGGAACGCTGCCAATTTAATGGTCTCCCCATCCTCGTCAAAGATTGACGCAACCCCAACTCTCTCCTAGTGATAGTGTTGGGATCCGGCGATCTGGTCCGACAAGGGTGCGGCGATGCGCTTCAGTAGCAGTCCAGAGGGAACCTTCTCATTACAGGCATGAAGGTAGCAACAGTTGTCGGTGTGGTGAACGCTTTTATCTCTCGGGTCTTCTCGATTGCCAAAGTCTAATGCGCCGTGTGCAAACACTTGGCCGTCGTGATCTAGAACGCGATAGGGTAGTTCGTCCGACCTGTCCCGCCGCAATGCTGTAATGGGGCGGTAGTCCCCCCGTACTCGACATATGTTCTCCGCGCTCCATTTCTGTTGAGGGGCTATTTACAAGGCATCGGCTGGCGAGTAGAACGACGGACTCATTGCAGAGTGTTCGATGCGGGCGTCAAGAGACGCCCAAGACCAGCTCGGGGCGCGATTCGCCACTCACCGCGGAATGACTGCCACATACCAGAGAAGTTGATTCGCAAAGTCGCCGAACCGCATTCCTGCCAACTGATTGTAGTCGTTCGAATAGGGTTGAGGACTGGCGCACTCCCTACGTTCTCCAGGTTGTGCTTTGCAGGAAAAGGGTTGACAATCCAAGGCTTCGGTAGGATTGCTCCATGATACCCGAGTAGTGAGCGATTGCCCGCGGTGGTTGAGTTGTTGTGATGAAGTCCTCGAGATTTCTAGCACTAGCGCTGAAACCTGAGAGGCAACTATTCCGTGCTCAAGTTCCTGCTAACCGCCAACTTGCACCCTCTCGTCAAATAATCGGCTTCCATCTCTTCCCCAAATCCACCCCCCATGATATTCACCTCCAATCATATCCCACCGGCACCATGGCTAACCGCGGTCTAAGCAACACCTCGTGCACATCTGCCTGCTTCACCGCCTGTCACCCGTTCTGCCCCCACGCGTGCTATAAATGTCTGCCAGACCTTTTATGAGATGTACTGTCAGAAAGAAAGGGGTTTTGGCTGGCCTAGAAAGAAGAGTCTAGAAAGCACCAGAACCACAGATTTGTAACCATTGCCACAGACTCGCAATTGTAGCCGCGTGGCAAAGTCACGCGGCTTGCCACTATTCACAGCTATAAGGTTCTCTGGCTGAGCTAGAGAGCCGAAGAAGGAAGAATCACGCAGTTGCAACCTCTTCAATTCCACAGAATCCAGAGTGCAGTGCTTCTGACAGGTATAGAGGCTGTTAGCTGGTATAGAGGCTATTCAGGGATAGGATTCGTGTGACATACCCCCCAAGTCTTAGTGTTTTGATGGCAAGACCTATTTCCTCTAGAGAATCTAAATCAAAAAGTGGAATTTTAGCCAATTAGTCTATAAAACGAATGCGTATAAGGAAATAAAGCTATTTACAGCTATCTGATTAATTAATAAACGTTATGTAGGTTAAGTATCCCTTTAAACTGTTTGAATTTCTAGTAAGATAGATTCTTTGTGAAGCTGTCAGCTGGCATTTTGGCTGTTAGAAGATATTCCAGTTAGAAGAGGCCTTTTTAAAACTCCTGTTTTAACCACATATTCTGGATATCTACGTGCCGGAGCCTAATGTTAATTCTCTCGCTCTTGTTAATTACTAGCTAGATAATTTAAAGGTTACTGTAATAGACTTTTAATAAAGTGTTAAGGTTTAAGGCAATATTGTGAAATAGCTATTATAATAATAATAACTCACTAACTGTTCGTTATAAATCTAATAGCTCTATTTCTGGAGTTAATATAGTAACCGTTTCTTACCTTAAGGCTTTTTAAACTACTAATCTTTTAAATAATAGAATAATTTAATTAGCTTATCATTTGTAGAGGAGGCGTTTAAGGTTATAACTAAAAGCTTACTATTATTATATCTGTTATATATAAGGGCTATATATTAAGTTGTGTAAAGGTAATGAATATATTAGTTAGTGGCAGTGCAGTAGTCCTTTTGTGACGAACCCGCAGGCCGCTGGCTGGGTCGGTGCGGCCCGAAGGATTCCCCGCACCAGGGACAGTAAGGAGTACAGTGTTGCACTTGCATGCACACTAGGCCAGGGGGGGTGCAAAGACCCAAAGCCCCTACGACCAGCCAGGAAGAGCTTAGTGACCGGCCGTCAGAGTGTCACCAAGCAAGAATCGTGACGGCGCTTGGTGGGAAGTGCAACGCGCACCACTAAGCAAAGGTCACCAAGCAAGGTACGAGGTACCTCTTAGATAGCTAGTATAGATAGTCATCCTCTTGCCCACGACAGGAGTGTGAGGATTCCTGATCCTTACGCTAGTATTACATTGTTCATTTGTGTCTTACTATTCATTTGTGTCTTACTGTTCATTTGTGTCTTACTGTTCAGACTTGCCTCTGTGCATTATAGTGACAGCGACCTTCAGTAACAGTGTATCACCCCCGTCTAGGAGTGCTAGCTTAACAAGCCGTCTTCGGAACGCCCATCAGCCTTTGGCGTCCTGCTATACGCTCCGTCTTAATCTGACCAGTACTTCGGGTCTGTGCCAGGTGCAGGTCGTAACAATTTACCGCTATAATATTTTATTTGCTATATTTTCAGTGGTGAGATTTTCAGCCTAAATAGCCCCCCTAGGTGGCCTGAACGTAACTGCCAGCCTGCAAAGCAAGGGCTTTTGCTGGCGGGGCTCTGAATAGTTATCTCAGCAAGCTCAGACCCTTTTTAGCGATGTACTGTTTGGGCCCACTGTAATAAGCGAGCCACTGGACCAACCACTCCCCACCCCCCACACAAGCACCGCTAAAGGGTCTGAGGGCCACTTGAACGAAAGTGCCTCTAAGGTCACCAAATTTAATACCATTACTTTCAAAACCTGGCTGAAGGAAGGGCTGAAGGAAAGGTTTATGGCCATTCTGGCGCGCACATTGGCGTCTGCCGGAGCCCAGTTGCCACAGGAGATAACGATGCCTGGGGCGAGCTCAATGTCAAAGGTGATCTCGATGCAGTGCGAGAGACACTGAGGTCCCTCTTTTCACGACTCCGGGTCCACCCATCACTCCTCTACACACTGCAGAAACAAGAATCCGACGCCGAGCCTATCTGTAAGATGATCGAGGTTGTTCTAAGATGGCGGAGAAAAACCTTGGGCGAGCGACTGGCATGACCTAACCCTTGTCTCCGAATATGACTTGGCCATGGCAAAGCGGGAATGCGGCAACCTAGGGGAAGCTAAGCACGGCTTCTAAACCGTCTTCCAACAGCGACGTGCACGACTAGGAAACCCACACCCAGAGACAAACAGTGCAAAACGGGAGTTTATGATCACCTGCAGCGCCCTTGGTCACCGAGAAGACCCGGACAGCCTGCCTACGCCACCCATCAGGTTGGAGGCTCTGAGTAGGGAAATCTCCAAGACTTCAACCGAACCATCCTATAGTAGCGATACCGTTTTAGAAGACGCCGACCCGCGGTCCTCACCCATGGCTCCGCACGAGACCGAACAAATGTCCCCGGATGATTGGAGTAAAGTAGAAGCGCAGTCCAAGGCCATCGCGGCGGAGCAAGAGTCCCGCCTGGGTACCCCCCACCCTGAGACCATCAACGCACTCCTCTGGCTCTTCGCCGTCCAGTTTCTGATTGGCATCGTTTCCGTGGGCGCCCAGACCATGATAACCCTACTCTTCCGTCTTCGCCAGGCGGCCATCCGTGAGCAACGGCTTCTCAACGCTCTCCAAATGGAAGAAAAGATTGCATGGATTTGCACTGAGCAGAACCTGACGGGGTATGCTCTTGATATCAACCATGCTATCAGACGCCATATTGAGGAGATGCCCCCGGACGGCGAGGAGATGTATGAGGAGCTACTGGCCTTGAAAGTCCGATGTGACGAAAGAATTGCCCAGGCCGAGGACCCCGTCGAGGCCGAGAGATTGGTAGACACAATCCTCCAGATAGGTGCGGAAACGGAGTATCCCTGACGGGGATGTCTACCTCATCAACGCACTTCGGCTAGCCTTCCTGGCGGGGCTGAAAAGGGATTCTTCCGTTGTTGGGGTTCTCAAATCTCGAGTTTACGGCCCGTCTTCGAGCCCTGATGGAGGAGGCGAGAACTCCGCGGGCAGGCGTGAGTGGGGAGAAAGCTGTTGAGCAGGCCTTGGCAGTGCTGGAAGCTGCATCCCCAGGGCATACAATGGGTCTTGCCGACTTCCAGGTTAAGGTAAGTCGTATGCTAGTGTCAGGGTATGACTTCCGCGAAGATGCGGGCATACCAAGGGAACAGATGGACAAGTTGGGGGAGGGGGGCGCAAGGGCGTCCACTGAGGCAAATTCCAGCGCCACTTCATGGGAGAACGTGGAAAAGGCGCTCAGATTATGTCTGGATTTTCTGCTCGACGCGGGGCACGCCATCGATCTTAGATAACATCAATGCGCCTGTGTGGAGTTGTGGATTGTTAGGGTCACCTTTCTTTTAGGGCTTCCTTATTCTATATAGGGTTTACTTGCCAATTTCTGGAACTTCACTTCGCGAGATATATGATAACGTGACCCCATGAATACCGGGATTAGCGCCGCAACACCCTCCCACTATCAATAAAGCCCCGGTTTGATAGGCCTAGGAGGGCTCCGTCACTCACGGCGGGGGCGTTCCTACTCTCCTCAGGGTTCTGCCAGAATGTTGACCAAACAGGACACAGTGGTAGACTCAGCACCATCATAGATTAGCCTCCGCGAGATGGTATCGCTAATAGAGATGATACATGGGCGAGAACAGAACGCACTTACTTGCCGACTGCGGAAAAGTTGGCAGCAGAAATCAGTTCCGAGCCCGAGCCTGTTTAACGCTTGCATTTGGCAGAAGCCCATGCTACCTAGGCATCTTAGACAAGTATCATGAAATATTACAAAACCCTCATAACAGTTGTTCTAGGTAATAGTAAGATACCTCTCTAAGTCTACATACCCCTAAATACCATCCAACCCCAGATAAACATCTCTGAGATCCACAGTATGCGTTCCCGACTGTCCCCCATTCTCCGCAACATCAACCTGCTTCAAAATCAACGCCCCATTGCTGCTCTTCCAGAAGGCAAATACCCGACCCCGGCTCGGCATCCCCACAGCCATCGCATCCTGCTGTACCTTCAAGTCCGCGCGCTCCGCTGAGAAATTCGCAATTTCCCTCACCATCCCGCTCGGCACATCCAACACACACAGCTTATGCCTCCCGCTCTTAAACGCGAACACATCACCGACCTGGGCGGCGTTGTCGATGCGCTTCTCCGCCAAATCCAAGTGTTTGTGGCGGCCGCGCTTGCCCAGCGAGAGAATAGCGCTGTACGACTTGTTGCAGGCGGCCGTGAGGAACATGCGCGAATTTTCCGGTCTGACCACATCCATGGCGCAGAAAATGCCGGTTAGGCCTGTATCGTCACCGTATCCCACACTTAGCGCTGTTGGCTCGAGTTCCTGTTCGAGTGTGGCTTCCATGCCGGAGCAGTTCCACAGGCGCAGGTAGACGGGGTACTTGTGCGTGCCGCTGTATTCCTGTGTGGCGGCTACCATGAAGGTAGAGTCGGGCGAGAAATTCACCCGTTGGATGCGGTACTGGTCGGAGCTGGAAGAGAAGGCGGCGTATTGGGAGTGGGGTTCGACGGAATTGGTCAAGTACGGCATGCCGTTGATGATGCGGAAGAGGTGGATGGCGGGGCCGCATCCCACGGCGATGACGGCGTCGTCTCGCGAGACGGCTAGACACGTCGCAGCCGTAGACGCCGCCAGCAGGCCTAGCCTTGTCTCGGTTTTGTGCCCGCCCTGGTCGAAGTAGAGCAGCTTCGATGTCTTGTCGGCTAAGGCTACCACGGCAACGCTGTTCGTACCGCCTTCGACGAGTCGCACGCTGAACGCACCACCACCACCGCGTCGGATCGTGCTCTGATCCGTCTGCTGGACAAGATCCAGGATGGTTCCGCTCTGGAAGGGCCATGATATCTTTGTGATGTGGCTCGGGCTCCGTCGCGGCCAGAGGAGCAGAACCGTTCCGGCGGCGGAAAATCGGAATTGGAGGTCTTCTGGCACCGAAGGGCCCATAGATTCCGACGCCGGGTTTCGCTTCGGCGCGCCGAATAAGCCGAAAACGTTGAATTTCTTTCGAAACGAGGTTCTGCTGGAGTTGGCTATACTTGTCGCCGCTGGTGACGACGGTCTTCTTCGGGGAGTGTCATGGGAAAGATAAACTGAGCCGTGGTCTACTTCCAGACTTGGGTCCGGGCGTGTTATTTGCTGGTGAGGCGGCGGAGGCGGAGACTTATACACTGGGGGCTGGTTCTCCTCCACCACCTGTAACCCTGAGTCGACGTACGATGGGATGCCCGACGGCGAGTCGACGGCTGGAGAGCGGGCCTCGAGGAAACGGCTGTCTTGAGGGGGTAGCGGGCTGGCGACGGGCTGGTATGGAAGGTACCGGTTATGCTCGGCTTCCGTGGTCATATGTGCATATTCGGCGGATACCCACACTATCTCAGTCGGTGTTGGGAATGCCCCCTGGCCGCCGTATCCGGGCTGTTGTTGTTGTTGCTGCTGTTGTTGTTGCTGCTGTTGTTGTTGCTGTTGTTGTTGTTGTTGTTGGGGGTTGTTCTCAAATACAGGCGTTGGACCCCTCTGCGGTCCTCCTTCGTATGGTGGCCGTTGCAGTGGAGGGTTGGTTTCGAAAACAGGCGCCAGACCCTTCTGCAAGCCGTCTTCGCATGGTGAAGCCGGTGGTGAGCCGCGGGCGTCAATGCTCGTTGATGCTTCTGAAATGCTTGGGGATGCCATGAGGTGTTCCGCAAGGCCTTGCCGGGGCGAGGGTGATGCCTGTGGGGGGCCGCGGGCGTCGATGCTCGTTGATGCTTTGGAAATGCTTGGGGATGCCTTGAACTGTCCCGCAAGGCCTTGCGCGGGCGAGGGTGACGCCTGTCGACTCAATCTCTCCTCGGGATATCGAGTTTGCAACAGCATCGGACGCAGCTGATCGTCACCCTCAAAGGGCTCCTCCCCCGCCGTATCCACCTCCGGGTTTTGCTGTTCCCGTCGTGAAGGCGGAGCACCGCGAGCACGAAGAAACGAGGCAAACTCCGTGGCTTCCGCATTCAAACTCCTCTTTAGTCGGTCAGAAGCTGCCCCCCTCATTGGAACCTTCAATGGTTAGTCGTTAGCAAGTGACTCCCTCTCACAGTTTTGCACGGGAAACATACTATCATGCCTGAGCTACTGGGAAGCTGAGATAATATCCCACCAATGTACTCCCAGACGGCTTTCTTGGCTGTGCCCTCTTCCAGCGAGCTCGACATTGTTTGGACCGTGTCCAAGATATCCTTGTCTGATGACGCTGCGGCGGGATGGGCTTGCCCTTCCTCCGTGGATTCCCTATGGGAGACCTGTGACTGGATAACTGTGGCCAAGGCGGCCAACGTGACATCGTGCAGGGTCCAAAATGCCTCGAGCAGATTGACATCCGTCATCCCGCCGATCGTGGACCGCACGCACTGCGAGGCGCTCTTCAGGGATAGGGATCTCAGTGACGGCGATGTAGGGTCGCTGCAAAAGGGCGTCTGATCTCTTGGTAAGCCAACGATTCACGGGACAGGGGTTCAAGCTCACTCACACGGCCGCGCTCGAAGCTCGACGCGCTGAATCTAGCACATCCAAGTTGCTGAATGCAGGAATTTCCATCTGTTTCCTGCAGCTCGTCTAGCGTCGCCGGAACGATGGTGTTCAAGACGAGGTCCTCGAGCGGGGAGAGAGCCTGCTGCCGAGTCCATGCCTCAGTGAGCTGCGCAACGCGTTCGCGGAGTAAGTCCTCCTGCTCGAACCGCAGCGGGTCGCGGTGCAGAACAAGCACCCGAAATGATGAGATGAATGCATCAAGCGCGAGGGCTCGTTGCAGGGCATGGTCCTGTCGCCCACATCTCTCGGGGGGTGTGAGACGAGTGCCAAGGCTCGTGAGATAGACGGCACTTTCAAAGCATGAGTTTTTGCTCAACAAGACGGACTCATCCGCTGCTGTGCCCGACGTCGGGAATTGATGCTGCACAAAGTGCGCGCTCTGAGTGTCGAATATGATTTTGAGTCGGAGCATGGATTGGCGGATTGTCTGGCCCAGGGCACCCCAGGAGGTCTCGGCCACGCTGCAGAGGCGGATTGTCGTCAGGCCGACGAGCTCCCAGATGATGTTTTCGATGTCTGTCCGCTGCGAAACCTCGGCCCACAACGCGGAGGCCGGGTTTTCCATCTTGTCGGGCGCGCGCGCAGCGGGTCTCGTGCTGTCGGCGGTGGATGATTGGGATCGAGGGAGGCGGTGATATGGGAATTTGCGACGACGAAGTTTTCTTCCTGCAGCTGGCCGGGTTGGGGAGATTGTATCTGGATGCCTGGAACCCAAGCAAGATAATGCAAGTGATAGCCGCCACGTCATGTTGCGCTTAGCGTGGCGCTCATGATGGTTGCGCCATGGCCCACTTGAGACGGCATGAGCGGGCGCATCGCATGTCCGTGGCTTAATAGACGCTTCGATTATTGGATTTGGGCTTTTTGAGGGCATTTCTGGACTCGTTGTTGGGCGCCTCCAAGCAGCCATGGCGCCTGCAGCATGGGTCGCGGCAAATGCGGCTACCAAGGCCCAGGCTCAGAGCCTCGCGAGTCTTGGGCTTTGGCTGACAAGCTCTGCCCGGCCGGGAATTTTCTTTATCTAGCAGGTCGAAGCGGATCTTGCCGAGCCTCCCCGCGGCCATAATTACCTGGTTGGCCCCTTCCCGTTTGACTTTGCTGGAGCCTGGCTTGGTCTCTCCTTCCCGTTCTTTCCCACCAGTCCCCCACCATCGACAAAATGGACACGCCACGACGTGAAAGCCCTTGGGAAATAGACCAACCACGAGTTGCAAGCCCTTGGGAAACGGGCGAGTCGAAGGGCCCGGCGACCGTGACGGCATCCGACGATGGCGAGTCCATCTCCTCGAACGCACCCGAGACGGAGCTGCGGCAAACGCTCAAAGAGCGCCATGTCAACATGATCGGCTTCTCCGTGGTGTTGGGGGTAGGGCTGTTTTTGTCAACCGGGAAGTGCATCTTCATCAGCGGCCCGGGCATGACCGTCATTGCCTATCTTCTGATGGGAACGCTCATGTGGTACGTACCTGACGACCCGCCCGTCCTCCATCGCCACCCCTTCCGACCTTCCTTGCCCACGCTAATTTGATGTACACCAGGTCGGCCATGGCGAGCATGGGAGAAATGACGGCGCTCTTCCCGGTAAAAGGCCCCACCTTTGAATTCGCACGACGGTTCATCGATGAGTCCATCGGCTTGTCCGCGGCGTGGATGATGTGGTTCTCGTACGTGTGCGTCGTCGCGGCCGAGCTGTCAGCCATCACCGAGATTTTCAAATTCCGTGTCGACCCTACCTATCTCCGCGACCTCAACTACCCCGAGGAAACCGTCGAGTGGGCGGCAGGCCTGGGCACGAACCCCAGCGTGTGGGTCGGTCTGTTTCTCATCGTCGTCCTTCTCGTCAACCTCCTGCCCGTGCGCCAATACGGTCGACTCGAGTACATTTTTGGTTGCATCAAAATCACCTTCCTCGTGGCTCTGATCATGATCAACGTCGTCTTGAGCGCGCGCCAGAGATTCCACCAGACCAGATTCTGGACGTACGAGACGCCATGGGGATTCGCTACCACCACCTTCACAGCGAGGGCGGGAACGGCAGGCCAGCCGCCGATTGTCTACACGGGGCCGACCGGACAGTTCGCTGCGTTTTGGACCACCATGGTCACGTCCTTCTTCTCGCTCATGGGCTGGGATCTCATCCTCCTGACGGCACCCGAGAACCGGCATCTCCAGCGCGAGGAGACCATCAAGATTTCCACCCGCAAGATCGCCCTGCGCGTCATTGTCTTGTACACGCTGGCTGTGTTTGCCGTCGGACTCAACATTCCCTACACGGACGAAGGGCTTCGCAACCTCACCATCAACGGCGTGTGGGGCGGCCATTCCAGCGCCTTTGTCCTCGTCGCCATCCGGGAGCACGTCGTCGGCCTGCCACATTTTCTCAACGGCTTTTTCATCTTCTCAGCTGCCACGACGGGAATCAACTCGCTCTACGGTGCTTCGCGACTTCTCCACGCCATTGCCAGTCTTCGGGATGCCTGGCCGCAGTGGGCGTGGATGGAGAGCATCCGCTCGAGGCTGGAGAGAACGCGGCTCGGAGTTCCCATGAATGCCGTCTTTGTCAGCTGGCTTTTCGGCTTCATTGCTTTCTCGTCTTCCAATTCACAGTCTGCTGAGGTTGGTATTCCCCTACCTTATTTGCCGTTGCGCAGATGCTGATCGTTGCAGACCCTCGGGAGAATCATTGCCACCGCCGCCACATCGACGCTCATCGTGTATGCGGTGAACTGCTTTGCCTTTTTGAAATTCTTTCAAGAGTACGTCTCATCACACAATTATATTTGCTAGTAGTGCGCCACCGCAGGAGAGTTTGTCCGCTGACAGAAATACCTGCAGAATCAACTCAGCGGCGTGCGGCGAGAGAGATGAAGAACTCAACATCCAGCCGGAAATGCGAAATCGATACAGACGTTCCGCGAAACGCTATCCTTACCGATCCCATCTCCAGTGGATCCGCGCTCTGTACGGACTGGTATTTTGCACTTTGATGATCATTTTCCAGGGGTGGAGAACGCTCATCCCCCCTGCAACAATCAACGACTTTGTCGCTTCGTATATCAGTGTAAGTCACAGTGCCAACTGCGTTAAAGAGCAAGAACTAATATGCTCACGACAGGTCCTTATCTTTCTTGTCTTAGCGGCACTGTACTTCCTCAAAACAAGGGGCCTCAACCCGTCGAGCTGGCACATCAACGCGAGCAAGCTGGCCGGCTTGGAGGCGGTTGGTCCGCTTGTCGTTGCAGATCCTAACAGCCGAGAGCCATGCAAGTTTTGCGGCATGAAGCACCGGCGTGGTGTTCTTGTGTTCCCGAAAGAGAAGGGGGTCAGCGCGCGGAAAGGAAGGGCAGTTCTAGAGTGGATTTGGACTTGGCTGAAGTAGGGGATGTCATTGCCGTTCGAAGACTGGGCGGTTGTCACATACGAAACTGCTAAAGGGTCGCGTTTGGTGGAGGCATTGATATTTAAGACCTTATAATATAATCTTTAATTGTCCGTATCAGATGAATACTCCGGCTGGCCTCACTGTCATACCATATATGGAGGGGTGAATCCCTGCTGCCTTGGGCACATCCTGAAACGGACGTTTGCCCCCTTGGCTTATTTAGGCGTTTCCTAAATTAGCTTTCGGGCTAGTTGTTGTCTCCACGAGCTAGAGGGTCTAAGGGTATAGCCCTAAGATCAGCTTTGATATGCCTTCAATCGACTATGTCACTGTCGTCCAAATCGTTAGCACACCTCCATGAGACAGTAATTGAAAACCTTACAAGTCGTGAGGTCCGGAATTGTCCAGCCACTCCAAAATCCTCCTGCCGCTCTCGTTCTCGCCGAACCGAACGAAATGAAGGCTAATTTGAGTTCTGTTTAATCTCTGTCTCTTCAACTCCTCGACCAGACTCCTCACCGGAGTCTGCACCCCCGCACCATGAGTTGACGAGGAACCAGCCCAGTTCCCATCTGTCAGAATATACAAACTGACTTTTCTTCTCGCGAACACGTTAACACTGATACCTGAAAGTCTGTAAGGCAGACGTGGAATAATGACGTTATTGATCAGGTCCGTCATCCGGTTCTCCATCAATTCTCCGTCGCCTGCAACATTCACTGCAACCCCCACATATCTTCTGCCTCGACTTTCCTTAAGCACCCCGCCGTGAGCCCTTTAACAGCCTTGCAGAAATAAAGTCACTTTACCTACCATTACAACAAACCAACAAGAATGGCGTCTGCCCAAGAGACCAAGGACGTTAAGGCCATGGAGGAGGCGGCCTTGGCCACCTACCTCGCGATCAGAAAGGCCAAGAAGGCAGGATTGTCGGCCGTGGCGGCCTTTGCCTTAGCAACCCAAGGTACGGATCTTCCCAAAACCAGCCAGATAAAGCAAGCTAACACCCACAGTCTACACAGATCAGCCCTTCGAGTATGTCGACGCCCCCGGCGAGCCCGCCGGCAACACGTCCTCTGCGGAGGAAAAGAAGGACGAGGAGCCCCCCGTGCCAAAGCCGCGGACACCGAACACCACAGAGAGCCGCTGGTTGTGGGTCGGCGATGGTGACAATTTTGGATGTCGCAATGTGGCGGTTGGTGTTGAGTTTTGATAGTTTCAACAACCCAAGTTTACCCACTCGTTGCGATGCTGGTCTTAACCAAGAAAATAGAGCGGAAAGTTTGCTCAGTGTAACGAAAATCCCACCCGCAGTTCATCATTTATTATTATGCCTCCGTGGGCGAGAATGGGTACTGGAGTGGCGGGTACTTCGTTCCCGTCTGGAGCGGACGTTCTGTGCGATCTCCGGGAAGGATCAACCAGCGGTGCATCTGCTCAATAGGCACGCGGTGGAGGATGCGTCGGATTTGGTCGAGGCGTATATCAATCTCTTCAAGGGACGAGAAGAATCCAGACTGCGAGAGGATGCTGAACGACTCGGCGAAGTTGACGGTCGAGTGGTTTAATGACGAGACGGAGATCTGCGATGATCCCAAGTTTGCCGGGCCACCGCCCCCGGAGACGAAGGAGACGGAGGAGATTGCGAAGGCGGTGAAGAATGCTGAGAATGCCGAGGCTGCCTAGGAGAAGGTCAAGGAGACACAAGTGCAAGGGGTGGCTGGGGAGGATACAACCGAGCTTGTCCCATTCTTGGGTACCTACTTACACCGCACAACCTAACCCTTGGAAGTGGATATTACAACCCTCATAACAGCACAATGCATTTCCCGAATGTTGCCCATAGCAATTAGGAGGTGCTTGAAGAAGGGATCCAGACCTGGACGGCCTCAACGCGATGATCAAAGATGGTTCTGACATTGAGATGAGTTTTGTTCCAAACCGTGCAAAGGCTTGAGTCCGGTATCTACATGTCTTCAGTGTATATGGATATATTCTTCCATTATATATAAGCACCTTAATTTAATCTGAGTTACATTATTCGATACGGTACTGCACGAAGCCCCCTCTCCACATACTAGCATAACTCTGGGCCTTCTGAGTGCTCTGAGCCCAAGTCCTCAGAACTTTTCTTCTTTCCGCATTCCTTAGAACTATCTGGAACCTTTGAGCCTCCGGCCAGATCAGGTACACCAGTGGATTCCGAAATAAGTAGGATTCAACGCTCTAGCCCATACAATTTCCCCAAAATTGCCATTCAGGCATCAGCTTAAATGCCTACGAGTGTGTCATAGGAATACAGCGGCAATCTCAGCCATGCCGTTTCCATGGCGCCAGCCCCCCTTGCCCGGGCGAACAAGGCATTTTCACCCTCACAAAAACCTATAGAGAGGGAGAGCTGAAAGGAAGACAGCCTCGAGCAATCTTTTGCCGTTCTCTTTTGATTATCCGTCTCGACTCTTCTCCGTCTTGACTCTTCTCCTCGCCAAGACATCCACCACCCTTGAGCGGTGGGGTCGGGATGATACAAATTCGCCATCTCCGTCTTGGAGCCCTCATCGCTGCCATCGCTGCCAGCGCCGCTGCCCAAGAGCGGACTGGCTTCGATCACAGACTCTGCCACAGAGGAGACATGGTTAACCCCGAGACGGAGTGGAAAGCGAGGGTGATTGCCACTGTGCTGTCTGGGTTTGAAGAAGTTTGTGCGGTAAAGGCAGACTTGAAGCAGTTTTACCAGCAAATTGTGAATACCTTCTATCCCCCTGGAAACTCCGACCCCGCTCGACAGAGACGACGAAAATGGAGTGAGGCGGCAAATGAGCTGGTGGGCGGCCGCACTAACGGCTTCCTCCGCAGCTTCCTTGCGCTCGTCGTCTACTACTTTGGCATAGTGTCCGCCCTGGTCGAGCAGCTTGGCGGCGGAGGGACGTCGGCAGGCGGGAGGATCGCCAGCGCCATCTTCCTCTCGTGGCTAGTGCCACTAGCCCTGCTAAGCAACACCTTTGGCCCGCCGTCATTGCGTAGAACCCCCCTTGAGATCTTGATCCGGTTTCTGGAGCCGGTCCCTGGCGAGACTCTGCAACACGGCAACGACGTCGGCGCTCGAGGTGCACAAGGCGGATGGACTGGTGCGTTGGAAGCCGAGAATATGAGAAACCGGGTTGCGACATTTTTGCTAAGTTCGAGAGAGAGCGACTGGGCTACCGGGTTCCCAATGTCCTGCAGGTCAGGCTCCGAGGGGTCGGGTGGACCGAGCAAGTCAAGAGGCCAATCATGTCATCCCACCCAATCTCGTCCTTCTCTCAGCTGTAGGTTGCAGTCACCCAATCAGCGTAATCGGTCTTGGTCAGTCGCAATTCATTACTTTTTGAATCACATATCCAATTTAAGGATGCGTTCAAAAACTTCGTGATCCGTAACAGCCTCAAGCCCGCAGAATCCCAGAAGCGTGGGTTTAATTGAGGCCGCTGTCACGCCGTACTGTGGCACCTATCTCCCACATAGTTCCCAGCGCGTAAAATATGTGTAAAGCATCCCCCTCTCGCCTGCCAGTCACCATGACTTGCTCTCCAAGAAAACTATGGGACATAGGCCGCACATGCACCGAGGATTCGGTCACGCCCGCGACATCTGGCTCGTGACCGTCCCCCCGCACCGTTCAGCGTCTAGCGAAGGATCGAATGTATTGTACAATCCACCACGTCCGCCTCGATGACAACCTAACCTATCAGGCTCTATAGTACAGCTAGGGCGACGACCCCAGTCCCCGCGAGATTACCATAGTGGTCCCTCTGGCAGTGGCGCCATCACTGGCCCTCGAACGTTGGGAGCTGACGTTTTGGTCTTTCGGAGATTCAGAAGAATTATTGTTCCTCGGAGAAGAACAGGAACAGCTGCTTTTCCCAGACACCAGGCATTCGTACTATTTCCACGTACTATTATACAATACTTCCTACAACCCTACTACGTGTAGATAAGGCATTAAGCAGGCTAAACCAAACCCACATCATCCGGTCCATACTCCTGCGCTAGGTTAGCCTCGCCCACGGACGGGTACCCAATCGGTGAGAATGTGGCATCAGCCACCCTAGGTGGGAAACCGCTCCCAAGTACGCTGCTCCAGCAGTCTCAATAGCCAAAGAAATATTCTAAAGATATGGAAGTCTGGTTTCATATCAACCGAATATCCCTACCGAACTCTACCCCTCTCGTCGCCTGGCCCTGCATCAGTCCGTCCACGTAGCACTCTCCAATCAGCTGGAACTTCCTGTCCACCGGCACAGCCTTGTTTTCCCTCCTTCTCACCTCTATATCCTTTTCCTCTCCGTCCTCTAGAACCTCACGGATTACGAACGGCACATCAGCGCCGAGCAACACCGCGACAAAGTCGTCCTCCCGCATTGCGCCAGGGCCTAAGCCAACGAGCCCCTTCTTGGTAATGAAGAATTTCCTCTTGTTGCACACTGCCACGGCCGCGTCGCGATAGCGCTTCCAGCGCGTCTTATTCTCGCGTCCGCCCCTCACCCACTCGTCCGGGGATGCCAGACCGGTCAAGAGGGTCGAGAGTTGGTTCTGGGGATCGCGCTCGGAACCCCAAAATAGTCTGTCCCAGTACGCGTCCGAGTCCGCCGACAGGTCGAATCCGTCCACCTCCCCCATGTTCTTGCCCGCGACCCAGGTGCGTATGAAGGCTCTGTAGAGGTTGGATGCCCGACGATCGACCATGGCATACGGTCCGTTTTGGGACTCTACGACTAAATTCGGGAGGACAGGATAGCTCTCCGGGTGTTTGTGAACCAGTCTCTGGAGCCAGGTCTTGGCGATAGGGTTCGTTGCCCACTTGCCCTGGACCTCTGGAGAGTCGGGCCCGACAACGGGGGTGTCGGGTAATGGCAAGTCAAAAGACCAAGGCTCCAGGAGGCCCGTATGGTGGACGACCCTGCTTATAAGAGTCCCGCGGACTATGAGGGTATCGAGCTGGGCGGAGGGAGAAGGGGTCAGGATCACATCTTTGTTGGCGGAAGCAATGTGAGTGCTGTTGTACAGCCCAAGGACCGTTGTATCGATAAAGTAATCCCAGCGGGGCACCCAGCTCGGAGAGAAGAGCTCAGAATTGTCGTCCGGGGGGTGCTGAACGGTGGTCAGGATTTCGAGGCTCTTGGTCCGGTTGATATAACCCAACGCGACGTCTCGGTAGACTTCCGCCACCGACTTGCTGTAATCTGCTTGCCAAAGAGGCGGTGGGAGAGCAACTGGAAGCTGGCGCGACGTCGCTCGCTCCTCTGCGATACTCTGGACCATGAATTGTTCCATGTGGGTTGGGAGGAGGTGGTAGGCGAGTGGAACCGCGGGCTTGTAGGCGCTCCAGTTGGTAGAATATTTTGTTATACCGATCGTGTGTGCTGTGGGATGCGACAATAGGGCGTACACCTTATCCTGGGGCTTCGTGGCGCCGAATCTACGGACGTTGTGGATGACATGGATGAAGGTGGCCAATGGCGTCAAGGGCGAAAAAGTCGTATAGGCGTGAAACACTTGCTCGACCTCGGCCGTTAAGCCCAGCCGAAAAAGAAGCGACTGACAGTATCGCTTGAGAAACATGGCAGTCAGTCCGATGGGATGCCATTCCGAAGCCAGACCTCCCCAGAGCACGGCAACGTTAGCCGCCAGACCGACTTCCTGCAGGGTCCAGGTCCGCGAAAACCATGGCAGCTGGAGAAATCTCTCGAGCTTAGCCTTGTCCCCTTGGTCGGGGTCGACGAATATTTTCGGGAGGGTTAACACGCCGCTTGTCCCATCGCGAAGCTGCCAGTGGAGATCGCCGGTATCTTCGTCAAAATTCCCAAACCGACCGCCGGTCTCAACTATCGCCCCAGTACCCTCAATAAGCTCCTTGAACGCCTGGAATACGGAGGGAGCATCATTGTGATGGTCAGGTCCCAGCCATACTGTCGCATTGGTTGCCTTGCCATAGATTTCTGCCATCATGTTGACTTGGTGACTCTTCTCGACGTCGTCTTCCTGGTTGATACAAAGCGCATCCGCCCATAAGAGTGCCGGTGTTTTGCTAAACCGCGTGAGGGCAGCCGCGAGATTTTTGGTGACCTTCATGGCCTTCCCCTCGAGTGAAACCGCGACGGTGTCCGAAGCATCACCCCAAACATACGAAAGGGCGATATACTCCGGAGGGCTCAACGCATCGGCAATGACGAAGCTGCAAGTAACCAGGGGGCCTTTGCGGCTCTCTTCCTGGTTGAACTTGATCAGGCGGATTGAGGTACGGCTTGGAAGAGCATCGTATTGATATTTCTCCATCTCGTATGGAGATAGTGGCACTTGGCTGCGGTTTTCAAGACGAACAGAGCCGAAGGAATTGATGGCGGTGGAGACTTTGACTCGCTTGAAATACTCCGCATACTGCGGCTGAACCCACGTCAAACATCACAAGTGCAATTTTATCACGTGACGCTAGCACACATCAATATGCTGGCTTGTCAGAAAGAAGGCCTCTGTCAGAAGCGCTGCACCCTGGATTCGGTGGAATTTATGGGGGTTGCAACTGTGTAATTGTATTTCTTGTATAGTTCTGGCTTCCAGCCAGAACCTTCTTCTTTATAGACCTTTCTATAGGATTCAGGCTTCGTCACAGTAGTGGCTGAGGCTCACCGGCGCTCTGGCAGTGCCTGTCAGATATGACAGCAATTACCACTTGTCAGAAGTAATAAACGTTCTGTGCTTTTTAGTGCAGTGGTAATGCGCGACAATTAAGAGTCTCAGGCCTCTATAGGCTTGCCGTTTCCAGAATTTGCCACCCGGCGTTAGCGCCAAGACCTCATGAGTTCGAGTTCAGCCAGCGGAAAAGGCAAGGCTATCATGGTCGAATCTGACTCCCAAGCGTCTGCCTCCCCAAATGCTGGAGGGGAACCTGCTGAGGAGTACCGACAACAAGGGCTTTTCTGCTTGGGCATCATACTCCTCGAAATCGCCTTCTGTCACCCCTAGGAAGAATTACGGAAACTAACTTGTAAAGAGCCCAGCATCACGCCATCGGGTGAAGCAAACACCTGAGCTCTGTGTCATTTTGAGGAACAAAATTGGGCCAAAGTTCCCGCGCATTGTCGAGAAATGCATTGGTCCAGTTGGAGGGAATTTGCACGGCGGGAGCGAGGAGCTGGCTGGATATAGATTTCCTCATCGCTGCCGTCGCTGAGCTCCAGGACATCAAGGACGTGCTCGAGAAGCTCAACTTGGCTGCATAAGCTAGGCTACTTGTTAGGTTATTGCTGGAGATTACGGGATTCCATCTCCGGTGAATTGCGGGCTGGCTGAACGCCGAGTTGGCATTTTTACGTGGGGGACTACATATAATCGGTTAACGCCTTCTTTAGCAATACTACGGGAGGGTTTGCTCCGACTGAGAATGAACACCACGGAAGTAAGCGTTGCCGACGGCGAATTCCAGTTTGCATTAAGGTGCGGAAATTCTAAGCCTTGGAAGGCATGGGCGTGGCCAAGACTCTTCAACACCGCAGCTGCATTGCAGGCTGCTGTGAAGGAGAAAATGAGATATACGTGTGTCCCTCCTTCAGCCGTAGGTCCTCTTTGCATTTGCATATCGTGGCTTGCGCACTGGCTTCAGCTTGCTGCTGAAGTGGTGACTTGGCCAGTTTTGGATGGCTTTGTGTTTCACAATTGAAACCTGGATGAAGTGTTCGTTATCACCAGCCCAGTTAGGGGATAAGCATGATCTAGGTAGGTACTTCCGGCTCCGAGCCATTGCTGGAGAATACTGGCAGGGATGCTCGGTTTGGCGCCTGTAAGAGAAATGAAGAATAATGAAAGGGGTGGCGGACAGTAACTTGGTCTGCAACTGAGAAACGAGTGAAGCGAGGGGACCTCGGTTGGTTGTAACGTCGAAGGTCTGGAGCAGCAGCATACCTAGGTACCTAAGGTACCAATGTATATTTCTGGCCACCGCCCCAGGTACCGCCAACTTGGACACCATCATGCTGCGTTTTGCGGCCGCTGGCAAGATCGCGACAGCGTGACATGGAGTCCTTTTGACGCCATCAATCGCTACATCGGGTGTTCAAATTCTCATCGGTCTGGAATTCACTGACCTTGGGAGGCGTAATCTTTGTGTACACGTAGCAACAACCACCCTTAAACCCCCCCTGACCTCCCCTCCCAAATATTCCTCACCAACCACCAATACCTCCGCTCCGTCTCTCCCCTCGCATCGTACGCGGTGTAGAGCCCGGAGATGGAGGAGGAGCCGCCGTTGGAGAGGAGGTGGATCAGGAGTGTAGGGTTGTCCACTGATAAGGAGGAGGCGTCGGGGAAGATGGACTTGGTTATCGGAATGGCAGGAGCAACGGCAGTGAGGATTTTAAGCGGGGTCCAGCAGAGGAGCAGAGGTGGAGACTTGAGGAGGAGGATGGGTGAGGGTGAGTAGAGGGCTTGGTATTTGGTGAGGTATTTGGCCATGTGCTGATCTTGGGCACCGGTCCACGCGGCGAAGATGATGAGTTTTAGGGGTGCGCGTGTGATTTCGCTTGGTGCAACTCTTAGAAGCAGTTCTATGTAGTATATAACCCCTGTATAACGATTGGAAGCTTACTCAACTAAGGTACCTAGGCATCGTGGCGGTGTCCCTGAACACCGAATCCGTCACGCCCCGGCTTCTCCTTCCTCGCAAGGGCATGGTACGTCATCCCGAATATCTCATCGTCCTCATCGGGAGAGCTGTCCCGCTCCACGCTGCCGATGCTGGCTTTCCCCCCATGCGCAACACGAAGACCACCACCGGCAGGGACGCCGCTGGGGACGCGTTGGATCTTGTGCCACGTGACCTTGCCCTTCAACGTCTTGGAGTGGGAGTTGGTGGTACAAGACCCCCCCCCCTGCGTTGCGTATCCCACCTCAATATCCGGCTGCAGGTACGGGCGGCTGATGCCAAGCGACTCAAACGCGCCGGGGAACCAGCGGCGGGCGAGGGGCCAGAGCGCCGGCACCGAGGCTGTGACAATCGCGAGGTTGATTTCTACCGTGCTTGTTATGTAGCCGATTGAGAACTTTCTGTCCTGGGGCGACATGTAGTAGAGCCGGACGACGTAGTATAGTCTCACACCACTGATTATGGTAACACTGTGGTTGAGATGCCCAAGGCTTTATGGTTAGCCATGTTTCGTCAATTCAAAGATGGTTTTTGCTGGGGCGCTCACAGGGTTCCGAGGAGGAATACAGTAAGGAGGGCGTTTCGGACACGCCTGTTGAGCTTCAGGTTGAGGAAGATCAGCAACGGGATCAGGACTGTCAGCGCATCCGTCACGATGTTTACCACCGATTGCGAGATGGCGTAGATGTCCCTGCGGATGCACTTGGGTGACACAAGTTTGTCCTTTATCGTCGTAATCCAGAGCGACTCGATCGGCAGGCACTGCACCATCGTTATCGAGAGGAAGGTGAGCACCTGCAGGCAGCTGAATGTGATCAGGGCCCAACAGGCTATCTGGACCCGCCTTTTGGTGCTACCAAGCCGTAGTAGGAACAATAGCGCCGACACTTTGACCAGCGGGAGGGTAGCGCTGTAGAAGGTACCGTTCAGAAACACCCAGAAGGCCCCGAGATTGGCAGGGGCGCTCTTTGGGACCTCCCTGTCATGTATGCCCCAGTAACCCGATCTGAGGACTAGTCACCAGTGTTAGCCCTTGGATAAACAATTATCACATTGATGTGATGAAAAAGGTAGCCAATACCTACCAAAGGATGTGGTCACCGCTTGGGGGATGGCGAGTGCCTTGGATCGCTGTTAGGAATGGCCGTCTCTCACTCTTGGCGTCCCCTCCGAGTGACTGTAGATAGCTATATTCCACTTACCATCGCTAAGAAGATCAACCAGTCGTCTACGCGTATTGTTATTAGTTGAAGCTGGACGGTGAACGACGCGGCCCTCCTTGTGCAAACTAACCTGGCCCGAACCCATTCGCTAGGCGGCGGCTGTATACGCGGAGCCCACATACTGTTGACGAAAGGCCGATGAAGAAAATAATAATAGCAAATCCTAAGATCTGGAGACCATTGTAGGGGTATAGACCGTAAACACTGTCATCAGGGATGACCACAAAGGCGTCGTGTAGGAGCAGAGGCTGTTTTGTCGTCTCGTCGGGCATGGTAATAGCGGGAAGTACCTAAGGGCCTGGTGCTGGAAGTGACAGTTAAGTCGTTCTTGCTGTTGCACGCTTCGCAAATCAAAGGCTGATTGACGCGCCCACGGAGCTTTCATCGCGATCTGCGATTTCACGGAGGAAGGGTGGATCCAGAAATGATGGGTCCAGCCAGCCAGCCCTGTCCTTTTTAGAGTCAATCTCCGCTGGAGACTGCATAAACGACGCCGCTAATCAGCCCAGCCCTCCTCTCATCCCAGAGCTTCGCCGTAGGGGCACAGCGATTTGCCTCCCCGGGGTCTCCATTGCTACCACGACAACCCCCTTGCCTGGCCCCTGTGCCGCATGCCTGTCAGGTCAACCAAAAATCCCCGACCGCGGTCCTTGCCAGCATGTAATGCCAGAGTGCGGCGGGGCAGGCGCCCCCCGGCGGAGCAAGAACCGTTGATTGGAGAAGCGGGACGGGAGACGGGGATAGATTAAGCCTTGGCGGCCGACCTTCCTTCCTGGTGACAATTGGCAGTTTTGAAACGCCGCTGCATAATCAGATAAGCACGGAGAGGGCGGGATCGTGCCTGGAATCAATCAATCCAAATCCGTCCTTTCAAATCGGCAATTGAAATATACTGTTACAAAGAAACAGGTACTAAATGGCGTTAGCGGGCTCGGTTGTTCTTCACTGCGTAGCCTGGAAATCGGCATCTCCGAATCTAGGGCACCGCCTAGACTCGAAAGTTCTTTGAAGCGCTCTGTGATGCCCTGGCGTCAAAGACATAGCCCAAATTGGGAAAGGGGGGTATCGAGATGTGTAGTTTCTATTTACTTTCAATTACGCTTTTATTGTCTATGGCGTCGATATAGTGGTTAGACCAACTTTTCCAACCCCTAGTAGCCTCCTCGGCCCGGGAACTAGCTTAGCACTAGGGATTACTGGGCTAATTGGAACGACTCTAGGCCTAGTATCACAACCACAAACTACATGACGCTTGCCCTCCACCTCAAGCCATGACTATCTCCTCCCTCCACACGGAGCCGCAACGACCATCCCGCGTCTAACATGTGTGGCATCAGCCATTTCCGCGCGCCGATATACCGGTCCAAACGGGAAAAAGATAGCGGAAAATTAGCAAGATATTTGGCTCAATCTCAAATCCTATTGAGAAAAATGCTTAATATCCCTCCTTCTCCCTTACGCCCACATCTTCAAAAACTTCTCATCGAACTGGCTCTGGACCATCCGAAACGCCTCGTACACCTTGACGAGGGACTGGCCGCCCTCACCGCGAGTCCAGCTTGGCGCGCCCACCACACCCTCCGTCCCAACCAAACCCGGCGTCTCGCCATCCCATCTCTCCTCCGGCTCCAACTCCGACTCAGACCCGGACAGCGCCTCGGCCTCCCAGGAATCCGCCACTAGCTTATTCTTTCCCTTCCCCATCGGCTTCCCTCCTCTCTTCTTCTCCTCAACGTCTGCTAGCAGGGTCGTTTCCAACGCCCCCACCTCCTCCACGCGTATCTCTCTCTCCCCTTCGGCACCTCGGTCCTCGTACCCACCACCCTCTCTCTCCTCCTCTCCCTCCTCCTCCTTCTCCTCCTCGTCCCCGACGCCGCCGGGCCGCAGGAACCCCGCCAGGCTCGTGACCACGGTCGCGAGCACAAGCGAGAAGTCCTTCAGCCGGAACCACACGTCGCCCGCTTTGACCCCGTTGTCGCGCGTGATCGACGTCACATCCCCGTGCTTGAAGAAGTCCAGCAGGTACGAGTTGCACGCGGTCCCGTCTAGCGGCACGCCCGGCACCACGCTCGCCTCGAGCGGTACGCCCGCGCGCACCGTGGCGCACAGCTCGTGCACGGTGGAGAAGTCCGCGTCGCCGAATCCCGAGAGGGCGGCGAAGGGGGAGCGGATCGTCACCGGGGGCAGGCACGGCAGCAACCTGTCGAAGGCGGAGGAGGAGGAGGAGGGGGAGATTTGGTGGCGCGTCAGAGGGAGCGAGTCGTCCGGCGCGTCGGCGAGGTGCTGCGTCGCGTAGGAGCGCGCGTAGTCGCGGAAGGTGGCGAGGGTTTGGGCGTTGTGGCGCTCGAGGATTTCGTACGCGCGCGGGGAAAGGGCGGGCAACGAGGTGCGAGCGGCCGTGCGGGTGTAGGGGATGCGGGCAAAGAGGTGGCTCAGCACGAGAACGAGGTCTAGCGCCATGTCGCGCCGCTTCGCCGGGTTCAGCGAGGGAGAGAAGCCGGCGCAGACCTCGTGGAAGTAGCCTTCGTGCAGCAGCGCGTGGAAGGCGAAGGCGGCGGACTCGGTGTAGTAGAGGTGGCCGATGAGGCCGGCGAAGTTGAGTGGCGCTCCCGTCGGGGACAGGAGGTGCTGGCGGCGGAGGTAGTCGATGGAGAAGCGGAGGTGGTGGGTGATGGACATCTTCGCGGCGGGGCCGCCGAGGTAGAGCCGCGTCTGCGTGAGCAGGGACCGGACAGCGCCAGCGGCGAAGTCCGAGTTGTCGGTCCCGTGGAGCAGGATGAACAGGCGCAGGATCAGCGTGACGGAGGTGGGGAACTGGCCGCGCAGGTCGGGCAGCTTGGCCGACATGATCTCCATCGCGCGGTGCGGCGGGATGTCGTGGAAGACGATGTTGCCGAGCACGTCAAACCCTCGGCGGCCCGCGCGGCCGGACGCCTGGCGGTAGTTCAAGGCCGTCAGGTAGATCGAATCGCCGGTGAAGACGACGGTCTTGCATGGCATGTTGATACCCATCGCCAGGGTTCCCGTGGCGACGACGACAGTGAGGTAGCCCTTTCGGAATAGCATCTCCACCCTGGGTCCCCGGTTAGTTAGTAAGTGCTCAATAGATACGTCAAGCAGGGCGGAAGAAGAGGAGGGAGGCCAGGACGTACACCTGCCGGTACTGGCGATTCATGCCCGCGTGATGCACACCCAAGCCGCGACGTAGCGCACTGATGAAGCGCGGCCGGACCGCGCCGGTTTGTATTGTCCGCAGCCGCTCTTCGAGCTCTTCGCCCGACATCTTGGTAGCGTCCGCAAAGCTGAACCGGGCGAGCGGCGCGCTAGGATCGAATCTCTCCCATTTGCTGATATCGCGGCTGGCCGCTTGGCGCTCCAACTCAGCTTTCCCCCCCTGGTCAATGATAACAACTTTCTTCTTCTTTGCGGTCTGGGCTTTTTTCCACTCTTCAAACTCGGCCATCTTGGCGATCCACGTCGGGTCTGTCTCGCGGTACTTCCTCTCGGCTAGCCTCAGGGTGCTGAAGATATGGCTGACGATGGTTTCGCATTTCATGCGATCGTAGTTGAACAGTATAGCCGGCAGAGCGCCACTTGTGCGCAGATCGGTCACGAGGGAAAAAACGGAGCGGCTCGATACCATGGGCCCCTTCTCGGGCGCATCGACTGGGGGCTCGCGGTCGCCCGAGCCAACTACCGCATCATAATACGAGCTGGCAAACCGCGAGTACCACCGGCCGCGCAGTTCCTCCCGCAGGGCATCGAACGGGGATTTGGGGTCGTGCATCCACTTTGCGAGCTGGTCCTTGAGCGCCGTCTCCCATCGAACGACGTCGGACTTTTGGGGCAGCGCCGGCAGCGCCTTGTCGGGGTGCAGGGACGGCGGGATGGTGTACTCGGCGTTCTGGAGTCTTTTCATGCATTTCCACAGACTCAAGCAGTCTCTCGGCTCCAATTGGGCGTCGTTCAGTGTGTCTCGGTCCCTGTCACAACAGTCAGCACCGACAATAGTAGCCACGGTGGCATTCGATACCGAGATGAGAAAAAAAAACGTACTTGTTGACAACGCACCCAATGGGATGGACAAACAGGAACGGCGTCGCATCGCCTTCCCCGAGTTCCGAGTCTAGGCCCGGGAAGGGCAGTCGCTCGACCGGCGCGAGGCCGGCGAACTCGGAGACGGACGGCGGCGGGTCGTGGATGAACTTGCGGAGGTCCGAGTACCGCGACGAGTGTACGATCATCTCGAGCTCGAACCCCTTCGCCTTCTGGGACCGCTCGAGCCAGGACTTGAAGTCGTCCGGGTTCCCGATGGTGGCAGAAAGCGCGATGATCGGGCACGGCGCGAGCAGCAGGAGCTGCTCCCAGATGACGCCCTCGTCCGACTGGCCGATGCAGTGCACCTCGTCGAAGATGATGCGCTTGATCCGGCGCGAAAAGTCCTGCGGCCCCCTCGCGTTGCTGGGCGCCAAGAGCAGGATCTGCAGCATCGCAGGCACCGTCACGAGGATCTGGCACCCCTTGCAGCTGTTGACGCGGTAGTCCCTCGTGTGGATGGCCCAGACAGACCGGCCTTCGCGGGCGCCGTACCGCTTGGAGAAGCGCGCCTGGATCTCGGCGGCTATCTGGTTGACCAGCGCCTTGGTCGGCGCCACGTAGACCAGAATGTCGTCGTTGTTGGCCTGCAGTACTTTCTTCATAGCGTAGAACGAGATGAACGTCTTTCCCGCCGAGGTCGGCGCCACCGTGAGCACGCTCTTGTTAGCGTCAATGGCGTCGAGGACTTTGCGTTGCCAGGCATCCGGGTGGAACGATGTGACGCGAGAGTCGGGCATCGAGCCGAAACTTCGCTCCAGGTACGCCCCGCAATGCTCCAGCAGAAACTCGCGGGGGGTGGCGCCCGCAGGGAGTAATTTCGTCCCCTTTACTGCTAAGGGCTTGAAGGCTAGCGGTCTCGCCGGCGCAGAGGGTGACATGGAAGCGGCGGTGCGTCCAAGCGTAATCCGTAGAGCATCCTCCATCGCTGCAAGCTGCGAGTTAATATCCTCAGTCAGAGGTAGTTTGCTGACCGAGCTCGCTTTTGACCAGAACATGGCGAGGAGGCCGGGAACTAGGCAAGCACACACATACATTAGATCAAAGTCCTTTCGACTCTTTTTCTTACCGTAGAAATAAGAGCGCCAACGGGATGCTTACCGGCCGATTCCGGTGTCGTCGGACTGCGCTGGATCTGTAGCAATACGTTGCTGATGTACAAGAGCACCTCAGCGCCGACAATCTGCTCGTGAGTGGATGACAGAGTTGACAAGTACTTCTCGGCTTTGAGATAGCGCTTGAGCATAGAGGGCTGCCTTTCGAACTCCAAGCACCGCTCTCTCCAAGTGGCAGCAACGGACCGAGATAACACGGTCAGTTTCTCCAGTCTCCGGGCCTCTCCCTGCTCGAGTGCCTTTTGTTTGCCACCATTGGGAGCCTGCTTCGCCTTAGGCCTCTTCTCCTCCTCTTTTATGGCGTGAGGTCCCTTTACGGCCTTTTTCCCCTTTGTGGTCGCATCACAGACGATGATCGTCTCCGGGTCGATATTCTTTCCCGAAGCGCCCGTCAGGCTAGCCGAGTAGGCGATCGTGTCAGACATGAACTTTTGATGCCTCTTTTTGGCGAAAAACCCCAGCGGCTTCGCAACGTGCTTGTGATCAACGGGCGTGCGAGCGTTGTGCCAATGTGTCAGCTCTTGAAATATCTGTTGGGAGCTGGGCGACTCGGGCATGACTCCATTTAACTTGAGTCGGACATCTGCCAGGTACCGATCTAGAATGGGGTGGTTGAAGGGAAGTACGGACGGCACCACCTCCGGCGGCCGGTCTGGGCCAGGCGATTCGACCCGGCTGGCTATTTGCTCCGGCGTACCGCATAGCATGCCTGACAATGAGTCGGAGATGTCAACCCCGCTCAACGCGCCAAGTAGCTTCACCATTTCGGTGACTTCCTGAAAAATCTGTTGCGGTAGCGGGATATCAGACAGCCTGGCAGAGACGTTGATGTAGAGACGCCCATCGAAAAGGTCAAAGGCGTCCCATTTCAAGCCCGCAACCCCCCC